>FTKM01677454.1_pt1 | contig 144891 bp, 141 predicted proteins | sample 1658051 | NCBI WGS metagenome assembly FTKM01 (sample SAMEA3914794, study PRJEB12502) | metagenome | biome: forest; material: soil | place: Canada | collected 2011-07-05 | depth 0.1 m | reverse complement strand
GACGCCTTCGCCGGCCTGACGCCGGTGTTCGCCGACCACGCCCGCACCTTCTTTGACCACCCCTGGATCGACGCCCGGCCACGGACCGGCAAGTCGTCGGGCGCCTATTCCCACCCGGTCAGTTCCGAGGCCCACCCCTACGTCTTCCTCAACTACATGGGCGAGCGGCGCGATGTGCTGACCCTGGCCCATGAGCTGGGCCATGCGGTGCATCAGACCCTGGCCGCGCCGCTGGGCACCCTCTTGGCCGACACACCCCTGACCCTGGCCGAGACCGCGTCCATCTTCGGCGAGGGCCTGGTGTTCGAGCGCCTGCTGGCCGAGGCCACGCCTGCGGATCGCCGCGCCCTGCTGGCCGGCAAGATCGAGGACGGGCTGAACACGGTGGTGCGCCAGATCGCCTTCCACCGCTTCGAGACCCGCTTCCACGCCCTGCGCGCCGAGAGCGAGGTTTCGGCCGAGCAGATCGCCGCCATCTGGCTTGAGGTCATGGGCGAGAGCCTGGGTCCCGCCGTGAAGCTCAACCCCGGCTACGAGCACTACTGGGCCTATGTCAGCCACTTCGTGCACGCGCCCTTCTATGTCTACGCCTACGCCTTCGGGAACCTGCTGGTGGAGGCGCTGATGGCGGCGCGTGAGAAGGACCCCGTGGGTTTCACGCCGCTTTACGAGACGCTGCTCTCCGCCGGCGGGACCAAGACCTATGTGGAGGCGCTGGCCCCCTTCGGCCTCGATCCCCGCCAGAAAAGCTTCTGGGCCGCCGGCTGTCTGCGCCTGGAGCGGCTGGTCGACGAGTTCGAGCGGCTGGTGTGAGGCAGGCGCGTGGTTCGAGACGGCCGCAAAGGGCGGCCTCCTCACCATGACGAACTTGGGTTGAGGCCGCAAAATCCTAGTCATGGTGAGGAGCGCCCTCTTAGGCGCGTCTCGAACCACGCACGGCGGAGGCGCCACACATCGCTTGCGTTTCGCCGCGCGCCGATTAGTCAAAGGCCGCGCCGCACCATTGATCGCGGCCATCCGCAGAATTTTTCGACGCGCCTATTTCCAAGGATATCCCATGGCTGACGACGCCCAGGCCAAACCCGCGACCCAAGCCCAGGCCGAAGCGCCGCTTGCTTCCTTCAATGGCGCCGAGCCGCCGGCGCCGGACTGGTTCAAATGGGCCATCGCTCAGGAGCCGGAACGGTCGTTCGTGACGGTCGAAGGCGCCAAGATCGAGCTGCTGACCTGGGGCCAGAAGGGCAAGCCGGGCCTGCTGCTGATCCACGGCAACAGCGCCCACGCCGACTGGTGGAGCTTCATCGCCCCCTATCTGGCGCAAGACTACCGCGTCGCCGCCATCTCGCTGTCGGGCATGGGCGCCTCGGACTGGCGCGAGACCTACTCTTTCGAGGTGTTCGCCCAGGAGATGCGCGCGGGCGCCGAGGCCGCCGGCCTCTATGAGGGACCGGTGAAGCCAATCTTCGTGGGTCACTCCTTCGGCGGCTCGCAGGTCTTCTACGCCGCCCGCAGCTATCCGGAATGGATGAGCGCCGCGCTCTTGGTCGATACCGGCTTTGGCGGGCCGCCGCCGGCGACCGAGGGCTTCCGCCAGCCGCATATGCGCACCCAGCCGAACCGGGTCTATCCCACCCTGGAAGCGGCCCTGGCGCGCTTCCGCTTCATGCCGCCGCAGGGCTGCTCCAACGCCTATATCGCCGACTTCATCGCCCGCCGCTCGCTGAAGCCGGCCAAGACCGAGGATGGCGCCGACGGCTGGACCTGGCGGTTCGACCCCCTGCTGTGGGGCAAGCTCGACCGCACGGCGATGGCGTCGATGACCCTGGAGCCGAGCTGGTGCCCGATGCTGCACATCTACGGCGAGAACTCGGTGGTGATTAAGCGCACCAACGATTCGCCCGGCCAGAAGCTGCTCAGCGGGCTGAAGCAGGTGGTGATCCCGGACTCCGAACACCACATCATGGTGGACCAGCCGCTGGCCCTGGTTTCGGCCATCCGCGGTGTTCTGGTGGGCTGGCCATAGGCAGAGCCGGGGCAGTTCCGCGACAGATGGGTGAGCCGCGGCCGCGCCATCTTGAGCCGAGCGCCGCATTGCTATAGTCGGCGGTCAGTTGCATCGCCAAACTTTGAGGGGCGCGAGATATGGCCGGTCCGGCTTCCGACTATCACCACGGCGACATGGACGTTCACGCCCAGGCGCAGACCTTTCATGCGGTCATGATCGGGACCAAGTGGGCCTCGCTGGCGATCGTGGTCGGTGTCATGTTCCTGACCCTGTGGTTCTGCACCGCCGCCGGTTTCTTAACGGCCTTTGTCAGCGCCATCGTCCTGCTGGTCGTCGGCATCTTCGCCTTGCGCCAACGGGCCGCACCGGCGCACTAAAGGACGCATCGTCGCTTAGGCGACAGCGTTGGTCTGGCCCCGGGACAGGGGCGCGGCGGGGGATAGAATAAGCGTATGAGTGCGCAGATCGCCGTCACCAGGGAACGTGCGGGCGAACCGCGCGTGGCCGCCACCCCCGATTCCATCAAGAAGCTGATCGGCCTGGGCTTTTCGGTCACGGTCGAGACGGGCTCGGGCCTGGGCGCCTCCATTTCCGACCAGGCCTATCTCGACGCCGGCGCGACCATCGCGCCGTCGGCCGCGGCCGCCCTGAAGGACGCCGATGTCCTGTTCAAGGTGCGCGGGCCGGGCGAGGCCGAGATCGCCGCCCTGAAGCCCGGCGCCGTCGTGGTCGCCCTGCTCAATCCCCATAACGAAAAGCCGGTGCTCGCGGCGCTGGCGGCCAAGGGCGCGTCGGCCTTCGCCATGGAGTTCGTGCCGCGCATCACCCGCGCCCAGGTGATGGACGCCCTGTCCAGCCAGGCCAACCTGGCCGGCTACCGCGCCGTGATCGAGGCGGCGGAGGCTTACGGCCGCGCCTTTCCGATGATGATGACGGCCGCCGGCACCGTCGCCCCGGCCAAGGTCTTCATCATGGGGGTTGGCGTCGCCGGCCTGCAGGCCATCGCCACCGCCCGCCGGCTCGGCGCGGTGGTCACGGCCACCGACGTTCGCCCCGCCACCAAGGAACAGGTGGAAAGCCTCGGCGCCAAGTTCGTCGCGGTGGAGGACGAGGAGTTCAAGGCCGCCGAGACCGCCGCCGGCTACGCCAAGGAAATGAGCCCCGAATATCGCGCCAAACAGGCGGCCCTGGTCACCGACCACATCAAGAAGCAGGACATCGTCATCACCACCGCCCTGATCCCCGGCCGGCCCGCGCCGCTATTGGTGTCGGCCGAGCAGGTGGCCTCGATGAAGCCGGGCTCGGTGCTGATCGATCTGGCGGTGGAGCAGGGCGGCAATGTCGCCGGCGCCAAGGCCGACGAGGTGGTGGAGACCGGCGGGGTCAAGATCGTCGGCATCACCAATCTGGCCGGCCGCATCGCCGCCGACGCCTCCAACCTCTATTCCCGCAACCTGCTCGCCTTCGCCGGTCTGTTGGTGAACAAGGAGGGCGCCCTGGCGCCCGACCTGGAAGACGAAATCCTGAAAGCCTCGCTGATCACCCACGGCGGCGCGATCGTGCATCCGGCGTTCGCGGGATGAGGGGCTGGCTTCTCAATTGCTCCCCCATTGGGGGAGCTGTCCCGAAGGGACTGAGGGGGCCTTGCCGCTACGCTGGCCCTGCCGACTCGCCCCCTCAGTCGGCTGCGCCGACGGGCTCCCCCAGCGGGGGAGCAATTCGCTTTGCGCCCAGTCATCTCGCCCGGAGCCTTTGACATGGAAGCCGTCGATCCCACCGTGTTCCGCCTGGCCATCTTCGTACTGGCCATCTTCGTTGGCTACTACGTGGTCTGGAGCGTGACCCCCGCCCTGCACACGCCGCTGATGGCGGTGACCAACGCCATCTCGTCGGTGATCATCGTCGGCGCCCTGCTGGCGGCGGCGGCTCATGTGGGCGTTGCCGGCGGCGGTTCGGCCTGGATCTCCAAGGGCGCCGGTGCGGTGGCGGCGGGCCTGGCGGCGGTCAACATCTTCGGCGGCTTCCTGGTCACCCAGCGCATGCTGGCGATGTACAAGAAGAAGGACCGCGGGTCGTGAGCGAGATCGTCGGCTTGTCCATAATCGGCGGCTGGCTCGTCTGGTCGGGCACATGGACCTTCGCGTTGCGCGTCGGCCTCAGCCTCCTGGCCGCCCGGATCTTCCCAACCCAGCCGGGCGCGGTCCGGGCGTTTTCGGTCTATGGGGCGATGGTCGCGATCCTGATTGGATCCCTCTACCTGCACCTGGCGGTTCTGGGCGCGCCGAACATGTACGGCGCCACGCCACCTCAGGCGTTCAGCCTGACCGCGTATCTCATCGCGCCCTTCGGCTTTCCGCTGTGGATCGGCGGGCTGATGGTCCTCCTTAGCGATGCTGTGCTGGGTCCCTTTGAACTGACGTCCAGACCTTCACGGCGGAGCGCCCGATGAACGCCAACATCGCCGCCGTCGCCTATCTGATCTCGGGCGTCCTCTTCATCCTGGCGCTGCGCGGGCTGTCCAGCCCGGTGACCAGCCGCCGGGGCAACCAGATGGGCATGATCGGTATGGTCATCGCCGTGGGCGTGACCCTGCTGTCCCTGGCGACGCCAGATCCGCAAACGGGCAAGAGCGCGCTGGATCCTGTCACCATCGGCCTGATCGTGGGCGGAGTCGCCATCGGCGGAACGATTGGCGCCATCATCGCCCGCCGCGTGCCGATGACCTCCATGCCGCAGCTGGTGGCGGCCTTCCACTCCCTGGTCGGCCTCGCCGCCTGCCTGGTCGCGGTGGCCGCCATCTACTCGCCCCACGCCTATCATATCGACTTGGCGGACGGCTCCATCAAGCTGGAGAGCCTGATCGAGCTGTCGCTGGGCGTCGCCATCGGCGCGGTCACCTTCACCGGCTCGCTGATCGCCTTCGCCAAGCTCAACGGCAATATGAGCGGCGCCTCGATCCTGCTCCCCGCCCGCCACCTGCTCAACATCGCCATCGGCGTGATCGTGGTGGGCCTTATCGTCGTTCTGGTGATCAGCGGCGGCTCGATGAAGCTGGCCTTCTGGGGCGTCTTCGCCCTGGCCCTGATCGCGGGCGTCACCCTGATCATTCCCATCGGCGGCGCTGACATGCCGGTGGTGGTGTCGATGCTGAACTCCTATTCGGGATGGGCGGCGGCGGCGCTGGGCTTCACGCTAGAGAACACCACCCTGATCATCACCGGCGCTCTGGTCGGCTCCTCCGGCGCCATCCTCAGCTACATCATGTGCAAAGGGATGAACCGCAGCTTCATCTCGGTGATCCTGGGCGGCTTCGGCGGCGAAGTGGCCGTCGCTGGCGGCAAGGTCGAGACCCGGCCCGTCAAGCAGGGCAGCGCCGAAGACGCCGCCTTCATCATGAAGAACGCGTCGAAGGTGATCATCGTCCCCGGCTACGGCATGGCCGTCGCCCAGGCGCAGCACGCGCTGCGCGAGATGGCCGACAAGCTGAAGGAGGAGGGGGTCGAGGTGAAATACGCCATCCACCCCGTCGCCGGCCGCATGCCCGGCCACATGAACGTGCTGCTGGCCGAGGCCAACGTGCCTTACGACGAAGTGTTCGAGCTGGACGACATCAACGCCGAATTCCCCACGGCAGACGTGGCCTTCGTCATCGGCGCCAACGACGTCACCAACCCGGCGGCCAAGACCGACCCCACCTCTGCCATCTACGGCATGCCGATCCTGGACGTGGAAAAGGCCCGCACCGTGCTGTTCATCAAGCGCGGCATGGCGGCGGGTTACGCCGGCGTCGAGAACGAACTCTTCTTCCGCGACAACACCATGATGCTGTTCGCCGACGCCAAGAAGATGGTCGAGGGGATCGTCAAGGCGCTGTGAGGCCAGCCTGACGTAACATCATAGGCCGGCTGGCTGGTTGTCAGCTAGGTTGGGGCGGTCATGGCTAACTTCGAATATGTCGATTCAGACGAGATTAAGCCGGTCGAAATTGAGCACAAAGCCGAAGAAATCTTCGATGGTTCAACGCTAGAACAAAAGTACAATTACTTCGTCTATCATTTCGAATTGGAGGGAAATTATATCTGGGCTCGCGCCTACCTCCATGAAATTGGTTCGGTCGCCATCTATGGCCCGTTCAAAAGACGAGGGGCGCCGGAGTATTCTGACGCGCCCATCCCCGCCATCGTACTTTCCTATTTCAAGCGCCGGTTCCGGGAAATACAAACCCTGGGCAAAAACGGTTACACGACCGCCTGGTCGGCCTGATTAAGCCGCCGCGCTCTCAAATCTAAGCACCCCGGCCGCCGCCATATCACTGTGCAAGGCCTCGGGGCTCCAGTCGAACCCATTGGGCCAAGTCAGGCCGCCGAATTCCACGAAGACGCGGCTAAAGTAGGCTGGGTCCTTGAACGGCTCGACCATGGGCCCCGTCTCGTTCGCCAGGTCCGAGAAATCCCATTCCCCGGCCTGCCCATCGCTGAACCACAGCTTCAGACGGTAGCCGCCCAGGCGAAGCACGCGGATGACGTGGATGATGTCGGTCACTGGGGCGTACCCAAACCCGGTATCCGCTCCAGGGTTCTCCGCGAACCCAGGCGGGTTGAGTCCCAGTTCCTCATCAGGGCTTCCTGATTGATCTGCGCCCATTCCTCTACAAACCTCCGAGCCTGAGGAGACAGCCGGCCCTTGATGATCTCGCCATCGGCAATTCGCACCAGCGCTTCGTTCGCCTGCTCATAGGCATGGAAATGCGGTGGCGAGTGGTCGCCGAAATACATGCGGATCGATATACCATAGAACCAGGAGATGGTGGGCATCGGGTTGTGGCGAGTCTCCGGAATGAATGCACGCAAAGATATAGTATGACGCAATCCGGCCAACCCCCATGCGCCTAGCTTTCAAAATCCTCGCCGCTGTAATCCTCGCCCTGCTCGCCTATATCGCGGTGGGCGGCGTCATGGCCGCGACGGCTGGGGCTTTGCCGATGCGCGGGGAAATGATCGACATCGGTGGCGGCCGGCGGATGCATATCGTCTGCGAAGGGCCGAAAACCTCTGCCCCCACCATCCTGTTCGAAGCCGGCGCATTCGGCTTTTCCGCCGACTGGGGCGCGGCCCAGCCCAAGGTGGTCGCCCAGGGGCTGCATGCCTGTTCCTATGATCGCGCCGGCCTTGGCCTGTCCGATCCCGGCCCCGAGCCGCGCGACGCCAACGCGGTGGTCGGCGACCTGGAGAAGCTGCTGAAGGCCGCGCACGAGGATGGCCCCTTCATCCTCGTCGGCCACTCCATGGCCGGCCTCTACCTGCCGCTGTTCGCCGCCCGCAATCCGGACAAGATCGCCGGCCTTGTCTTCGTCGACGCCGCGACGCCGGAGGTCAGCGAGACCGCCTCCGGTCGCCAGTTCGCCGACGCTTTCCGGAAAGCGTCGCGCATGGCCGCGTTCGGCGCCCGCCTTGGCCTGTTCGAGCCGCTCAAGGGCACCTGGCTCGGCGACAAGTACGGTCTTCCGCCCGAAGCCTCGGCAGAGAAGCGCCGCGCCTTCGCCAGCCCGGCCCACAATCGCTGGGCCTCCGCCGAGGTCGATACCTGGATGGCCTCGGCCGCCGAGGCCAAGGCCGCCGGCCCGCTGAACGCCGCCTGGCCCGTGGCCGTGATCACCGCCGGCAAGCATCGCGCCGACCTGACCAGCATGACCTACGCCCCGGCACGCAACTCCCGCGCCGGCTACAGCGAGAACGTCCCCCAGGCCACTCACCAAAGCCTGGTCGGCCTCGCCTACAGCGATGCGGTGGTGCGCGGCATTGACCACGTGCGCGACGCAGTCGCCAAGTCGAGGCCATGACCGGAGCCAAAGTCGCGCCGAGACCGCCGCCCCCGCCTCGGGGCGCTTTCACGACCATCGATGGCCGCCGCCTGCACGTTGTCCGCGCCGGACCCAGGGATGCGCCGGGTCCGTTGGTGGTGCTGGAAGCCGGCTCCTTCGGCTTCTCCGCCGATTGGGCGGTGGTGCAGGAGAAGCTGGCGGCGCTGGGCGTCCGGTCCCTGGCCTATGACCGCGCCGGCATGGGCCTGTCCGATCCCGGCCCAGCGCCCCGCGACAGCCTGGCTATCGTCTCGGACCTGGAGAAGCTGCTGGCGGCGGAGGGTGAGACCGGACCCATCATCCTGGCTGGCCACTCCATGGCGGGCCTGCATGTCCACCTCTATGCCGGCCGCAACCCCGGCCGTATCGCAGGCTTGGTCCTGGTCGATGCCGTGACGCCCACTGTCGCGGTCGATCCCGTGGTCCGTCGTGGCGCGGCGCAGTATGTCAACCTCGCCAAGGTGGTGGCCTGGGCCGCGGAACACGGATTGATGCGCCTGCTCAGCCCCTTCGGCGACCAGATCGGCCTTGGCGGCGAAGCTGCCGCTCACAAGCGATGGTCGTTTGGCGATGCGGGCCACCATCGGGTTTCGGCCGATGAGATCATTCAGTGGGAGAAGGCGGTGGAACAGTCCGCCGCCGTTGGGCCACTCGACCCTAAATGGCCGGTGGTCGTGGTCACGGCCGGCCCGGCGCCGCTCTATCTCCGGCCCCGGGCGATCCAGGCCGACCCGGCCTGGAGGGCGCGAAGCGGCTATGTTGAAAACGTTCGTAAAGCCAGCCATGCCAGTCTGGTGGGCCGCCGCCACGCGGACGCCGTCGTCAAGGCGATCGAATTTGTCAGAAGGGCCGCCGCATGAGCGATGCGCTAGTCGTTACGGGCGTCACCAAACGCTACGGCGACTTCGAAGCCGTGAAGGACCTGAGCTTCACCGCGCCCACCGGCCGCATCCTGGGTTTCCTCGGCCCCAACGGCGCCGGCAAGACCTCGACCCTGCGGATGATCCTCGGGTTGATCGAGCCGACCTCGGGGTCGATCTCCGTCCTCGGCGCCCCCGACGCGCGCCAGGTCCGGTCCCGGATCGGCTTCCTGCCGGAGGAACGCGGCCTCTACCGCCGCATGACCCCCATCGACGCCATCGTCTTCTTCGCCGGCCTCAAGGGCGTGCCCACGGCCGAGGCGCGCAAACGGGCCATCGCCATGCTGGACGGCCAGGGTCTGGGCGAGGCGGCGCGCAAGCCGATCAAATCCCTGTCCAAGGGCATGGCCCAGAAGGTTCAGCTGCTCAGCGCCCTGGCGCACGAGCCGGAGCTGGTGCTGCTGGATGAGCCCTTCTCGGGCCTCGACCCGGTGAACCAGCAGTCGCTGGAGACCATGATCCGCGATCTGGCCAAGCGCGGCGCGACGGTGATCTTCTCCACCCACGTCATGCAGCACGCCGAGCGGCTCTGCGACCGCGTCGTCCTGCTGGCCAAGGGCCGCAAGGCGTTCGACGGCAATGTCGATGAGGCAAGGGCCGCCGCGCCCAGACGCCTGGTGCTGGAAGGAAGCCTGACCCGCGAAGCCGCGGCGGCCCTGCCTGGGATCGCAAGCGTCGATGAGGTCGAGCCGCTGGAGGATGGTGGCGGCGTGCGCATCACCGCCACCCTCGCTCGCGGCGCCGAAGCCCAGGCCGCGCTCAAGGCCGCTTTCGCTGGCGGGATCGACCTGCGCCGGTTCGACCTGCGCGAACCGACCCTGCATGACGCCTTCATCGTTCTGACTGGAGGTGAGGCATGAGCCGGCTCCTGCGTATCGCCGCCCGCGAATATCTCAGCTACGTCCGCACCGTCGGCTTCTGGCTGTCGCTGATCGCCATGCCGCTGGTGCTGTCGGCCAGCCTGTCGATCCCCGCGATGATGGACCGCACCGCGCCGCCAACCCGGCTGGCCATCATCGACTATACGCACCAGGGCTATGGCGAGGGTCTCGCCGCCCGCCTGCGGATGGATCCGTCCGGCAAGGGGCCGGTGCTGGTCGCGGCCCCGCTGGAGGTGCAAGCCGCGCCGAACACCGCCGCCGCCGGCGAACGGCTGCACAAGCTTTTGTCCGGCGATGCGGCCCACGAGCATGACGCCCGCCAGCTCGACGCCGCCGCCGTCATCGACCGCGAAGGCGGGGCGCTGACGCTCAACCTGTGGACCACCAACCTGGTCGATGGGCGGCTTCAGGGCGCCTTGCAGGAGGATCTCGGTGAACTCGAACGGCGTCACAGCCTGATCGACCAGGGAGTCAGCCCCGGGCTGATCGACGCCGCCGACCGGGCCGCGCCCAGGCTGGTGGTCTATTCGCCCAAGGCCGAGGCGCACGGGAAGGTGTCGCTGAAAGACGAACTGCCCCAGATCATGGGCTTCGCCATGGGCATGCTGCTCTGGAGCACGGTGATCAGCGGCGCCGGCATCCTGCTCAACAGCGTCATCGAAGAGAAAAGCAGCCGCATCCTGGAGGTTCTGCTGACCTCCGCCTCCACCGTCGAGGTGATGGGCGGCAAGATTCTCGGGGTCATGGCGGTGACAGGCACGGTGCTAGCAGCCTGGATCGGCGTCGGTTCGGCCGCGGCGGCCTATATGATGCCCGGCCTGCTCGGCCAGATCGCCGGCGTGCTGTTCTCCGGCGGCCTGGTCATCTACTTCGGCCTCTATCTGGTGCTGGGCTACCTGCTCTACGCCTCCATCTTCACGGCCGTCGGGGCCTTCTGCGAGACCGTGCGCGAGGCCCAGACCCTGCTCGGGCCGCTGATGGTGATCCTGTCGATCCCGATCCTGTTCATGGCCCAGTCGATCAACCATCCGGACGCGCCGATTCTGGCGGGCCTGTCGTGGGTGCCGCTGTTCACGCCCTTCCTGATGGCGGCGCGGGTGGCGAGCGATCCGCCGCTCTGGCAGATCGCCGGGACGCTGGCCTTGATGCTGGCCACCACGGCGGCGGTGGTCTGGCTCTCCGGCCGCGCCTTCCGCGCCGGCGCGCTTTCCATCGGCAAGGTGGATCGCAAGATGATTCTGGCCGCCTTCATGGGGCGGGGTGAATAGAGGACGTTCACCGAACGCGGTCGTCGAGCGGTGAACTATTCCGTGTCAGAGGCTGCGTGAGGTTTAGGCGCCGCCCTTACCGCCGTTCACGTTGTGAAATTTTTGTTGTGAAAGGCGCCGATCTCTCAAATACTTCCCGCCGACGCTCCTGCGAGCGACGGGGATCCGCCGTTCGACACCAATCCGAAGGACGGGGACCCCAGATGACCGACAAGACCGACACCAAATCCGATTCGCCGACAACCCTCGGCCGCCGCTCGTTTATGATGACGGCGGCCTTCGCCGCCGCGGCGCCGATCGTTTCCGAAGCCACCATGGCGCACGCGCGCCTCAGCAACATCGGCGTTCCGCCCGCCGACGCGGTGCTGATCAACGCCAACGAAAACCCGCTCGGCCCGTCCAAGGGCGCGCTGAAGGCCATCAACGACGCCGCGCTGACCGGCGGTCGCTACGACCGCTTCGACGCCCAGGACAAGTTGATCGCGACCTTCGCCAAGCAGCACGGCCTGAAGCCGGAAAACATCGTGGTCTACGCCGGCTCGTCCGAGCCGCTGCACTACACGGTGCTGTCCTACACTGGCCCCAACAAGAGCCTGGTCACCGCCGACCCGTCCTATGAGTCGGCCATGATGGCGGCTGGCGTCTCCGGTGCGAAGATCCACAAGGTCCACCTCAACGGCGACTACGCTCATGATGTGAAGGCCATGGTCGCCGCCGACGCCAACGCCGGGGTGATCTATATCTGCAACCCCAACAACCCGAGCGGCACCATCACCCCGCGCGCCGACATTCTGTGGGCGCTGGAAAACAAGCCCGCCGGTTCGATCCTGCTGGTGGACGAAGCCTACACCCACCTGTCGGACCAACAGGACGTGCTCGACCAGGTCGTCGCCGGCAAGGACCTGATTGTCCTGCGCACCTTCTCGAAGGTCTACGGCATGGCCGGCATCCGTTGCGGCCTGGCCATCGGCCGTCCCGACCTGCTGGCCAAGCTGCAGGCCTATAACGTCAACCCGCTGCCGATCACCGCGCTCGCCGCGGCCCAGGCCTCGCTGGACGATCCGGACCTGGTGCCGACCCGCAAGAAGATCATCGGCGACACCCGCCGCCACACCATCGCCTGGCTGAAGTCGGCTGGGTACAAGGTGATCGGTGAGCCGGAGAGCAACTGCTTCATGATCGACACCGGCCGCGACGGCCACGGGGTCATCAAGGCCATGCAGGAACACAAGGTCTATATCGGCCGCATCTGGCCGGTATGGCCCAACGCGGTGCGGGTCACGGTCGGCACGCCCGAGGAGATGGCCAAGTTCAAGGTCGCCTTCAAGAAGGTGATGGACGGCCCGGCCTATGCCGCCGCCCCCGCCGCCACCAAGGTTAGTTCGATCACGCCGTCCAAGTCCGGCGGGACCTTCCTGTCCTAGGCCTTCTTCGGCTCAGTTAAGCCAAAGCCCCGCGAGCGATCGCGGGGCTTTTTGCTTGTGAGCGCGGCGGATGGAGGGGGCGAGCGCCGGGGGACGGTCAATCACTTCCCCCGCAGCCCACGAAAAAGGCCCCGCGATGTCTCACGGGGCCTCTCGAATTCTTTGATCAGCAGGCGACCTGAATTAGGTGCGCACGACCTTCTTGGGGGCGGGCAGCAGGCCTTCGCGTTGCAGGCGCTTGCGGGCCAGCTTGCGGGCGCGGCGGACGGCTTCGGCCTTTTGGCGCGCGCGCTTTTCCGATGGCTTTTCATAGTGGACGTGGCGCTTCATCTCGCGGAACGAGCCTTCGCGCTGCATCTTCTTCTTCAGCGCTTTCAGCGCTTGATCGACATTGTTGTCGCGGACGAAAATCTGAACGATGACCAAGTCCTCCGGGAGCGTCGCGCCGCTGATCAACCAGCCCGACGAACAGAAAATCGAACGCCGCGAGAAGCTCTCGCGGCGGTTGGCCGTGCTGATAGCAGAGGAGACTTTGGTTGTCCATGCCGAGACGGCGGCGCTGAGGCGGTGTAGATTGATTTCATGATCGCCGCCAATACCGCCCCCGGAGCCGCTCCAGAAAACGACTGGGCCGGCCAGGCCGAACAGGCCGTTCTGGACGCCGCCGTCGCCCTGGCCCCGGACTTCGGCTGGAACGCCGCCATGCTCGCCAAGGCCGCCGCGCGGGCCGGCATCTCGCGCGGCGAAGCCATGCTGGTGCTGCCCAACGGACCCCGCGATCTGGCGGCGCTGCTATCGGCCCGCCACGACCGGACGGCGCTGGCCAGCCTGCCCGATCCCGCGGACCTGAAGATCCGCGAACGCATCCGCCAGGGCGTCGAAGCCCGCCTGGAGGCCGCCGCCGCCGAAGCGCCCGCCCTGCGCCGCTGGGCCGGCTTCCTGGCCCTGCCACAGAACCTGCCGCTCGCCCTGCGCCTGACCTGGGACAGCGCCGATGCCGTCTGGCGCTGGGCGGGCGATACGGCCACCGACGAGAACCACTATTCCAAGCGGGCCATCCTGTCCGGCATCCTGATCGCCACCCTGGCCCTGCGCATCACCGCCGGCCACGAAGCCGCCAGCGAGCAGCTCAACGCCCGGATCGACAATGTGATGGCGTTCGAGAAGTGGAAGGCCGGCATCAAGCCGGGCGACCTGGCCCGGGACATCGCCGGCGCGCTTGGATTGTTGCGATACGGTCACGGATGACCGGCTAGTCTGCCTCAGTCCCTCTACGCCGTCACCCGGAGTACCCATGTTCAAAGCCCGCATTCTGGCGGCCCTGCTGTTCGCCATCCTGCCGGCCACGGTCTGGGCGGCCGAGTCCCGCGACGCCCGCATTCCGCGCTACGACCACATCTTCGTCATCATCGAAGAGAACAAGGACTACGAGCAGATCCTCGCCGGCGTCAGCGCGCCCAACATCGCCGCCCTGGCCAAGGCCTATGGCAATGCCGCGCGCTTCTACAGCGAGGTCCATCCCAGCGAGGCCAACTACATCGCCCTGGTTGGCGGTGACACCTTCGGCATCCACGACGACGACGCCTACTACTGCGCGCCGCACGACAAGCGGCCCTTCTGCGAGGAAGCCGGGCTGCCGGGCTATGCCGACCACACCATCCACAAGCCGCACCTGGGCGACCAGCTGGAAGCCGCCGGCCTGAGCTGGAAGGGCTACTACGAGGACCTGCCGTTTGCCGGCTCAGGCGCGGTCTGGGCCGCTGGCGGCAAGGAAATCAACAACGGCGGCGCGGGCCTCTATGGCACCAAGCACTCCGGCTTCATGAACTTCGCCAGCGCCCAGTCGGATCCGTTCCGCGCCAAGCACATCGTCGGCTTCGACCAGATGGACGCCGACATCGCCTCGGGTGACCTGCCCAGCTTCGGCCTGATCGTGCCCAACCAGTGCAATGAGATGCACGGTCTCTATGCGCCGGGCATGCCGGACGATTGTGGACGCTCGGGCGTGGGGCCGCTGATCCGGCGCGGCGATGCGGAGATAGGCCGGCTGGTCGCCCAGCTGCAGGCGACGGCCGCCTGGAAGTCTTCCGGAAACATGGCCATCGTCATCACCTTCGACGAAGGCTCCGGCCGTACCCGCGAGGGCTGCTGCGGGTATGACCCGCATTCGCCGGCCAACTTCGGCGGCGGACGCATCCCGACCATCGTCATCACCAACCACGGTCCGCGCGGCGTCAGCGACGACACCCCCTACAACCACTATTCGCTGCTGCGGACGATGGAGGACGCGTTTGGGATCAAGGACCACCTCGCTCACGCTGCGGATACCGACAAGGGCGTGGTGGCCATGGACAGGCTGTTCGAGCGGCGGGGCGGCGGTGGGCTGCTGGAGAAGCTGCTGGGGAAGTGACGCAGGGGCGGCGTTGGTGCGTCCTTCGACGCGCCGCTTCGCGTCGGCTCAGGATGACGTAGCTTTGTGGGCTCCAGAATCCTGAGCGATTGGCGAGGCTCTAAAATCTACGTCATGCTGAGCCGGGCGCTCTTCGCGCCCGCGTCGAAGCACGCACTCACCCCAGCGGCCTCAACCTGTTCACATGCCCCATCTTGCGTCCCGGCCGCGCTTCGCCCTTGCCGTAGTCCCACAGGCGCGCGCGGGGTTCGGCGGCAATTTCGCGCCAGGCGTCGATCTCCTCGCCAAGCAGGTTCTCCATCTGCACCGCCGCCAGGGGCTCGACCGGGCCCAGCGGCCAGCCGGCCACGGCGCGGATGTGCTGCTCGAACTGATCGACTTCGCAGCCGTCCAGGGTCCAGTGGCCACTGTTGTGGACGCGGGGGGCGATCTCGTTGACCAGCAGCCGGCCGTCTTCCAGCTCGAACAGCTCGATCCCCATCACGCCGACATAGTCCAGCTCTTCCAGGATATGCCGGGCGAACAGCTGCGCCTGGGCCAGGGCCGCCGGTGAAACGTCAGGCGCCGGCGCGATGGTGCGGCGCAGGACGCCGTCCCGGTGATGGTTCTCCCCCAGCGGATAGGCGGCACTCTCGCCACCCCAGCCGCGCGCGGCGATCACCGACAGCTCGCGCCTGAAGCTGGCCTTGGCCTCCAGGATCGCCGGCTTGCCGCCGATGGCCGCGAAGGCTGCCTCGGCCTCGGCCACGGTCTTCACCCAGGCCTGCCCCTTGCCGTCATAGCCTTCGCGCCGCGTCTTCAGCAGCGCGGGCGCCCCCAGCCGCTCCAGCCCCGCGACGATGTCGGCTACGGTCTCCACCGCGACGAAGTCCACCGTCGCCGCGCCGCAGGCGTTCAGGAAGGTCTTCTCGTCCACCCGGTCCTGGGCCACGGCCAGGGCGCGGGCGCCCGGGGCTACGGCGACGTCCAGGGCGCGCAGCTGCTCGACCACCCTGGCCGGCACGTTCTCGAACTCGAAGGTGACCACGCTGGCGGTCTGGCTCAGGGCCTCCAGAGCGCCGGCGTCGTCATAGGCCGCGACAATCGATCGCGTGGCGACCCGGGTGGCGCAGGCGTTGGGCTCGGGGGTCAGCACCACGGTGTCGAACCCCAGCCGCGCGGCGGCCAGGGCCAGCATGCGTCCCAACTGTCCGCCGCCCAGGATGCCGATGGTCGATCCGGGGGCTAGGGGTGCAAAGCCCATGACCTCAGTCCGCCACCGTCTCGGCCACCGCCGCCGTATAGGCCTCCCGCCTGGTGCGGAAGCGGGCGGCGAGGCCGGGGTCGGATAGGGCCAGGATCTGGGCCGCCAGCAGGCCCGCATTGGTGGCCCCAGCCTCGCCGATCGCCAGGGTCCCCACGGCGATCCCGGCCGGCATCTGGGCGATGGAAAGCAGGCTGTCCATGCCCTTCAAGGCCTTGGACTCGATCGGCACGCCAAGCACCGGCAGGTCGGTCATCGAGGCGGTCATGCCCGGCAGGTGCGCGGCGCCGCCGGCGCCGGCGATGATCACCTTCACGCCGTTAGCCTTGGCGGATTTGGCGAAGTCGTACATGCGCTCGGGGGTGCGGTGGGCGGAGACCACCTTGGCCTCATAGGCCACGCCCAGCTCGTCCAGAACGTCGGCGGCCTTCTTCATTGTCGGCCAGTCGGAGCGGCTGCCCATAATGATCGCGACGGGCGCTTGTTCGGCGCTCATGACCGCTCTCCTGAAGTCGCGGAAAGCGGCGCAGTATAGGGCTCCGCCTTGCACCCGCAACCGATGGCGTTAGGATTCCTCCACAGGCTGTGCGAATCTCGCCGCTGCTAGGGGGCGCGCCAAGGCGCGGAGACGTGAATGAAGGTGTCCGGGGCTCAGACCGACCCGCTGTTCGGCGTGCGCCGCAGGGCCGCGCTGCAGCAGGCCGCCTCCGCCCAGGGCGCCGCCTCGTCGCGGCAGGCGGACAGCGCCGCCTTCCTGGGGCTTGGCGAGACGGACCTGACACCGCCGGTGCAGGCCGCGCTCACCGCCCTGCTCAGCGAGATCGAGGAGCTGCGGGTCGAGGTGGGGCGGTTGAAATCGCGCCTGAACGAGGCCGAGGATCTGGCCGACCAGGACCCGCTGACGCCCCTGCTCAACCGCCGCGCCTTCCTGCGCGAGTTGCACCGGGTGCTGACCTTCGCCCAGCGCTATGGCGGGCCGGCCAGCCTGATCTATTTCGACCTGGATGGCTTCAAGGCGGTCAATGACCGGTTCGGCCATGCGGCGGGCGACATCGCGCTGAAGGCGGTGGCCGACCGGCTGGCGGCGCATGTGCGCGAGTCCGACATCGTCGGCCGCATCGGCGGCGACGAGTTCGGCGTCATTCTGGTGCAAGCCGACCTGAGCGCGGCCCTGGCCAAGGCCGAAGCCCTGGCGGCGGCCATCGAGGCCGAACCCATTAGTTGCGGTGAATGGCTGGCGCCGCTGAAGATCAGCTTCGGCGTCCGCGAGATCGAGGCGGGCGCGGCGGCGGAGCAGATCCTGGCCGACGCCGACGCCGCGATGTATGCACGCAAGCGGACGACGCGGTAGCCCGAAGCGCCGCCATCCGGTCCTGTCCTTGGAGATCGCCTGCCTTGTCCGACCTGCAGCCGATCGCCAGCCCCCTCGGGCACGGGGCATTCACGCCCGACCCGGACGGCGGCTGGGACGGCTATCGCCTTGGTGGTGACGATATCGTCGATCTTCCGCGGATCGTCGGCAAGAATATGGCCCTGCGGGTCGAGCTGATGCCGGTGATCGCGATCCTTGGGCGGCGTCCCGTGGGCGAATTCGCGAGCCTCGCCGATCTCTACCGGACGCTGCCCGGGCCGCCTCGCAAGCCCAGCCGGCGGGCCGTGGCCTGCCTGCGCGATCTCTTCCTCAATATCGTCGATCGCCGGCTGCAACGCCTCTATCAGCAGAGCCTTGCCCGTGATCCGCCGGCGCCTGGCGCGCGTCACATGGAAAAGCTGGCGTCATTCGAGTCTGTGCGCGCCGACGCTCTTGCCCTGGTCCATTCCCACGATTGGGCCTGGCTGGCGCGGTGGCTGGACTTGGACCGGATCGGCGGCAGCGCCGAAACCTGCCTGCGCCGTCTGTCGAACTTCGCCTTCGACGTGGGGCGGGTCAATTTCCGCTTCACCTACCATTGCAACATCGCCTGCCGCCATTGCTACAACCACTCCGGCCCGGACCAGAAGGCCCAGCGGCTGAATCTGGAGGCCATGCGCCAGATCGTGGCGCAAATGCCGGCGGCCGGCATAGATGCGATCAACCTCTCCGGTGGTGAGCCCTTCCTCTATCCCGACATTCTGGGTGCGATGGTCGCGGCTGGGCGCGCGGCGGGCCTGCGCGAGGTCAGTATCCTGTCAAACGGGTTCTGGGCCATGAGCGAGGCCAAGGCTCGCCGGACACTGACGCGGCTGGCCGACGCCGGCTTCATGCAGGGGGCGGACGATTTCCTGAAGGTCAGCTCCGGCGTCTACCACCAGGAGTTCATCGGCTTCGAGCGCATCCTGATCGCCTCGCGCGTCTTTCACGACCTGTTTGGCCGACGCCTGCTGATCGATGTCGAGCTGCCGAACGGCGAGGAGCATCTCGCGAAAGACTATAGGCAGCGTCTCGCCGACGAAGGCGTGGACGAGATGGTGTCCATCAGCTTTCGCTCGATCGCGCTTCTGGGCCGGGCCACGCAGATCGAGGGCCTTGAAGAGGGAAACCAGGACAAGCCGTGCGACGCGATCAACCAGCTGGTTTTCGATCCGGATGGCAGCGCGAGGCCCTGTTGCGGACTGAACAATGAAAACCAGGGCGTCGTCATCGGCGCCTTGGGGCGGCAGGATCTGCGCGCCCTGGTCAAAAGCATGCAGAACGACCCGATCCTGCAGTTCATCTCCCAAAATCCGCTGAACGCGCTTCGCGATCACATGGAGAGCCCGCCGGAGAAGCCGCCGCAGGGGCGCCACTGCACAGTCTGCCAAGCCCTGGTCGGCGGCCTGAGTGACAAGGAACCGCTCCAGGCCAGGCTGTTCGGCCGGCAGAAGTTCTATCCCTTCTGGTTTGTCCCCGCGCAGGTGGCGTGAACGGCGCGAAAGGGTCCGCGCGCGAAGACGAGATCAGGACGTGTGCTGGTCGCCAGTTATGATCGAGGCGGTGGTATGGGCGTCCGTCGGCTCTCCGTTGCTGAATCGGTCCGCCCCGCGCATTTCTTCGGCAAGGATGATTTGCGGCGCCCGCCAGGGTTTGCGCGGCGAATTATTCTTTGAGGTCGTTTCGGAGGTCATACCAAGGGCTTCCGGTTCGCGGGCTTAAGTAATAAGCTTAGCAATTGCGATGTGAACGCACAAGCCAGCCGTCGAGGGGCCCGGACGCCTGATCTTGGAGGCAAAGTTGCCGATCAGGCGCGGATAAATATTCCACCTCATTGGTTGTCGCCTCGAAAATACTCCAACCATCGCGCCGCGATGAAGGCATTCACCGCCTGGCGCGTGTCATATTCATCGCCTGAGGCGTGCTGGTCGTCGCCGCGCTGCGTGAGCATCTGTCTCATGCGCGGGAAGTCGAAATAGGCCGCGAGCCGCCCTGACGTCTCCATGCGCTCGATCTCGGCGAGCATGCGCGGCTTGGCGCGGGTCGCCAGGGCCAATATGTCCGGAGCGATGTCTTCGTTGCCCGGCCGGCGCTCCTGGAATTCCGGCGGATAGAGATCGGCGAGCGCCAGGCGCGCAAGATGCCGCGTGTGTCCGTTCTTGAACTCAAACAGCTCGGGAATGGCCAGTCCCAGCTCGACCACGCGTTTGTCGTGGAAGGCGGCGGTGAACTTGAGGCCGGCCGCCGCGGCGGGGATCGAATAGCCGGCGCGGGATTGGTTCTGCATCCGCTTCAGGAGTCGGAGCTTGCGTACGGGGAGGCTTTCGCCGGCGCGGGCGCCTTGGGCGGCGCGGGGGGCGATCCTGTCGCGGCGGGCCGTTTCCAATACATCGTCCGACACCGGCGTCGTATGGCCGAAGGCCGACAGCCCCGACCGCCAGCGTCGCCAGCGCGCGTATCCCTTTGCGCGAAAGCCCGGCAGCAGCACGTTGCGCACCAGCGTCTGCCTCCAGCTTCGGCCCAGATGCCGTCGAGTGGCGGCGAATTCCTTGGCGAAGGTCAGCAGATGTCCGCGGCGCAGTAGGCGCACGAGCCCATCGGTTCCGCGCGGATTGAGGGTGTAGTCGCCGCCGAAACCATCCATCACGACCCGGCCGCCGCCCGCGGCGATCACCTTCAGCATCGCATCGACGATGCTGCGATAGTCGGTGTGGAAGCCGTCGTTCGTGAGAAATGTCCGCTCCATGCCATCCAAGATGTCGAGACCTTCGCTGGTGACATAACGGACGTCGAGGTGAGGCATGTGCCGGCGGCAGACCTCGACCCAGGGGCGCACCTGCTTGATCGTGCCCACATAGTCCTCCGGCATGACCGATGAGACGGTTATGAGCTTGCCGCCGCTCGGCTGCAGCACCGGGCCGGCGAGCGCGCAGATGGCGCCGGTGTCGAAACCGCCGCTCATGAACAGGCCCGCCGGCGCGATCGCGCGGCGCAGGCGGCAGGCGACCGCCTCGCCAAGCACGCGGCGATAGGCTTCGACATAGTAGGCCTCGCCCTTTCCAACATGGGCGGGATCGGCGTGCGGCTCCCAGTAGCGGCGGGTCGTGACAGCGCCCGAGGCGTCGATGGTCAGGATGGAGCCGCCGAGCAGGGCCTTGACCCCCTCGAACTCGGTTTCTCCGGAGCCCGAGGCGGGCTGCATGAGCAACCGGCGGATGAAGCCGGCTTCCCGCAGCGCCCGCGGCGCCTCCGGCAGCGCCCAGAGGCCCTTGATCTCGCTGGCGAAGGCCAGGAAGCCGGCGCCTAGATGGTAGAAGATGTTGCGCTGGCCCATGTGGTCGCGCGCCAGAGTCAGGGTCTGCTTGGAGGCGTCCCAGAAGGCCAGCACGAAGTCGCCCAGGAGGCGATCGACCCCGTCCGGCCCCCAGGCCTTGATGGCGGCGAAGGCCAGGTCGCTGTCGGCCATGGCGGACGCCACCTCGCCCGCGATGCCGAGCGCCGTGGCGATCTCCTCGCGATTGTCGATGCGGGCGTCGCAGACGAAGGCCGAGCCCGTCTCGTCGTCGTACAGCGGCTGGCGGTCGTGGCTGTCCTCTTGGTTGATGCGTAGCAAGAGCGCGCCCAGGCCGATCGGACCGTCGATATGGGTGGCCACGCCGTCAGGACCCAGATGGGCGAGCGCGCGCTGCTGGCGTTCGAGATCGCTTCTGGAGACCTCGGCCCCGTCGAAGCGGAAAATGCCGAAGACGCCGCTCATCTGACCCACCCGGACAGGAAAGCGCCGGTCACGCGATGATGTCGGGCGTCAGCGTGTCTTCCAGCGCGGCGATCTGGTCGCGCAGGGCGAGTTTCTGGCGTTTCAGGCGGGCGATCTGCAGCTGATCCGAGCCCGGCCCGGCGGCCAGCAGGGCGATGATGGAATCGTCCAGATCCTTGTGCGTCTGGCGCAAGGCGGCCAGGCGCATGATCGTGGCGTCGTCATTGGCGGCGTCAGGCTGGTCGGACATGGGCTGGTTTTTCGCGCCTCGGGCGACTGACTCTGGAACCTAGTCTATCAAATCGCGAAGGACTGGAACATCGGCAGCAGCGGCTCGATGGCCGCAATCGGCGCCGGTTCGGCCCAGACCGACATGGCGGCGGCCAGCCTATCGCGGACATCGGCCAAGGGGCCGGCGTCCGGCGCCAGCGCTTCCAGCGCCTCCAGCAGCAGCCGTTCGGCGGCGAACTCGGCTTCCTTGACCTTGGACCGCAGCGCCTCGCGCGCATCCCCCGGCACGGGTGTCCAGTCGCGCTTCAGCGCCCGCCGCGCAGCGCGCAGGGGCGCTGTGACCTCCGCCTCCCAATTCCGCGCCAGCGCCGCCGCCTGGGTCAATACCGCCGCATCCGCCGTCCGCCCGCACCGCGCCGTCCACACCGCCCAGAGCAGGTAGGAGACGCACTGGCCGTGGTGGTCCTGCAACGCGATCAGGCCCTCGTCCATGCCCGGCGCGGCATGGATGGCCACGGCGAAATCCCACAACCTCATGCTTCGTCGCCGACGATCGGTCCCATATCCTCGCCCCAGCGCTTCACCGGCGACCAGGACAGGCCGAACAGGTCGAGCGCCCGGCCAACGGACTGGTCGATCATCTCGGCGATCGATTGCGGCTTGGCGTAGAAGGCGGGCAGGGGCGGCGCGATGATGGCGCCCATCTCCGCCAGCCGCACCATGGTGCGCAGATGGCCCAGGTGGAACGGCGTCTCCCGCACCATCAGCACCAGCGGCCGGCGTTCTTTCAGCGTCACGTCAGCGGCGCGGGTGAGCAGGGTCGAGGTCACGCCGGTGGCGATTTCAGACATCGTCCGCACCGAACAGGGGGCGACGATCATGCCCAGGGTGGGAAAGGAGCCGGACGCGATGGAGGCGCCGATGTCCGCCTGCCGGTGGACGACGGCGGCCCGGGCGTTCAGGTCGGCCATGGCCAGGCCGGTCTCTTGCGCCAGGGTCTGTACGGCGGATTTCGACGCGACCAGATGGCTTTCGACGCCAAGCTCGCGGCAGGCGTCGAGCACGCGCAGCCCATAGGCGGCGCCGGATGCGCCGGAAACGCCGACGATCAGTCTCGGTGCGTTCGATCCGGGCGCGTTTGCAGCCGCCAAGCCTGTTCTCCATGCTGAATTCCGCGGCGCCGCCACAGGATATGGCGCCCAGGGGGTTAACCCTGGAGCGCACCTGATTGTGATCTGACGGCGCCGGCCAGCGGGTGTCTACTTCAAAAGCCAACAGCAAGGAGGCTTAGACCCATGGCGATACAAGCCCGAATCCGTGAACTTGGCTCCAGGCACGAAAATCTCGAGCGCGCCATTCAGGAAGAGGCTAGTCGGCCAGCGTCGGACGATCTGCGATTGCGGGAACTGAAGCGACGAAAGCTTCGGCTCAAGGAAGAACTCGAGACCCTGCGCGGCGCGCCTCACTAGACCCGCCGCCCCAACTTCAAAATTCAGCCTCTCGCCGCTGCCGGACCTGTCCGGCAGCGGCGAAGGTGTGTCCGTCGGGCCCACAGCGCCCCGCGCCGCCCTGCACGGTCAAATGATCTTGCGGTGCAGCAATTTCGGTTGAACCTGCCGCACGGGTAAGCGACACCGTCACGGTCGGCTGATCGGAGACGCCCCATGGCAGCGAAAGTGCGTTCGGATGCAACGGAGGCCGTCGCCGGCCTGCTCAAGGACGGCATGACCATCATGGCCGGTGGTTTCGGCCTATGCGGCATTCCGGAGAACCTGATCGCGGCGATCCGCGAGACGGGGGTGAAGGACCTGACGGTCATCTCCAACAACTGCGGCATCGACGGCTTCGGCCTGGGCTTGCTGCTGGGCAATGGCCAGATCCGGAAGATGATTTCCTCCTACGTCGGCGAGAACAAACTGTTCGCCGAGCTCTACCTGTCCGGCCAGCTGGAGCTGGAGTTCAATCCGCAGGGCACATTGGCCGAGCGCATCCGCGCCGGCGGCGCCGGCATCCCCGCCTTCTTCACCAAGACCGGCGTCGGCACATTGGTGGCTGAGGGCAAGGAGGTGCGGGAGTTCGACGGCGAGCTCTATGTGATGGAACGCGGGCTCAAGGCCGACCTGTCCATCGTCAAGGCCTGGAAGGGCGACGCCGAGGGCAACCTGATCTATCGGATGACCGCGCGGAACTTCAATCCGATGATGGCCACCGCCGGCGCGGTCTGCCTGGCCGAGGTCGAGGAATTGGTGGAGGTCGGCAAGCTCGAGGCCAACGACATCCAGACCCCCGGCATCTATGTCGATCGCATCTTCAAGGGCGCGCATTTCGAAAAGCGCATCGAGCAACTCACCACCCGGCCGCGTGAAGCCGCCGCGGCTGCGGAGGTTTAACCCATGGCCGAAACACAAAAAGGGTGGACTCGCAACGACATGGCCGCCCGCGCGGCGCAGGAGCTGAAGGACGGCTTCTACGTCAACCTCGGCATCGGCATCCCGACCCTGGTGGCCAACTACATCCCAGCCGGCATGCATGTGACGCTGCAGAGCGAGAACGGCATGCTGGGCATGGGGCCGTTTCCCTATCCGGATGAGGCTGACGCCGACCTGATCAACGCTGGCAAGCAGACCATCACCGAGCTGCCGCAATCCAGCTTCTTCTCGTCCGCCGACTCGTTCGCGATGATCCGCGGCGGTCACATCGACCTGTCCATCCTCGGCGCCATGCAGGTGGCCGAGAACGGCGACCTGGCCAACTGGATGGTGCCCGGCAAGATGGTCAAGGGCATGGGCGGGGCGATGGACCTGGTCGCCGGCGTCAAGCGCGTGGTGGTGGTGATGGAGCACTGCGAGAAGTCCGGCGCCTCCAAGCTCTTACACCGCTGCAACCTGCCGCTGACCGGCGCCGGCGTGGTCGATCTGGTGATCACCGACCTTGGCGTGTTCGAGGTCGACCGTCGCGGCGCGGGCGTCGCCCTGACCGCGCTGGCCCCCGGCGTCAGCCTGGACGAGATCACCGCCAAGACCGAAGCCGCCTTCAAGGTCGCCCTGGCCGCCTGATGGCCTTAGGCGGCCTGCCTCATTGCTGCCTGGCGAATAGCCGCTGGACGCCCAAGACGCGGGCGCCAGGAGCGATATGGCGCGCCCCGCCGCGCCCATCACCCTGCCGCTAAGGTACGGTTAATCCCTTACCCAGAAAGGCTTTGCGCATGCGCGGGCCTTCACGCCCGCAGTGTTTGCAGATCAGCGGGACGAGTAATGACCCAGGCGCTGAACCCCGACCAGCCGCGCGCCAGTGGCGTGCTCGGCCGCCTGCTGGACCGCCTGGGCCAACGCCTGGCTCGCGACGCGCTGCGGGCCGCCGAGGATCGTGCGCGTCAGGCCGAGGCGCGGCTCAGGGACGTGGTCGAGGCCATTCCAGAAGGGGTGGTCTTCCTGGACTCCGAGGGCCGCTACATCCTCTGGAATCAAGCCTACGCCGAAATCTATCACGACTCCGCCGACCTATTCCGGGTCGGCGCCCGGCTGGTGGACACCTTGCGGGTGGGCATAGCCCGCGGCGGCTATCCGGACGCGGTCGGCCGCGAGGAGGAATGGCTGGCGGCCCGCATGGCCCTGCTGGAAAACCCCGGCGAGCGGCATGAACAGCGCCTCGCCGATGGCCGCTGGCTGATGATCGAGGAGCGCAGGACCAGCGAGGGCGGCGTCATCGGCCTGCGGGTCGATATCACCGACATGAAGCGCCAGGCCCAGGCGCTGGAGGCGGCTCTGCATCGCGCCGAGGCGGCCAACGAGGCCAAGACCGAATTCCTCGCCAACCTCAGCCACGAGATCCGCACGCCGCTGAACGGGGTGCTGGGCATGGCCGACGTCATGGCGCGCACGCCGCTCGCACCCTTGCAGCGAGATATCGTGCAGACCATCGCCACGTCCGCCGGCGCGCTGAACCAGGTCCTGTCCGACCTGCTGGACTTCAGCCAACTTGAGTCGGGCCGCCTGGAGATCGTCTCCGAGCCCTTCGACATCGAGACCGTTCTCGCCGACTGCCATGCGGCGCACGCCGCCGCCGCGCGGAGCAAGCGCCTGGATCTCACCATCGACATGGCCGAGGCGGCGCGCGGGCCGGTGGTGGGGGACCCGAACAGGCTGCGGCAGATCCTGTCCAACCTGATCAGCAACGCGTTGAAGTTCACCGACCGGGGCCATGTGGCGGTCAAAGCCGACCTGGACGAGGAAGGGCGCTGCCGGTTCGTCGTCTCCGATACTGGCCGAGGCTTCGCGCCCGAGACGGCTGAGCGCCTGTTCGCCCGCTTCGAGCAGGCCGATGGCTCCAGCACCCGCTTGCACGGCGGCCTGGGCCTGGGCCTGGCCATCTGCCGCCAACTCGCCGAGCGCATGGGTGGGACCGTCTCCGCGACCGCTCAGCCGGGCGCCGGGGCCGTCTTCACCCTCGTCCTGCCGCTGCGACCGCGCGCGCTCGAGGCCACTGATCCACCGGCTCTGGAAGCCTCCCCGTCCGCCGATGCGGAAGGGACCGCCTTGCGGGTCCTGGTCACCGACGACAACGCCACCAACAGGATGGTGGCCGAGCTGATCATGACCAGCATCGGCGCCCAGGTGACCTGCGCCGAGAATGGCCAGCAGGCCGTGGACGCTTTCGACCGGTCCCCGTTCGACGTCGTGCTGATGGACCTGCAGATGCCGGTCATGGACGGCCTGACCGCGACCCGGGCGATTCGCGAGCGGGAGGCCGAGCGCGGCCTGTCCCGAACCCCGGTCGTGGTGGTCAGCGCCAACATCATGCCCGAGCAGCGAGCCGCCTCCGCGGCCGCGGGCGCCGACGATCACCTGGGTAAACCCGTACGCGCCGAGGAGTTGATCGCCGCCGTTGTGAGGGCGATCCAGGTCCCGGATTTAGCGGTTGTCGACGCCGCGATCGGCGCCGCCTGATTTTTCATCCGGGCCCGCTGCGACGAGCTGACGCGAACACTTTTTTTGCGCCTCGCAAAGCCGTGATCACGGGCGGCTTGGTCGCCCGCCGAACCGTCTCGTAAGCGTCACATTCTCGTTTCGGGACAACGAGTTCCCCTGAGCATGGCGGCTGCGGAGGCCGCCGGGCAAGCCCTTGCGACGGGGCCCGACGAGGGCCATTTTAATGAGTTGTTAACGGAAAAAACTCGGCCGGAGCCGCTCGCCCCGTTGACGGTCTGTCAACCCTATGTCCCCATATCTACGGGTCGTGGGGTGCTTCGCCCACAACATGTTGATTGACGGGCGAAGTGATGAGCCATTGTGCCAGGGTGGGTTTGTAAGGTCATGATGCGCAACGAAGCTGTTAAAAAGGTGCCGAATCTCCGCGGCGATGTGAAGTTCGCGGCCACGCGACCGGGCGAGCGGCCGCAGCTGCAACTGGTCCGCAAGGTCGAGGTCGATCGTACGCGCGACGCGCTGCTGACGGCCTTCGGCAAGACCACGCTTGAAGACCGTTATCTGCTCCCCGGCGAGTCCTATCAGGACATGTTCGCCCGCGTCGCGACGGCCTTCGCCGACGACGCCGAGCACGCCCAGCGAATCTATGACTACATCTCCAAGCTCTGGTTCATGCCCTCGACGCCGGTGCTGTCGAACGGCGGCGCCGATCGGGGCCTGCCGATCTCCTGTTTCCTGAACTCGGTGTCCGACAGCCTCGAAGGCATCGTCGGCACCTGGAACGAAAACGTCTGGCTGGCGGCCAACGGCGGCGGCATCGGCACCTATTGGGGCGGCGTCCGCTCCATCGGCGAAAAGGTGAAAGGCCAGGGCCAGACCAGCGGCATCATCCCCTTCATCCGGGTGATGGATTCGCTCACCCTGGCGATCAGCCAGGGCTCCCTGCGCCGGGGCTCGGCGGCGGTCTATGTCGACATCCACCATCCGGAGATCGAGGAGTTCCTCGAAATCCGCAAACCGTCCGGCGACTTCAACCGCAAATCCCTGAACCTGCACCACGGCCTGTCGGTCACCGACGAGTTCATGGAAGCGGTCCGCGACGGGGTCCCGTTCGGCCTGCGCAGCCCCAAGACCCACGAGATCGTCAAGCTCGTCGATGCCCGCGCGGTCTGGCAGAAGATCCTCGACGTGCGGCTGCAGACTGGCGAGCCCTATCTGATCTTCGCCGACACGGCCAACCGGCTGATGCCGCAGCACCAGCGCGAGCTGGGCCTGAAGGTGCGCCAGTCCAACCTCTGCTCGGAAATCCTGCTGCACACCGGCCCCGACCACCTGGGCGTCGATCGCACGGCGGTCTGCTGCCTGTCGTCGGTGAACGCCGAGATGTTCATGGAGTGGCGCGACCACCCCACCTTCATCGAGGACGTGCTGCGCTTCCTGGACAATGTGCTGCAGGACTTCATCGACCGCGCGCCGCCGGCCATGGAGCCGGCCCGCTACGCCGCCATGCGCGAGCGTTCGGTGGGGCTGGGCCTGATGGGCTTCCACTCCATGCTGCAGGGCCTGAACGTGCCGTTCGAGAGCGCCCTGGCCAAGTCGTGGAACATGCGGCTGTTCAAGCACCTGCGCCGTGAGGCCGACAAGGCCTCCCGCAAGCTGGCGGAAGAACGCGGCGCCTGCCCCGACGCGGCCGATCGCGGCGTGATGGAGCGCTTCAGCCACAAGCTGGCCATCGCCCCCACCGCTTCGATCTCGATCATCTGCGGTGGCACCTCGGCCGGCATCGAGCCGATCCCGGCCAACATCTACACCCACAAGACCCTGTCGGGCTCGTTCGCCGTGAAGAACCCCTATCTTGAGAAGGTACTTGAGGAAAAAGGCATAAACACCGAGCTGACCTGGCGTTCTATCCTCGAAAATGAGGGATCGGTTCAACATATGGACGCCCTCACCCAGGACGAGAAGGATGTCTACAAGACCGCCTTCGAACTGGATCAGCGCTGGGTGATCGAACTGGCCGCCGACCGCACGCCGGAAATCTGCCAGTCGCAGTCGGTGAACGTCTTCCTGCCCGGCGACGTGGATAAGTGGGACCTGCACATGCTGCACTACCAGGCCTGGGAGCGGGGGGTGAAGTCGCTCTACTACCTGCGCTCCAAGTCCGTGCAGCGGGCGGCCTTCGCTGGCGGCGACAAGGTGATCGACGCCGCGCCGGGCTTCGACCAGCCGGAGCGCACCGACTACGAGGAATGTCTCGCCTGCCAATAGGGGGCGTTCCTTGGGCAGGTTGGGACTAATCCCAGCCAACTCAAAAAAGCGCTCATCCCCGAGAACCCATTACTGGCCTTGGGTTGCGGCTATGGAACCCCAAGCCTTGCTCGCGCTTTGTTTCAGCAGCAGGAACGGAATAAGGCCTGATTGAGGCCAGTTCTTTCCCTGAGGCTGGAACTGGGGAGCGGGATGCGGGCCATACTGGGTCTGCTGGCAGGGATGACGGCGCTGGCCGTCGGCGCGGGCGCCCAAGCTCAGGTTGGGGCGCAGGTGATCGACAGCCGCGCGGCCCTGTTTAACGCCGCCTTCGCTACACCCCATCCGCTGGCTGCAACTCATACGCCGATGGCGCCTCTCAGCATTCACGGCGCTGGCGGTGCGGTGAGCGGCCCGCCGACCGCCGCTCACGCCATCGCCTTCGAACAGCCCGGCTACCTGACCGCCGCCGATGAGGGCGCGCTCGACTTCGGCGCCCCGGGCAACCGGTCGAGCTTGAGCCTCTCCGGCGGCGGCTACGAGTTCGCCCTCGTGCCGCAGGGCGCGGTGAACGCCGGCGACGGCGCCTCGTCAGCCCAGGCAGGGGCGATGGTCAGCGTCGGTACGGATATCCAGGACAAGGTGATGACCGGCCTCGGCAAACTCGGCATGCACACCGTCTCCAGTGCAGCCCTGCAGGATCGCAATCGCTTCTATCTGTTCGCCGCCTACAGTGGGCGCGAGGTCGGGCTCAACTTCGGCCGCGGCGCCCAGGGCGGCATGCAGCGGCTCGGCTGGTCGGCCGACGGCGCCAGCACCCTGGTTAGCGACGGCCAGATCGGCATGGGCTGGCGCAAGGGCGCGATGCAGGCCTCGGTCGGCTATGTCCACCGGGACGTGAGCAGCAATTACAGCGGCTTCGGCAATGTCGGTATGCAGAAGCTGAGCGACAACATGGTCGCGCTCACCTTCAGTTTGAGGCCGCGGTAGGGCGCGCTTGGATCAGGAGCGCCTGCCGTCTCTCGGCGCGGCAGGGGCGGGCCGTATATCTTGACTTCAAATCACCGCGTTCCCTCGCCCTTGTGGCGAGGGCCCATTGGGCTCGAACGGTGGAAAGTTCGCGGCTTCCCCATCAGCGTCTCCCATCTCTACGCTTTCGCGTTCAATGGACCCTCGCCACAAGGGCGAGGGAAGGCCGAATGTTAGCGCGGGCTCAAATTCGCATATCCTCTAGCCTCGACTAGATTCAGCCTGCACCAGTCTCGCACTGAGCGGCTCTAAGCCGCCGCGCCCTCGCGGATGATCTCGACGATCTTGGGCTCCACCGCGACGATGTCCTGCTCGAACTTGAGCAGGACGTTCAACGTCTCGCGCACCATCTCCGGCTCCAGGGCATGGGCGTGGAGCAGAATCAGCACCCGCGCCCAGTCCACGGTCTCCGAGATCGATGGCGACTTGCGCAGGTCCATGTGGCGCAGGGACTGGACGAAGGACACCAGCTCCTTGGTCAGGGTGGCCTCGATCCCCGGCACGCGGCTGGCGACGATGCGGGTCTCCAGGGCGGCGTCCGGCAGCGGGATGTGCAGGTGCAGGCAGCGGCGTTTCAGGGCGTCGCCCAGGTCGCGGACGTTGTTAGAGGTCAGGAAGACCAGCGGCGGCACCACCGCCTTGATCACCCCCAGCTCGGGCACGGAGACCTGGAAGGCTGAGAGAATCTCCAGCAGGAAGGCCTCGAACGCCTCGTCCGACTTGTCGATCTCGTCGATCAGCAGCACCGCGCCGCCCGGCTGTTGCAGCGCCTGCAAGAGCGGCCTTGGCTCCAGGAAGGGCTCGGAGAAGAACAGGTCGCCCATGCCATGCAGCCGCTCCATGGCCGCATCCATGGTCTTGGCGTCGCCCAGGGTCTCGCTCATCCGATCCTTCAGGATCTGGGTGTAGAGCAGCTGCTTGCCGTACTTCCATTCGTACAGCGCCTTGGACTCATCCAGGCCCTCGTAGCACTGCATCCGGATCAGCGGCAGGCCCAGCAGGGCGGCGGTGGACAGGGCCAGCTCGGTCTTGCCAACCCCGGCGGAGCCTTCCACCAGGATCGGCTTCTGCAGGTGGTTGGCCATGTAGAGCGAGGTCGCGATGCGGCGCGACGAAATGTAGCCCACGCCGGCCAGCCCCTCGATGATCGACTCGACCGACGCCATGGGGTCTTGGCCAGCGGCGGCGCCGGCCAGAGGGGAAATCGTCAACGGTTCAAACTCTCAGCAGTGGATTGAAAACAAAGGCTCGAAACGAGGTGCGACGAAGCGCGAGGTTTATGGCTTCCATTTGCCAGCCGCCGTGTCGGTAAGGCAATCCCTTGTTTGGCGGCAGGGTAGGTAAGAACTCTCGCACTGGCCGTTAGGCGCGGGCCTTACCAAGGTTGAATCACCACCAAGCACATCAAGAGCACCAAGGGCGCTTTTGCCGCCAAGAGCCTGAATGCGGGCGCCGCCCGCGTTACTCGAACCGGTTGAATCTCGGTTTCAATGCGCTTCGCGTCTCTTTGTGTCCTTTGCTGCGCGCCAGAAGACGCCAGCCCCTTGGCGCTCTTGGTGTGCTTGGTGGTGAAATTCTTAGACAGCCACGCCCTCTGGCCTAGCCGTACGGATCGCGGCAAACTCGGGCCATGACCCTCGCCTCCTTCGAAGACTATCGCGCCGCCGCGCGTCGCCGCCTGCCTCGGGTGCTGTTCGACTATATCGACGGCGGCGCCTATGCCGAGCACACACTGGCCCGCAACGTCGATGACCTGCAGGCCATCGTGCTGCAGCAGCGGGTGATGAAGGATGTCTCCAAGATCGACATGAAGCTGGAGCTGTTCGGCCAGCAGCTGTCCGCTCCCATCCTGCTCGCCCCCGTCGGCCTCACCGGCATGTATGCGCGCCGGGGCGAGGCGCAGGCCGCGCGGGCGGCCAAGGCGGCGGGCCTGCCCTTCTGCCTCTCCACGGTCGGCCTCTGCTCCATCGACGAGGTGGCCAAGGCCGCCGCGCCGCCCTGGTTCCAGCTCTATGTGATGAAAGACCGGGGCCATATGCGCGAGTTGCTGCACCAGGCCAAGGCCGCCGGCTGCCCGGTGCTGGTGCTGACGGTCGACCTACAGACACCGGGGACCCGTTACCGCGATGTCCGCTCCGGCATGACCGGGCGGGGCGGGCTGGCGGCGCAGATCGCGCAGGGCATCGATGGCCTGACCCATCCGGCCTGGTTCTGGGATGTCTATATGCACGGCCGGCCGCACCGGTTCGGCAACCTCACCTCGGCCATCCCCGCGGCCCGCAGCCTCACCGACTTCTGGAACTGGATCGGCGCCAATTTCGACCCCTCCATGACCTGGAAGGACCTGGAGATGATCCGCGAGATCTGGACCGGCCCCATCGTCATCAAGGGCGTGCTGCATGTGGATGATGCGCGGGAGGCGGTGAAGTGCGGCGCCGACGGGATCGTCGTTTCCAACCACGGCGGCCGTCAGCTCGACGGCGCCGTCTCCTCCATCGCCGCCCTGCCGGCCATCGCCGATGCGGTGGGCGATCAGACCGCCGTGCTGATGGACGGCGGCGTCCACTCCGGCCTGGACGTGGTCAAGGCGCTCAGCCTCGGCGCGAGAGCCTGCCTGATCGGCCGCGCCTGGGCGTTTGCGCTGGGGGCTGGCGGCGAGGGCGCGGTCACCCAGACCCTGGCCCGCATGAAGGCGGAACTGCGCACCGCGATGATGCTGACCGGGTGCACGACGCTGGACGAGGTGCGGAAGGGCGTTTGAGAGGCGGCGCTTCCCGACTAACCCCGTTCCCTCGCCCTTGTGGCGAGGGCCCATTGAGCGCTGTGGCTAGCCGATAGGAGCGTAGACGGCCCAGCCGCGCCGAACGCCCTGCCGCTCCAGTCCAATGGGCCCTCGCCACAAGGGCGAGGGAACGGGAATGTAGATATCAATCCGCCCCTACCCCCAGGCCGCCGCATCCCGCGCCGCGAAGGCCTCGAACGAGACCGGTTTGACCCCGGTCAGCCGCTCCACCTCATCGGTGACGCGGTCCTCCGCTCCGTTTGCGATCGCCACGTCCGCGAAGCCCAGCATATGGGCGGACATCTCCGGCACGCCGTTGCCGATGTGCCGCCGCGCCACCTCCGCCGGCTCGACGCGCCGATGCTCAATCGGTCGGCCGAGGACCTTGCTGATGATGGCCGCCGCCTGGTCATAGGTGATGGCGCGCGGGCCGGTGAGGATGGCGTCGCTGTTCAGCGGTTCGGCCGAGGTAAGGGTGGCGAAGGCCGAGGCGGCGATATCCTCCGCGTCGATGAAGGGCGTGCGCCCGTCAGCGGCGGCCGTGTAGAAGGCGTTCTCGGCCCGGATGGTCTGGCCGTTGAGGGCTTCGGTGAAGTTCTGGTTGAACCAGCTGGGCCGCAACGCCGCCCATTCACGAGCGTTGTCGGCCAGCCAGGCGTGAACCGTGCCTGTCCCTGGCGCGCCAGGCGGTACGGGCGAGCCGCTCTGCAGCACGAAGCGGCGGGCGCCGGCGGCCATGGCCTCGCGGGCGAAGTCGATCATGACGGGGGCGGCGTCGCCGCGGGGCGCGATCAGGTAGACGGCCGAGACGCCTTTCACGGCGGCCGGCCAGGTCGCGCGATCCCACCAGTCGAAGGCGACGCCCGCCTCGTCGGTTGGATGGCGCGAGGCCACGCGGTGCGCAAAGCCGGCCTCCCGCAGACGCTCGGCAAGGCGCTTGCCGACCTTGCCGGTGGCGCCGGTGACCAGGATGCTCACGCGGCGGCCTCGGGCTTGCCGAACTTCGCGGCCCAAGCCTGGACGTCGCCGCCCGCGAAGGCCGCGATGCTGACCAGCGGGTTCCAGTACTCCCGCAGGCGCCAAAGCTTGCCGTCCTTCACCTCGAACACCATGACATAGCGCTGGGTGAAGAGGGCGCCCGTGGCCGTGGCCTTGCCGTCGATGGTCAGCTCGACGCTGAGGACATTGGGGTCGAGCGCGGGGTGCAGGCGCATGCGCGGCGGTCCCACCATCGCCATCTTGCCTGAGGCGGCGATCATGTAGTCGCGGATCTCGGCTTGGCCTCGATAGACGCCCTGTCGGCCAGCGGGGGCGTAAGGGAATTCGAGCTCGCCGTCCTCGGCCCACAGCGCCGTCCAGGCGTCCCAGTCGCCCATGGTGGTCAGATAGGCGGTCGAGACCTGTAGGGTCTGGGCGCGGATGTCGTCGTCGCTGGCGGTCATGGGCGGAAAATCCTGGATCGGCGGCTGTTGTCGGCGTAAGCCTGGATCAGCCTCACCGGTGAGTATGAACTATACTGAGTAGTGAGGTTAGCGAAGTCAAGCACGGGGGCCATGACCGACACCGAGATTCAGCGCGGCCCGCTCTGGGGCCATACGGCGGCGTCGCAACAGCGGCGGAGGGACATCCTGCTGGCCGGCAAGAAGGTCTTCTTCGAGCAGGGCTACGCCCTGACCAGCATCGATCGCATCGCCGCCGTGGCCGGCACCACCAAGCGGACGGTCTATGACCATTTCGGCTCCAAGGACGCCCTGTTCGCCGAGGTGATCGCCTTTGGCAGCGAACAGTTCGTCGCCATGCTGTTGCCGACGGCGGAGGCGTTGCCGGCGCCGCTGGCCGAGGGGCTGCGGCTGTTCGTCGAGCGGCTGGTGGAGCTGGTGACCCGCCCCGATATCGTCCGCTTCCAGCGCCTGATCATCGCCGAGGCCGAGCGCTATCCGCAGTTCGGCCAGGTGCTCTATGAGACCGCCATCCTGGGCGCCGAGCAGGTGCTGGCCGACTACCTGAGAGCCCGCGTCGCCGATGGTCAGGCGCCGGCGCAGGACGTGGACCGCACCGCCCGGATGGTGCTGGACCTGACGGTGAACGGCGCTCGGGTCAGAGCGCTGATGGCGGTGGATGGGGTGGAGTTAGATCCGGCCGCCATCGACGTGGCTTTGGCCCTGGTGCTGGGCCAAGCGGGTCAATCCTGAAACACCTCGCCCGAAGGGAGAGGGAGGGGCCCAAGCGCAGCTTGGGAGGGTGAGGGGTTACGCGGTTGCCGTACGAAACGCCGACGCCTCAGCTTCGTCCTGCGCCGTCCCTAACCCCTCATCCTCCCAGCTTCGCTGGGCCCCTCCTTCTCCCTCCGGGAGAAGGTATGACCGGAGCGGCGCAGGCTTAGTTCAGCCCATAAAGCGCCATCATCTCCCCCGCGGCTTCCCGCATGGACGCCCGTAAAACCGCCGGTTCCAACACCTCAACATCCGCGCCGAACCGCAGCAGCTCCGTCGTCGCATGCTTCACCGACTCGATCGGCATCCGCACCTCGCGCCAATCCTCCGTCGCCGGATCATCGCCGCGCATCTCCAGCCCCTGGGCCACCGAAGCGCTGATCAGTTTGAGTTGATCGACCCGGCCTGCCCGCACCCGCAGCCGCGCCCAGTCGTTCCGCAGCCGGGCGACGAAGGCCTCCTGGGCCGATTGCCAATAGGCCGCCAGGTCGAAGGCGGGGTCGCGCTCGAAGGTCTGTTCGGCTGCCTCCACGCCTCGAATCGACGACAGCCGATAGGTCAGCGGTCCGGGCGCCCGCGTGGGCGGCGCATGCCGCGCGACCAGGTACCAGACACCCGCCTTCAGCACGAGGCCGAGGGGCTCGACCGTCCGCGCGCTGGCCTTGGTCCAGCTCTGATAGTCGATCCGGATCGTGCGCTGTTCCCACACCGCTCGCGCCAGTTCCGGCAGCAGATCGAGGGAAGCGACCTCGGGGTTCCAGCCCGTGGCGTCCAGGTGGAAGCGGGCGCCGATCCGCACCGCTTCTTCGCGCAAGGGCGCCGGCAGGGAGGCGAGCAGTTTCAGCCGGCTGGCGAAATGGGCGTCGGCGAACCCCAGCTGGGTCGCGGGACCTGGCAGGCCGGTGAACAGCAGGGCCTGGGCTTCCGGCAGGGTCATGCCGGTCAGCCGCGTGCGATAGCCGTCCAGCAGCCGGAACCCGCCGCCGGCGCCGCGCTCGGCATAGATCGGCACGCCGGAGGCGCTGAGGGCATCGACGTCGCGGTAGATGGTGCGGACCGACACCTCCAGCTCGTCGGCCAGGGAGGTCGCGGTGCGCAGGCCTTGGGCCTGCAAGGCCATCAGGATCGACAGCAGCCGGCTCGCGCGCATGGGCGAAGTTTCTCAAATCATACCTGACAAAAGATGTCAGTTATGGGGGCGTAGACCCTTGGCTCAACCGAAACAAGGAGCGCTTCCCATGACCGACATCACCCACCCCACGGCCGCCGAACCCCTGCGCCGCACCATCCTGGCCATGGGCGCCGCGGCGCCGCTGATCCTGGCGGCGGGATCCGGCCGCGCGGCCCCGACCATCGACACCACGCCCAAGCCCGATCCGCGCCCGGACTGGATCGCGCGGGGGACGCCCAGGGGCCATATGGGCGACTTCGATCGCCTGGTAGGCCAATGGCATGTGAAGCACCACCAGCTTGTCGGCCGGCTGGTCGGTTCGACCACCTGGATCGACTTCGACGGGACAAGCCGCATGGAGCTGATGCTGGGCGGCTTCGCCACCGTGGACGACAACCAACTGCACAAGCCCGCCGGGACCTACCAGGGCATGACCCTGCGCCTGTTCGACGCCGAGCACAGTACGTGGTCCGTCTATTGGTTCGACAGTCGGGCGGTGCAGGTGGACACCCCGATGTGGGGCGGTTTCGACGGCGATCACGGCGTCTTCCTGGGTGACGACACCCTGGACGGCAAACCGATCCGTGTACGGTTCGACTGGTTCATCGACGACAAGGACCACGCCCGTTGGGAACAGGCCTTCTCAGCGGACCAGGGCGCGACGTGGGAGACCAACTGGCGGATGTGGTTCACGCGGGCATAGGGCGGGCTGTTGCGGCCGTGTGCGTCCTTCGACACGGCCGCAAGCGCGGCCGGCTCAGGATGACGTAGAATTATGCAGCCTAAGAATTCACGTCATCCTGAGCCGACGCGAAGCGGCGTGTCGAAGGACGCACGCGGCCCGTGCAAGCCCTGCCGGACCCTGGATCAAACTCCCCTTCGACCGCATGATGGAATGATTTTTCGAGGACCGGACTTAGTCAATGACCGCCCCAAAGGGGCGGCCGCGCCGCGGCGGCGCAAAGCGCCGTCATTGACAAAGCCCGGCCCTCGAAATCAGGCTCGGCATGCGGTTGATGGGGTGGTGTCGGTTTGTGCCACCAATAACCCCGAGATATTGAGGGCGGATGGACATTAACGCGACGATTGTAGTGGCGGTGATAGGCGCTGCGGCTGCGCTTGTCGCGCCTGCGTTGTCGTTCTTTCTAACGAAGCAGAAAGAGCGAGAAGCGGAATGGCGGACCCAGAAGCTTGACCACTACAAGGCGTTTATGGCGGCCCTAAGCGCGGTAGTCGGGCCGCCCGCAGCCTCAGAGGACAGGGTGAAATTTGCCAATGCGACGAACAATATCTCGCTGGTAGGTTCTGCAGATGTGCTGGTCGCCTTGAGGACATTCCTCAAGTCCACCGCTGATAGCAGGACGGAGGAAGACCTTCGCTTGCACGATGAGCGGTTGACGAAATTGATTGTCGCCATACGCCGCGACCTAGCGATCGAGGGCACGTCTCTGCCTCAGGATTACCAATTCATGTTGTGGTCTGGGCGCCGATAGCGCGCGGAAAGGCGCTTGGGGCTTCCGCCCTCTACCGCCACCCCGCGTTCAGCTTCTCCAGTGCGGCCGCCCCCGGCGCCAGCGCCTCGTTGCTGAGCGCGTTCAGCGGTGTTTCCACCGTCCCCAAGCTGTCGTGCAAATCCTGCGCATCGGGATCCACATAAAGCAATCCGGTGACGATTTCGCCGGCGGCGGCGCGGTCTTGCAGGTAGCCCATGGCCTTGCCGCGATCCGAGGGATCGTAGTGGGGCGCCAGCTTGCGCAGTTTCAGGGTCGAGCCGTCGTGCTGGGTGACGATCTCCACCGTGCCGGGGGCGTGGTCGATCTCGATGGGGTCGTGCTGGGCGATCACGTCCAGCCGGTTCACCGCCTCATTGTGCTCGCGCACATAGTCGAAGCTCTTGGTCGAGCCGACGTGGTTGTTGAACTGCACGCACGGGCTGATGACGTCGATGAAGGCCGCGCCCTTGTGGCTCATGGCTGCCTTGATCAACGGCACGAGCTGGGTCTTGTCGCCGGAGAAGCTGCGGGCGACGAAGGTGGCGCCGAGCTGTAGCGCCAGGCCGACCATGTCGATGGCGCTATCGTGGTTGACGATGCCCTTCTTGGATTTGGAGCCCCGGTCCGAGGTGGCGGAGAACTGGCCCTTGGTCAGTCCGTACACGCCATTGTTCTCGACGATATAGGTCATGTTGACCCCGCGCCGGATCGAGTGGGCGAATTGGCCCAGGCCAATGGAGGCCGAGTCGCCGTCGCCGGAGACGCCCAGATAGAGCAGGTCGCGGTTGGCCAGGTTGGCGCCGGTGAGCACCGACGGCATCCGTCCGTGCACGGTGTTGAACCCGTGCGCCGCGCCGACGAAGTAGTCGGGGGTCTTGGACGAGCAGCCGATGCCGGACAGTTTGGCGATCCGGTGCGGCTCGATATCCAGCTCGAAACAGGCCTGGATGATGGAGGCGCTGATGGAGTCGTGCCCACAGCCGGCGCAGAGGGTCGAGACCTTGCCCTCATAGTCCCGGCGGGTGAAGCCGAGGGCGTTGGCGGTCAGGGCCGGGTGGTGCAGGCGGGGCTTGAGGATGTAGGTCATTCGGCGGCCTCGGTGATCTTGGCCCCGACCGTACGTTTGGCGATCTCGGCGGAGATGAAGCGGGCGGTAATGGGGGTTCCGTCGAAGTGCAGCACCGGCAAGAGCTTGGCCGGATCGACGCCTCCTTCGTTCATGATCAGGGTGCGCAGCTGGGCGTCGCGGTTCTGCTCGACCACGAACACCTCCTCATGCTCGGCGATGAAGTCCATCAGCTCGTCGGCGAAGGGGAAGCCGCGAACCCGGATGGCGTCCAGGTGGCGGCCCTGGGCCTCCAGCATCTCCAGCGCCTCGTGCATGGCGGGGGTGGTGGAGCCGAAGTAGATCACCCCGGTCTTGGTGCGGTGCTTGGCATCGCGGCGGATCGGGGCGGGGACCAGCGCCTTGGCGGTCTCGAACTTACGCAGGAGCCGCTCCATATTGTCGACGTAGACGCTGCCTTCCTCGCTGTAGCGGGCATAGCGGTCGCGGCTGGTGCCGCGGGTGAAGTAGCTGCCCTTGGAGGGATGGACGCCGGGATAGGTGCGGTAGGGAATGCCGTCGCCATCCACATCCAGGTAGCGGCCGAAGTCCTTGCCGGCCTCCAGCTCCTCGTAGGTCATCACCTTGCCGCGGTCGATCTGCTTCGAGTCGTCCCAGGCCAGGGGCTCGCACAGCCATTCGTTCATGCCGATGTCGAGATCGAGCATGACGAAGATGGTGGTCTGCAGCCGGTCGGACAGATCGAAGGCCAGGGCGCCCATCTCGAAACATTCCTTCGGGTCGCAGGGCAGCAGCATGGGGTGTTTGGTGTCGCCATGGCTGGCGTAGGCCGCGCCGATCAGATCCGCCTGCTGCGTGCGGGTCGGCATGCCGGTGGAGGGGCCGCCGCGCTGGACGTCGAAGATCACCGCCGGGATTTCGGCAAAGTATGAGAGGCCGACGAACTCGGTCATCAGCGACACGCCGGGGCCCGAGGTGCAGGTAAACGACCGCGCCCCGTTCCAGCCCGCGCCCACCACCACGCCGATGGAGGCGATCTCGTCCTCGCACTGGACGATGGCGTACTTGGCCTTGCCGGTCTCCGGATCGATCCGCAGGTCCTGGCAGAAGCCGGTGAAGGCCTCGGCCAGCGAGGTGGACGGGGTGATCGGGTACCAGGCGCAGACGGTGGCGCCGCCATAGACGGCGCCCAGGCCGGCGGCGGTGTTGCCGTCGATGAAGATGCGGTCGCCGACCTTGTCCACGCGCTTCATCTTCAGCCGGATCGGGCTCAGGTTCTGCTTCACATAGTCGCGGCCCATGTGCAGGGCCTCGAAATTGGGCTGGATCAGCCGCGCCTTGCCGGGGAATTGCTCCTCGATCAGCTTTTCGAACACCTCGGTCTCGATATCGAGCAGGGCCGCCAGGGCGCCGACATAGATGATGTTCTTGAACAGCTGCCGCTGGCGCGGGTCGGTGTAGGCGGCGTTGCAGATGGCTGTCAGCGGTACGCCGATGACGTTGATGTCCGAGCGGAATTTCTCCGGCGGCATCGGCTTGGTGGAGTCGTAGAACAGGTAGCCGCCGGGCTCGATCTCGGCCAGGTCCTTGTCCCAGGTCTGCGGGTTCATGGCGACCATCAGGTCAACGCCGCCGCGCCGGCCCATGTGGCCCGCTTCGCTGATCCGCACCTCGTACCAGGTCGGCAGGCCCTGGATGTTGGAGGGGAAGATGTTGCGGGCCGCCACCGGCACGCCCATCCGCATGATCGACTTGGCGAACATGCCGTTGGCGCTGGCCGAGCCGGAGCCGTTGACGTTGGCGAACTTGACGACGAAGTCGTTGATGCGGGTGGTGCTCATTACTCGGCCGCCGTCTTGAAACCGTCGCTGATCTTGGAACACCCGCCCGCGTGGGTGACGTCCAGCAGGAACTTCTGCATGTCCCAGGCGCCCGTCGGACATCGTTCGGCGCAGAGGCCGCAGTGCAGGCAGACGTCCTCGTCCTTGACCATCACCCGACCGGTCTTCAGCTCGCCGGAGACATAGAGGTCCTGGGTCAGGTCCAGGGACGGGGCCTTCAGCCGTGTGCGCAGATCTGCCTCTTCACCATTGTCGGTGAAGCTGATGCAGTCGGTGGGGCAGATATCGACGCAGGCGTCGCACTCGATGCATAGCGGCTCGGCGAACACCGTCTCGATGTCGCAGTTCAGGCAGCGCTCGGCCTCCTTGTAGCCCAGCAGCCGGTCGAACCCGAGCTCCACCTCCAGCTTGACGTTGCTCAGCGCCAGCGCCTTGTCGCGGTGCGGCACCCGGTTGCGCAGGTCGTTGGAGATGTCGTTGTCGTAGCTCCACTCGTGGATGCCCATCTTCTGGCTCACGAGGGTCACCCCCGGCGGCGGCCGGTCGGCGACATTCAGGCCCTGGCAGTGCAGGTGGATGGAGACCGCGGCTTCGTGGCCGTGCGCCACCGCCCAGATGATGTTCTTGGGTCCGAAGGCCGCGTCGCCGCCGAAGAAGACGCCGGGGAGGGTGGACTGGAAGGTGATCTCGTCCACCTTCGGCATGTCCCACTGCTCGTCGAACTCCAGGCCGATGTCGCGCTCGATCCAGGGGAAGCTATTCTCCTGGCCGACGGCCACCAGCACGTTGTCGCATTCGAAATGCTCGTGCGGTTCGCCGGACGGGACCAGCTTGCGGCGGCCCTTGTCATCGTACTGGGCGACCACCTTTTCGAAGGTCACACCGGTCAGCTTGCCGTCTGAATGGCTGAACGACACGGGCACCAGGAAGTTGAGGATCGGGATGTCCTCGTGGATCGCGTCTTCCTTCTCCCACGGCGAGGCCTTCATCTCCTCGAACCCGGAGCGGACGATCACCTTGACGTCCTCGCCGCCCAGGCGGCGGGAGGTGCGGCAGCAGTCCATGGCGGTGTTGCCGCCGCCCAGCACGATGACCCGCTTGCCGATCTTCTCGATGTGGCCGAACGAGACGCTGGAGAGCCAGTCGATGCCGATGTGGATGTTGGCCTTGGCCTCCTCGCGTCCTGGAATGTCCAGCTCGCGGCCGCGCGGGGCGCCGGTGCCGACGAACACCGCGTCATAGCCCTGGCCCAGCAGCTCCTTCAGGCTGCCCACCCGCTCGCCATAGCGTTCGGTGACACCCAGGCCGGTGATGTAGCCGACCTCTTCGTCGATCACTTCCTCGGGCAGGCGGAAACGCGGAATCTGGCTGCGGATCATGCCGCCGCCCTTGGCGTCGGTGTCGATCAGATGGATGTCGTAGCCCAGCGGCGCGAGGTCTCGCGCCACCGTCAGCGAGGCGGGCCCGGCGCCGACCAGGGCGATCCGCTTGCCGTTCTTGTTGGCCGCGATGGGCGGCAGGCGGCTGGTGATGTCGTCCTTGTTGTCGGCGGCGACCCGCTTCAGCCGGCAGATGGCGACGGGTTCGTCCTCCACCCGCCCACGCCGGCAGGCCGGCTCGCAGGGGCGATCGCAAGTGCGGCCCAAGATCCCTGGGAAGACGTTGGACTTCCAGTTGATCATATAGGCGTCTGAATACCGTCCCTCGGCGATCAGGCGGATGTATTCGGGGACCGGCGTATGCGCCGGACAAGCCCACTGGCAGTCCACGACCTTATGAAAATAGTCAGGACGCCCGATATCGGTGCGTTGCAATCTCGTTTCCTCGGCTCACGCTCTACTTTTCCCCGGAGCAAGGTCCTACTGACGAGGCCCGAAATCCCGACGCGGCGTTCGATTTGCAGGGTAACGCCGTCGTGATGGCCACGCCAAGCGTCAATTTCGATTCACCACGAACTTCCCCCGCTAACTCGCTCATCCGGCGACTTCACGGGTAAAGACTTCGTGAAAAATGATGAATCCTGGCCCCGTCGCCCTTCCGCATTCGCTGAGTCCGCGCCACCTTCCAATTGGATGAGAACAGCAATCGCAGACCAGGGAGATGTAACGATGAGCGTATCGACCGATCATTCCCCCTTAGGCCACGAACCCAGGACCCTGGCCGACCCGGACGATATTCAGGCCGACCTGTTTGAGCTTGAAGCCGGCGCATCCGCTGAAGATTACCAGCTCCGCGCCAGCCGCCGTGCGCAGCTGGAAGACGCCGATACGCTGAGGCGCATGCGGGCGCTGTAGGCGGGCGAAGCGGGTTGGGATTGATCCGAGCCAACTAAAAAATGCGCTCGTCCCCGCGAAGGCGGGGACCCAGGCGACTGGGCGCAGCTTGTGCCGCTTCTATCCAAACACGCGGTGGAAATACCGAGTCTGGCGCCCCGGGGTCGTCGCAACGCGCCCATGCTAACGATGTCCCCATGACCGACCTCGACATCACCGTCGCGCCCGCCTCCGAGCGCGAGCTGATCGCCAACCTGTTCCAGCTCTACACCCACGACTTCTCGGAGTTCTGGGCCGGGCGGCCCGAGGGCGAACTGGAGGCCGATGGCCGGTTCGGCGAATACCCCTATCTCGACGATTATTGGCGTGAGCCAGGCCGCGTCCCGCTGGTGTTTCGCGTCGGCGGCCATCTGGCGGGGTTCGCCCTGCTCAATACCCATTCCCACTCGGGTCTAGCGGTCGATCGCAACGTGGCCGAGTTCTTCATCGTGCGAAAACACCGCCGCGGCGGAACCGGTACGGCGGCGGCGAGGGGCTTGTTCGGCCTCTATCCCGGCGTCTGGGAGGCGGCGGTGGCGCGCAGCAATGTCGGGGCCCTGGCCTTTTGGCGGCGAGCCATCGGCGAGTGCCCGGGTGTGTCTGAGGTCGAGGAGCGGGACTATCAGACCGACCATTGGAACGGGCCGATTTTGCGCTTCAGGATGGGGCAAGCTCGCTGAGCCAGCGCTGGATCGCGCCGTCGCTGGTCAGCCGCACCAGCGGGGTCGTTGCCGCATGGCGGGCGATGGCCGCTTCGATGGTTGGCCGGGTGTCGCGATCCCAGCGCCAGACATAGCCCCACAGCCAGGGATCGAAGGTCTCATCGCACCCCTCGGGTAGGTCAGGCCTGCGCCGGGCGCCGGTGATGATCACGCGCCAGATCACCCGCCACAGACAGACCAGGCGTGGCTGATCGACCCAGACGATCAGGTCCGCTCGGGCGAAGTGCAGGTCGGCGCTGTCCGGGAAGTTGCCGTCGCTGATCCAGCGTTCACCTGCGACGGCCTCGGCCAACCGCGCGCGAAAGGCGGCATAGTCGCCTTCGGTCCAGCCCCGCGCCCAGTAGAGAACATCCAGATGAATCAGCGGCAGGCTGAGCCGCTCGCCCAGCTGACGCGCCAAGGTGGATTTGCCGCCGCCGGAGCAGCCGATGATCGCGATGCGGTTCATGGAGACCGGCCAAGTCAGGCGCTATCCGTTTTCACCACCAAGACACCAAGAACACCAAGGCGGGCTTCGCCCGCGCGATACTCTCGACCCCATGGCGTCAGCTTATCGCGCTTCGCGCCATCGTCGCGACCTTGGCAGCGATACACCGAAAACGCGGACCCCTTGGTGTTCTTGGTGTGCTTTGTGGTGAACTCACGAAGACGCAGAGGTTGCCGAACCCTCCCCATTGCTGGGGAGGGCCCGACCTCGAACTACCCCTCGTTGGTCCAGATGACCGTGCCCGACGCGGCGAACATGCCGCCGACGCCGTGGGAGACGGAGACCTTCGCGTCCTTGATCTGCGCGGGGGCTATGCCGCGCATCTGCCGGATGCTCTCCTGCATGGCGTACATGCCGTACATGCCGGAGTGCATGTAGGACAGACCGCCGCCGTTGGTGTTGACCGGGAGCTTGCCGCCGATGGCGGTGTTCCGTTCACGGACGAATCCCGCCGCTTCGCCCGGCTTGCAGAAGCCGAGGTCTTCCAGGCCATAGAGCGGCAGGTGGGCGAAGGCGTCGTAGATCATCAGGTGATCGACGTCGGCGTGGGTGATGCCCGCCTCGTCAAACGCCTTCTTGCCGGAGACGCGGAAGGCCTTGGAGGAGGTGAAGTCCTCCATCTGGCTGACCATGGGCGTCTCGACGCTCTCGCCCGTTCCCAGGATGTAGACCGGCTTTTGCGGGAAGTCCTTGGCGCGGTCGGCGCTGGTCAGGATGATGGCGCCGCCGCCGTCGGTGACCAGGCAGCACATCAGCATGCGGAACGGCCAGGCGATCATCGGCGAGTTCAGCACGTCGTCGATGGTGATCGGGTCCTTGAAGCTGGCGCGGGGATTGAGCGCCGCCCACTCCCGCTGGATCACCGAGACGGTGGCCAGGTCCTCCACCGTGTAGTTGCGAGCCTTCAGGTAGCGCATCACCGGCAGGGTGAACATCGAGGGCGGGCCGACGGGGCCGTAGGGGGCTTCGAACTGGCCCGACAGGCTGGCCGGGCTGCCGCCGAAACGGCCGGCCCCGACGCGGGATTTGCCGCTTTCGCCGTGGGTGATCAGCACGGTCTTGCACAGACCCTCATTGATCGCGGCCGCCGCGTGGCGGACGTGCAGCATGAAGGAGCAGCCGCCCACGGCGGTGCCGTCGGCATAGGTCGGGGTGATGCCCATGTAGTGGGCCAGCTCCACCGGGCTGATGCCGGCGGTGGCGACGCCGTCGATGTCGGAGGGCTTGAGCCCTGCGTCCTTCATGGCGTTGAGGGCGGCGTCGGCGTGCAGGCCGATCACGGACATGTCCGGGATCTTGCCCATCTGGGTGGTTTCGGCGGCGCCGACGACGGCGATGGATTTCGGTTTCATGGAGCCTACACCTTCACAGGCTGGAAGAAGGGCAGGGAGATGTCGTCGCTGAAGGACTCGAAGGTCACTTCCACCGGCATATCCAGTTGCAGCGCCTCAGGCGTCTGCGGGCAGCCGACGATGTTGGTCATCATGCGTGGGCCTTCGTTCAATTCGACGACCGCGATGGAATGAGGCTCCTTGCCCAGGTCGGGCCGGGGGCGGTGGTTGATGACGTAGCTGTAGAGGAAGCCCTTGCCGCTGGCGGTATAGACCGCGACGTCACGCGAGCCGCACTTGGGGCAGAAGGCCCGGGGCGGGAAATAGCTGTGCTGGCAGTCGGTGCAGCGTTGCAGGCGCAGTTCGCCCACCTTGCAGCCCTCCCAGAAATGCCGGGTCTCCGGCGTCGGCTGTGGCAAAATCCTATCCATTGACCGTAAAATCCTCTCATCGAAATTATGAAGGGTGGCGCCCGCCGGGACGGATCGCCTAATGATCCCAGGCTCCGTTAAAGACGAGGCGCGAGGCCTTGTCGACGCGGATTCTATGATCGGGAACGTGAAGCGATGATCACGCTGGAAGCAATCGAGGCGGCGGCGCGGCGGATCTCTCCTTACGTCAATCCGACACCGCTGGTGGCCATGACCCCCACCGGCGTGCGGCTGAAGGCCGAGAACCTGCATCCCATCGGCGCCTTCAAGATCAGGGGCGCCTTCAACGCCATCCTCAGCCTGACCGACGAGGAGCGGGCGCGGGGGGTGATCGCCTACTCCAGCGGCAACCATGCCCAGGCGGTGGCTTACGCCGCCCATGTGCTGGGGGTGACGGCGATCATCGTCATGCCGCGCAGCGCCCCCAAGTTGAAGCTGGCCAACACCCGCCGCTGGGGCGCCGAGATTGTCGAGGTGGGGCTGGGCAGCGACGAGCGGCGCGAGAAGGGCGAGGCCTTGGCGGCCGAGCGGGGGCTCTCCTTGGTGCCGCCCTATGACAGCCTGAGGATCATCGCCGGCACGGGGACGATCGGGCTGGAGATCCTGAAGGACTTCCCGGACCTGGCGACGGTGGCCGTGCCGGTGTCCGGCGGCGGCCTGGTCTCCGGCGTCTCGGCGGCGTTGAAGCTCACGCGGCCGGATATCCGCGTGATCGGGGTCGAGCCGGAGTTGGCCAACGATGCGGCCCAGAGCTTCGCGGCGGGCAAGGTCGTCGCCATCAGCGCCGAACAGGCGGTGCGGACCATCTCCGACGGCCTGCGTTCGCAGTCCCTCGGCGAGGCCAACTGGCCCCACGTGCAGGCCTATGTCGATGAGATCGTCACGGTGTCTGAGGACGAGATCAAGGCCGCCGTGCGCATGATCGCCTCCGAGAGCCGGCTGATCGCGGAGCCGTCGGGGGCGACCGCGCTGGCCGGCCTGATCAAGGCGGGCGCCGCGAACGCCGGCAGCGTCGCGGTGCTTTCCGGTGGCAATCTCGATCCGGAGACGTTTGCGTCGATCCTGAGCGAGGGGTGAGAGCAGACTGGCTTTGGATTGAATCGATCCGCCGGCGCTGGCCCCCACCGTCACGTCGCTTCGCAAGAGCTACGCGCCGCGCCACCTCCCCCTCTCGCTTCGCGTGGGGGCAGCGGTAGAAAGGTTAGCGCTCCTCTTCCCCCTCCGCCGCGAGCGAAGCGAAGACAGGGGGAGGTGGCGGCGAAGCCGACGGTGGGGGCGGCGCCCGGCCGTCATCAAACCGTTGAACGCAGCCTTTAACCTTTTGGGAAAGCCAGAAGGAAAGCGCCATGTCAGACGCAGCCGCCACGATCGACACCCACCCGCCGAAGCATGGTGGTCCGAAGTTCGACCAGAAAAGCCACCCCGCCGGCGGCATCCTGTTCGTGGGCCTGTTGCTGGCGGGCCTCGGCTACGTCGCCTGGAGCGTGTTCAAGGACACCACGGCCGTGGGCGAACCCATCGCCATCGCCGCCTTCGCCTCGCTGGGCCTGGCGTTGCTGATCGCGCTCGGCTTCGAGTTCGTGAACGGCTTCCACGACACCGCCAACGCCGTGGCCACGGTGATCTACACCCACTCACTGCCGCCGATGGTCGCGGTGGTCTGGTCAGGCTTCTGGAACTTCGCCGGCGTCATGGTCTCCACGGGAGCCGTGGCCTATTCGATCATCACCCTGCTGCCGGTGGAGTTGATCCTGCAGGTCGGCTCGACCGCCGGCTATGCGATGATCTTCGCGCTGCTGATCGCCGCCATCATCTGGAACCTCGGCACCTGGGCGCTGGGCATCCCCAACTCCTCGTCGCACGCCCTGGTGGGTTCGATCATGGGCGTGGGCCTGGCCAACCAGCTGATGGCGCCGGCCGGTCAGGCGACGTCGGGTGTGGACTGGTCGCAGGCCACCAAGGTGCTTCAGGCCCTGCTGTTCAGCCCGCTGATCGGCTTCGCCGGTTCGGCCGTGCTGCTGCTGGTGATGAAGTTCCTGATCCGCAGCAAGAAGCTCTACACCGCGCCGGAAGGCGATGCGCCGCCGCCCCTGTGGATCCGCGGCCTGCTGATCCTGACCTGCACCAGCGTCTCCTTCGGTCACGGGGGCAACGACGGTCAGAAGGGCATGGGCCTGATCATGCTGATCCTGATCGGCGCCGCGCCCACCGCCTATGCCTTGAACCGCACCATGCCCGACGCCGGCGCGCCGGCCTTCGTCGCCTCCGCGCACAAGGCCGAGGCCGTGTTCACCGCCCACGCCAGCCAGACTCCGGCGCTGCCGGTGGCTGACGCCCGCACCCGGGTGGGTGACGCGCTCAAGACCGGCAAGGTGGATGATCCCACCGTCTATGGCGCGCTTGCCGTGGTCTCCAGCGACATTGAGCATCAGGTGACCAGCTATGGCGCCATCCGCAAGGTCTCCGCCGCCGAGACGCCTAATCTGCGCAACGACATGTACCTGGTCAGCGACGCGGTGCGGATCCTGACCAAGGCCAAGACGGTCAAATTCTCGGCTGACGAGGGCAAGATCCTGGACGGGTTCCAGAAGGGCCTGCAGTCCGGCACCCGGTTCATTCCGATCTGGGTGAAGATCGCCGTGGCCATCGCGCTGGGCCTCGGCACCATGGTCGGCTGGAAGCGGATCGTGGTGACTGTGGGCGAGAAGATCGGCAAGACCCATCTGACCTATGCCCAGGGCGCCTCCGCCGAACTGGTGGCCGCGGCCACCATCATGGCCGCCGAGCAGTTCGGCCTGCCGGTCTCCACCACCCACATCCTCTCCAGCGGGGTCGCTGGAACCATGGCGGCCAACGGATCCGGACTGCAGTGGTCGACCATCGGCAGTATCGCGGCGGCCTGGGTGCTCACCCTGCCGGCGGCCATCACCCTGGCGGGTGGGCTCTACTTCATTCTGCGCCATCTGATCTGACCAGGTCGTCCGACAACAAGATCGAACAAAGAGATCGGGCCGCCGCGCAATCCGCGCGGCGGCCCGAAGCCGTTCTGGTCCGTGGGGGGACGGACTAGACGGACTAGCGCGGGATGCTCGCGTTGGCGTTGGCGCCGAAGCTGGCGTTGACGCCGCTGCTGGTCGCGCTGGCCGCACCATTGCCGCCGACCGTCGAGCGGCCGACCGAAGCCGCGCCCGACCCCGAGGCGTTCACGCCGCTGGCCAGGGCGCCATTGACGCCGGCTTGAGCGCCGCCGGCGGTCGATTTGGCTCGGGACACGGTGGTGTCGGCGGTGGTCATAGCCGTGTTGGTGGCCGTGTTCGCGGTGGTCTTGGCGGTGTTGCGCGCCTTGTTGGTGGTGGTCTTGGCCGTGCTGACGGTCCGATTGGCGGTGTTGTTGATGCCGCTGGTGTTCAGGCTGCCGTTGAGGTTGCCGTTCAGCGATCCATTGACGCCGCCCAATCCGCCATTAAGGCCGCCGCCCAAACCACCCCCGAGGCCGCCGCCGATACCGCCTCCAAGACCGCCGCCGCCGAGTAGGCCTCCGGCGTTGGCGGACGAGCCGGCCAACAGCAGGGCGCTGGCGGCCGCGGCGACGCAAAACACAGATGACTTACGCATGATTGGTTCTCCTCAGGTCCAATGAGCCGCTGCGAAGCGTCTCCCGGGATGTCCAACGATGCGGCGTTTGGATTTTATCCAGCTTGGCCGAAATTTTTTTGGCGCGCCTCAGCGGGCGCGGTCGTCGCTGGCGATATCCAGGCCGACGATCCCGCCGTGCGCCTGGGCTTCCAGGGCGGCCCTGGCCTGGGCGGCGGCCGAGGGACCCTGGCCCGTCATCAGCTCCGCCAGCCTGCCCGCGACAATGGGCGAGGCGAAGGAGGTGCCGCGCACTTGGGCAAAGCCGCCGCCGGGCCGCGCGGCCTTTAGATCAGCGCCGGGAGCGGAGAAGTCGATGTGGCCGGCGCGCCCGGCTTCGATCAGCGTCCTGCCGCGCCCATCGACGCCGGTCACCGCGATCACCCCGGGATAGGCCGCCGGATAGAGCGGCGGCGCGGCCGGGCCATCATTGCCCACCGGTGCGACGATCAGGGCGCCGTGGCTGACCATCGCCCGCACGGCCGCTTCCAGGGTCAGGTTAGGCGGGCCGACCAGGCTGATGTTGATCACCGCGATGTGGTTCTCAGCCATCCAGGCCAGGCCGCCGGCGATGGCGTCCGCCGATCCGCCGGTGGGGCCGGAGCCATAGACGTCCGCCGCCAGCACGCTCGCGCCCGGCGCCGCGCCATGGAAGCCGCGCGCCTCGCCCACCATCAGCGAGGCTACCGCCGTGCCGTGCGCGCCCGGGGTGACGCCCCCCGGCGCGAAACCGCGCTGCTCGATATGGGAGGCGGCGAAGGCGGGGTGGCGCTGATCGACGCCGGTGTCGAGCTGGCCCAGGCGAAGGCCGGAGGCTGACGCGCCGCCGGCGCCGGCGGCGCCCACCACGGCCAGGCTCGCGCCCGCGCCGGCGTAGATGTGGTCCAGGTCGTACTGTCCGCCGGGATCCAGCACCCGCAGCCGCTTCAGCGCCTCCCGGGCCGATATCCCCTTGGGCGTCGATAGGGTGACGAGGTCGAGGCCCAGGGCGTCCAGCCGGTTTTCCCGCAGAACCGTAAAGCCGGCCTTGGCGGCCAGGTCCAGTGAGGCCGGGCTCGGCGATATGGCCAGCACCTCGCCGCGCACGACCGCGGCGCCATTGTCATCCAGCTCCAGCTGTTTGGGGTGGGCGCGGACAAGGTCGCCGAGATGGTCCCGCGTCAGGCCAGCGGCGGTGGCCGGCAGATCGGTGACGGTCTGGTCCACGTCCCGATGCAGGTCGCCCACGGTCCTGTCGAGGGTTCCGCCGACCGCGCCAGGCAGTCCGCTCACTACGCCGCCCATACCGCCGAGTGGGCCGCCCGCAAGGCCGCGTCCAAGCTGGGCGCAGGCCGGCGAGGCGAGCAGGCAGACGCCGATCAGGGCGAGCGGCCAGCGGTGGCGGCTTGGCCAGACCATGGCGGCTTCCTCCTGGCTGTTTGGCCTTTCGGCCCTCTGCGGATGGGTCATCATCGGTCGCGTTGCTCAATTTGCGAAGTGCTTTAGGGATGAAACGCGGCTCACCGGTCGTTTCATCCATCGAGGGCGGAGCAAGACGCTTTGGACGGCTTTCAGTCGCAGATCGTCGAGCTGCTGCCCCGGCTTCGCCGCCTGGCGCGTGTGCTTACGCGCGATACGGCCGACGCCGACGACTTGGTGCAGATGGCGGTGGAACGGGCGCTGGATCGGCGCGGCCAATGGGCGCCCGGGACGCGGCTCGACAGTTGGACGTTTCGGATCATGAAGAACGCCTGGATCGATGAGACTCGCGCGCGGGGCCGCAAGGGCCGGGTGTTCGCCGCCGCCGAGGCGGGCGAGCGCATCGCCGACCCGGGCGTCGCCTCCATGGAGACGCGGCTGGAGGCGGCCGAGGCAGAGCGGGCGCTGAACCAGCTGCCCGAGGATCAGCGGCTGGCCATCGCCCTCGTGCTGATCGAGGGCCTGTCCTACAAGGAGGCGGCCGAGGTGCTGGAGGTTCCCATGGGCACGGTCACCAGCCGGCTGGTGCGCGGGCGCACGGCGCTGATGGCCCGGCTGGGAGGCGCATGACCATGGCCGTCACCGAAGAAATGATCATGGCCTATGCCGATGGCGAACTCGACGCCGCAGGCCGCGCGGAGGTCGAAGCGGCGATGGCGGCGGACGCCGAGATCGCGCGCCAGGTGGAGGCGCACCGGTCGCTGCGCGCCAGCTTCGCCGGCGCTTTTGGCGGCGTGCTGGACGAGCCCGTGCCGGAGCGGCTGATTGCGGCGGCGAGCAAATCCTCGGCGGCGGCGGGACCGGCGCCGGACAACATCGTCTCACTGGAGAATTTCCGCGCGCTCAAGGCGGCGCCCGCCGCGTCCGCGCGCCCGCGCTGGACCCAGTGGGGCGCCGTCGCCGCCGTGCTGGTGGTGGGACTGTTTGCGGGCCAGTTCTGGCTGACGCGGCCGTCAACTCAGCCAACCGGCCAGTCGGCCGGCGCGCCTCTGGCGGTGGACCCGAGCGGCGCGATCGCCGCGCGAGGGCCTTTGGCCTCTGCGCTGGACGATCAGCTGGCCTCGAACGGCCAGGCTGGACCCGGGGCCGGCAGCGACCAGGCCGTGAAGATCGGCGTCAGTTTCCGCTCCACCGACCACAGCTATTGCCGCACCTTCCAGCTCAACCAGGGCAAGGGCTTGGCTGGCGTCGCCTGCCGCGAGGCCAAGGGCTGGGCCGTGCGGATGGCGATGGCGTCGGCCCCGCAAGCCGTGAGCGCCGGCTATCGCACCGCCGGAACCGAGACCCCGACCCCGGTGCTAGAAGCGGTGCAGGGCATGATCGCCGGCGACCCGCTCAACGGCAAGGGCGAGGCGGCGGCCAAGGCGGCGGGTTGGCGGCTCTGAGGTCGGGGCGCTAAACCTACGTCCATGAGCTCCCGCGCCAAACTCGCCGACCTGATCGCCGCCGCGCGCCGGATCGCCGTCTTCACCGGCGCCGGCATTTCCACCGAGTCCGGCGTGCCCGACTTCCGCAGCCCAGGCGGCGTCTGGTCGAAGATGAAGCCGATCTATTTCGATGAGTTCGTCGGCAGCGACGACCGCCGCCGCGAGGCCTGGGGCCGCACCTTCAGCGGCGCCGCGGGGTGGACTGGCGCCAAGCCGAACGCCGGGCACGCGGCGGTGGCGCGGCTGATCGCGTCGGGCAAGGCGTCGGCGGTGATCACGCAGAATGTCGACAACCTGCATCAGGATTCAGGCGTGCCGGCCGATCAGGTGATCGAGCTGCACGGCAACGCCAGCTATGCCAAATGCCTGACGTGCGGTCTGCGCCACGAGTACGAGGCCTTGAAGGCGCCCTTCCTGGAACAGGGGATCGTGCCGGTGTGCCGCGCCTGCGGCGGCCTGCTCAAGAGCGCGACCATCTCCTTCGGCCAGCCCATGCCCGAGGAGCCCATGGCGCGGGCGGAGGACGAGACCCTGGCCTGCGACCTCTTCCTGGTGCTGGGCTCGTCCCTGGTGGTCTATCCGGCGGCGGGGTTTCCGCTGCTGGCCAAGCGAAATGGGGCGCGGCTGGTGATCGTCAATCGCGAGCCGACGGAGCAGGACACCTACGCCGACCTGGTGCTGCACGATGAGATCGGGCCGGTGATGAGCGAGGCCGTGGGAGTAGAGTGAGGGGCTAAAACGTGCCCTTTCGATGCGGGAAGGTCTTGCTCTAGGGGCTGATTAGCTTCTGACTGAATCGCTCCTCCGATGGAGGAGCTGTCAGCCTGTAAGGCTGACTGAGGAGGCCTTGCCGCTAAGCCGGCGCTTCAGTCAAATTCTCCCAGCTATCGGCGAGACTCTTTCTGCGACGTCGGCGTAGCGGCCAGGCCTCCTCAGTCCCTTCGGGACAGCTCCTCCATCGGAGGAGCGATTCAGCCTATAGGCTTAGCCCAATCCCAATACGTTTTAGCCCCCCAGCACCTCGGCCTTTGAGACCTCGTTCAGCAAGGCCTCGCCGGCGAGGTAGCGGCGCAGGTTCTCCGCGAACAGGACATCGCTGCGGGCATTGAGGCCGGAGCCGAGCGGGGAGGCGTGGGGCGTCAGGGTCACGCGGGGATTGTCCCAGAAGGGACTGGTCTCGGGCAGGGGTTCGGTCTCGAACACATCAAGCACCGCGTGTGCGGGTTTGCCCGCGTCCAGCGCCGCCAGCAGCGCCGGCTCATCGACCAGGCCGCCGCGGCCGACATTGACCAGCACCGAGCCGGGTTTCATCGCGGCCAGGAAGCTTTTGTCCACCATGCCGGCGGTCTGGGCGCTGAGGGGAATGGACAGGACGACGACGTCGCTGGCAGGCAGCAGGCCGGCGATGTCGGCGGGCGTGGCCATGGCGTCGGCGTGTTCATGGGCGCCGGGCGTGCGGCGCACGCCGGTGACGTGGGCGTCGAAGGCGCGGGCGCGGCGGGCCACCGCCTGGCCAATGGCGCCGAAGCCGATCACCAGCCAGCGGCTGTCGGCGATCTCGGTGAAGGCCAGCGGCGTCCAGCGGTGCGCCGCCTGCTCGGCCCGGCGCTCGTGGCCTCGCTGCAGGTGGTCCAGCACGCCCCAGAGCACATATTCGGCCATGCCCACGGCCTGGCTGTGGTTGGTGGTCAGCCGGGCGCCCTTGGAGACGATCTGGCCGAACAGGGGGTTCTCGAACCCCGCCGCCCCGCTCTGCACCCACTTCAGGTGCGGCGACTTCAGCATGGCGACATAGTAGGCGCGGGCCTTGGCGCCGGCGCGATAGAGGTCGTTGTTGGTCCAGGCCGCCTCGGGCGCGGCCTCGTCCTCGGCGATCTCGCGCCCGTCCAGCCAGAAGGTCCCGTCCTCCTTCATCAGCAGGAGCTCGTCCTGTGGCCGGAGCGGCGGCAGCTGGTTCTTCACGCGGGCGTAGGACGGCTCGAACAGGAGGATGCGGGTCATGGGCGGCTCTGGCTTGATGGGGGAAGAGACGACTAGAGGCCGGTTATGCCAAAACCAAGAGAAACGTCCGTTGAGGCGCCAGTCTTCGGGTCAAATTGGATAGCGGAAAACCATTCTGCGGATACGAGCCACCTACCGTGGGAATATTCGCAGCGAATCCAGTTTGGGTCTTTGGGTTCCCAAGACCGCACGCACGATCCGCCCGCACGTTTGAAGAGCTGCTCATACGCGCGTAGCGGACTACCGACAGGCAAACGCCTGAGCAGTTCCTGCTCGGCCGATGCGACGTCCGCCTCGCCATTTCTTCGTTCGTAGCTTCGAAACGGAAATGGCGTGTCCTGGCAGAACGCCGATGAGACGCATCCCATTTCGATTGCGAGTGCGGCCGCTACGGCCAGCACAGAGCCGGATTGCCGATCTGACATTCGGTTGAATCCCGTTTGACACCAGTCCAAGGCCTTCTTAGCACGCGAGCTATCGTGGTCCTCTCAGAGAAGACTCAGGGAGTTCTAAGAAGCCGCCCCACGCTTCGGCGTTCGGTTGATAAAGCCCGCCGAACGGCTGCAGGAGATGACATCATGAGCAAGGCGACTTACCCCCTGAAACTGCCGACATCTATCAAAGCGGCGGCGACGCGTCTGGCGAAGGAAGACGGCGTTAGCCTCAATCAGTGGATTGCAGCCGCTGTCGCTCAGAAGGTGGGGACAGTCGAGACCGCCGCCGAGTTCTTCAGGCACCGGGCGCGGGACGGTTCTGCCGATGGCCTCGGACGGATCCTCGACAAGGTCCCGAGCCGGCCACCCGAACCGGGTGATGAACTTCCCGAAGGCTGGACGCCGGACCGCCTGATCGGCACGAAGTAGTCCGCCGCTCAGGCCTCGACGGGACAACGAAAAAGGGCGGCCCGTTTCCGGACCGCCCCTAATCTCAGCGATGTCGCCTCGGCCTATTCAGCCGGTTCGGACGCCGTTTCCTTCTTGGACAGGTCTTCGCCCGTTTCCTGATCGACGATCTTCATCGACAGCTTGGTCTTGCCGCGATCGTCGAAGCCGATGAGCTTGACCTTCACGATCTGACCTTCGCTCAGCACGTCCTGCGGACGGGCCACGCGCTCGTTGGAGATCTGGCTGACGTGAACCAGGCCGTCCTTGGCGCCGAAGAAGTTCACGAAGGCGCCGAAGTCGACAACCTTCACGACCTTGCCGTCGTAGATGGCGCCGATTTCCGGCTCCGAGGTGATCGACTTGATCCAGTCGATCGCCGCCTTGATCTTCGCGCCGTCGGAGGCCGAGACCTTGACGATGCCTTCGTCGTTGACGTCGACCTTGGCGCCGGTGGTGGCCACGATCTCGCGGATCACCTTGCCGCCGGTGCCGATCACGTCGCGGATCTTATCGACCGGGATGTTGATCTGCTCGATCTTCGGGGCGTATTCGCCGACGTCCTCACGGGCGCCGTCGATGGCCTTGGCCATTTCGCCGAGGATGTGAATCCGGCCGTCCTTCGCCTGGGCGAGGGCCTTCTTCATGATCTCCTCGGTGATGCCGGCGATCTTGATGTCCATCTGCAGGGACGTAATGCCGTCGGCGGTGCCGGCGACCTTGAAGTCCATGTCGCCCAGGTGGTCTTCGTCACCCAGGATATCGGACAGAACCGCGAAGCCGTCGGATTCGAGGATCAGGCCCATGGCGATGCCGGAGACCGGCTTCTTCAGGGGCACGCCCGCATCCATCAGCGCCAGCGACGATCCGCAGACCGAGGCCATCGAGGACGAGCCGTTGGACTCGGTGATCTCGGAGACCAGACGCAGGGTGTAGGGGAAGTCTTCCGCCGACGGCAGCATCGGGCGGATGGCCCGCCACGCCAGCTTGCCATGGCCGACTTCGCGGCGGCCCGGCGCGCCCATGCGGCCCGTTTCACCCACCGAGAAGGGGGGGAAGTTGTAGTGCAGCATGAACTTCTCGTAGTACTTGCCTTCCAGCGCGTCGATCATCTGCTCGTCGTCGCCGGTGCCCAAGGTGGCGACCACCAGGGCCTGGGTTTCGCCGCGCGTGAACAGCGCCGAGCCGTGGGCCCGGGGCAGGATGCCGACTTCGGAGACAATCGGGCGAACCTTATCGACGGGGCGGCCGTCGATGCGGATGCCGGTGTCGAGGATGTTGCGGCGGACGACGTCGGCCTCAAGTTCCTTGAACACCGCGCCCAGTTTGGCGCCGTCGGTGCCCTTGGGGTTGGCTTCGGACTTGGCGAACTTGGCCATGGCCTTGTCCTTGGCGGCGTGAACCGCGTCCTGGCGCTGGCCCTTGGCGACGATCTTGTAGGCCGCGGCGAGATCCTTGCCGATCAGCTTCTTGATGTCGGCCTTCACCGCGTCGGTGTCGTCTTCGGCGAATTCGAAGGGCTCCTTGGCGGAGTGTTCGGCCAGCTCGATGATCGCGTCGATCACCTGCTGGATCGCGGCGTGACCGAACATCACGCCCTTCAGCACCTGGTCTTCGCTCAGTTCCTGGATTTCGGATTCGACCATCATCACCGCGTCGTTGGTGGACGCGACGACGAGATCCATCTTGGTCTCCTTCATCTGGTCCAGCGTCGGGTTGAGGACGTATTCGCCGTCGATCATGCCAACGCGGCAGCCGCCGATCGGGCCCATGAAGGGGGCGCCGGACAGGACCAGGGCCGCGGAGGCCGCGACCAGGGCGACGATGTCCGGATCGTTTTCCAGATCGTGCGCCAGAACGGTGGTGACCACCTGGACTTCATTCTTGAAGCCCTTGACGAACAGCGGCCGGATCGGACGGTCGATCAGGCGCGAGGTCAGGGTTTCTTTCTGGCTCGGCGCACCTTCGCGGCGCGGGAAGCTGCCCGGGATCTTGCCCGAGGCGTAGAACTTTTCCTGGTAGTTGACGGTCAGGGGGAAGAAGTCCTGACCAGGCTTGGCGGACTTGGCGAAGACGGCGGTCGCCAGGACCATGGTCTCGCCGTAGGTGGCCAGAACAGCGCCGTCGGCTTGACGGGCGATGCGGCCGGTTTCGAGGGTCAGCTTGCGACCGCCCCACTCGATCGATTTGCGCTTGATATCAAACATCTAGTCTTCTTTCTCAGCTTCCGCGAAGGCGTATTCCTTCACGGGGTGGACAGGTGCGGTTTGCTTTTGGCTTCCTTGCCGACGGGCGTTTCCGAAATCCTCTCCGGATACAGGCTCGGTTGAGGATTTCTGTGAACCCTCCGCGGATGATCGGGAGCCTCTTGGCTTCCGCTCTCGACCGCCAATCCCCAAAAGCCTGCGAGTGGGGATGGCGGGTATAGGGTGGCTTTGCGTCTAGCGGCGCAGGCCGAGCGTGCCGATGATCGCCGTGTAACGGCCTTCGTCGGACTTCTTCAGGTGGTCAAGCAGGCTCCGGCGTTGCGAGACCAGCTTCAGCAGGCCGCGGCGGGAGTGGTTGTCCTTCTTGTGGGTCTTGAAGTGTTCGGTCAGGTTGGCGATCCGTTCAGACAGGATGGCCACCTGCACTTCAGCGGACCCGGTGTCGTGTTCGGTGCGGGCGTGGGTATGAATCAGCTCCGCCTTGCGATCGGACGTAATCGACATCGGTGTCTCCGTTAGCTTAAGGGTTGAAGACGCGGATCGGACCCAAGTGTCCGGCGCGCATCTCGCAGATGGCGACCAGTTCGTCCCCGGATGTCGCCAAAACGGTTCGGGACGCGTAGCCAGCTCCATCGGGTGAAGCCAGACGCGCCTTAAGCGTTTCGACCTGTCTGGGAAGCAGAACTATCGGTCGCCCTTGCGAGAGCCTGAAGGCGTCTTCGTTGGTCACAGCCAATGCCGGGATGTCGTCCAGCGCGGTTACGACCGGAAGCAGTACCTCCGAGCCGGCCTGCGTATGGCACATAGTCTCCAGTTTTTCCAGGCCAATTGCATCTTCGAGGCGAAAGGCCCCAACCCGTGTGCGGGTAAGGCTGGAGACGTGGCCGCAGGCGCCGAGGCCGATGGCCAGGTCGCGGGCCAGGGCGCGGACATAGACGCCCTTGCCGCAGTCGATCTCGATCTCGATGTGGTCGGCGTCGGGGGCTTCGGTCACGGCGGCCCGATGGATCGTCACCCGGCGGGATTTCAAGTCCACCTCGATCCCCTCGCGCGCCAGGGTATAGGCCCGCTCGCCATCCACCTTGATGGCCGAGAAGGCCGGCGGGATCTGGTCGATCTCGCCGACGAATGTCGGCAGCAGGCGGGCGACATCGTCGGCGGTGGGACGGACGTCGGAGGTGGCGGTCACCGCGCCTTCGCGGTCGAAACTGGCGGTGGTCTCGCCCCAGGCGATGGTGAAGCGATAGGATTTGTCGGCGTCCATCAGATAGGGGACGGTCTTGGTGGCCTCGCCCAGGGCGATCGGCAGGACCCCGCCGGCCAGCGGGTCGAGGGTGCCGGCGTGACCGGCCTTCTGGGCGTTGAAGGCCCGCCGCACCCGGCTGACCGCCGGCGTTGAGCCCAGCCCCACGGGCTTGTCGAGGGCGATCCAGCCCGAGACCGGATCACCCTTGCGCTTGCGGGCCATGCTCAGTCTTCGCCGCCAAGGTCGTCGGCGGGGGCGTCGGTGTCAGGGTCGCGGGCAGCCAGATCCTGCTGAACCTTGGGGTTGTCGAACAGCCGGCTCATCCGCGCGGCCTCGTCGAAGCTGTCGTCGTGGATGAACTTCAGCTCCGGCGTGAATTTCATCTCGATGTTCTGGCCCAACTTGCCGCGCAGGAACCGCGCCGTCCGGTTGAGGCCCGCCACCACCTCGCCGGCGTGGACGCCGCCGAGAGGTATGACGAAGCAGGTGGCGTGCCGCAGGTCCGGCGACATCCGCACTTCGGTCACGGTCACCGACACGCCGGCCAGGGCCGGGTCCGCCACATCCTCATCGCGCAGGATTTCCACCAGGGCGTGGCGCATCAGCTCGCCCGCCCGGAGTTGGCGCTGGCTGGGGCCGGTGTTCGCGGGGCGGCCGGGGGTTTTTATCGAAGATCGGGAGGAGGGGCGGGGCATGGGATCTGACCTGGCCAATTGTCGCCGAAATCGACGCCGGCCGGAAGGGCGGCTTCCCTAACGTGCGGGGAGGGCCAAGTCCAGTGAGATGATATCACTCCACATTCGCCGCGGGACATTCTCCGTAAGGCGGGGCATTGTGCGGCGGCTGGGTGTCGGGGACGCTGCTGATGTTTCGCCGAAAGGCTTCCGCCGCGATCGTTGTGATCGCGGGCATGATCGCATTTTCAGGCGCGAGCCTGCCGGCCCCTGCCGGCGGGGCGCCGCTGCTGCTGTCACCGTTGTTCGCGCGCAAGCCTCAACCCAGCCTGGTCTTCGTCTACCATGGCTGGCGGGTGGACGCGTCGCCCGCGCTCAAGGGCCAGTCGCCGACGGTGACCGTGCGCAAGCTTGAGGCGCAGATCGACCTGGTCGAACATGTGGGTCTTTCGGCCCAGACGCTGGACTTCATGCGCTCCATCAAGATCGTCGGCGCGCCGCCCATCGCCAGTGATCCTGGCCGCTACATTCCGGGCCTGGGCGTCTTCATCCGCGCCAAGGGACTGGACGACAAGCGGCCGGTGCTGCTGCGCCAGCTGCTCTACGCGTATGAGAACGCCAAGCTTCCCGGCGGCTTCAACAACCCCACCGCCGAACGGCTGCGCGCGGCGGCCGCGGCCAAGCATGTCTGGCCCAAGGACGCCCTGATGCTCAAAAGCGGTCCGGACTATTTCGCCCTGACCGCCAGCGCCTACCTCTGCGGCGCCATCACCAGCGAGCCCTACACCCGCGCCGACCTGAAGCGCACCCAGCCGGACGCGATGGTCTGGCTGGCGGGGGTGTTCGATGGCGGGCGGGTGCGGGGGTAGGCGAGGGATCTAAAGCGGATTGGCTTCTGGCTGAATCGCTCCTCCGATGGAGGAGCTGTCAGCCTGCAAGGCTGACTGAGGAGGCCTTGCCGCTAAGCAGGCCTTTCAATCACATCCGCTCAGCTGTCGGCGCGCCTCTATCTGGCCACGTCTGCGTAGCGGCCAGGCCTCCTCAGTCCCTTCGGGACAGCTCCTCCATCGGAGGAGCGATTCAGTCATATCCGCTCAGCATAGTCCTTACGCGCTCTCGGACAGTTGGCTTTGGGGTGAAACGACAGCCGGCGTTAGCGCCCAGAATATAGCCCGCCTCTCAGAACCCCAGCTTCATCTTCGGCGACTTCAGCATCTTCACATCGCCTTCGAAGCCGATCAGCTTCCAGGAACCGTCCTCGTTGCGGAAGTCGAGGACGCAGGGGCCGGCCTTTTTCATCACCACGCAGACATGGTCGGAATCGATCGGTTTCAGCGCCTGGGCGATGGCGAACTGGCCGGGGATGGGCTTGTCGGGGGAATAGCCAAGGTACTGGGCCACGGCGCGGAAGACGTCCGGCTGGATCAGGGCCTCGGACAGGGAATCCAGCATCGGCCGGCCCAGCACGGCGGCGAGGGCGACCATGTCGCCGTCCTTGCTATCGCGCTTGGCCGCCTCGGCCATGATCCGGGCTCTGATCTGGACCTTCAGCGCATCGCGATCGACGTGGGCGTTGAAGGCGGCCCGGTCGCCGTCGCGGATCGAGATCAGGAAGGCGTGGATGTCGCCTGCCGCGTCGATCTTGGTGGTCTCGGCGCAGGCGGCGGCGATCAGGGCGAGGCCCGCGATCAGCGCCGCGCGGATGATCTGTCCTGTCCTCATCGTGGCTCCTCTCAGGCGCCCGTGCGCATCTTGAAGAAGTCGATCACCCGCTCCTCGACCTTCTTGGTCACCGTGCCTGGGCGGTCGTCCAGGTGCAGGGTAAGCACGGAATGTGGCGGTCTTCCGGTCCCCTGCAGGGCGTCTTCATCGGAAAGCTCGATGGCCTCGAACTTGTCGCCGAACTCGTTTTTCAGGGTTTCGAACCGCGCATCGGGCACGAAGGCGTCGCTGGTGAAGCGCAGGCCCATCATCGACAGCCCTTCTTCGTCGAACCGCTTCTTGGCGCAGGCGATTTCGGCCGGTGAGGCGTCGATGGCGGCGGCCTTGTTCTTGCCGAAGATCGGCTGCGACGGCTGCGACAGCACCGGGGCGACCACCGACGGCTCGGTCATCATCGCCAGGGCGAAGCCGCCAGTAAAACACATGCCCACGGCGCCGACACCCTTGCCGCCGCATTCGGCGTGAGCCTTGCGCGCCAGGGCCCGCAGCCAGTCGACCACCGGGCTTGAGCCTGTCCCGGCCCAGACGTGAAATTCGCGGCGGATGCAGATGCCGAGGGCCATTTCGCCGAGGGCGTAGCCGACCGACACCGGCTTGCCCGGTTTGCCAAACAGGGTCGGCATATAGACCGTCATCCCCGCCGCCGCGACGTGATCGGCAAAGCGCACCACCAAGGGATGCAGCCCGGGGATTTCGTGGATGATGATCACCGCCGGGCCGGAGCCCTTGCGAAACACCGTACGGGTGCGCTTGCCGTCGTTGAAGTCGAATTTCTCGTAGCCCGCCAATGCGTCGATATCCGCCACGTCCAACCCCTTTTTCAGTCCCTGGCGAAAGCCTAGCCGAAAAATGACGGACGCGTCAGTGCGGGCGAGTCAGCGTCAGTAACGCCGGTTTTGGGGGGCGTCGTTGAAGCGGTCGCTGCGGTCCGGCTGGGGCAGGTCCGGGGGCGGGAGGGCCCAGGCGCCGTGGAAGCTGTAGTCCAGGGTCATGCAGTAGACCGCCTGCCCGGTGGGTCCGCGGCCGAGGGCGAAAATCTTCAGGGCGCGGTCGGGCTTCAGCACGCCGACGTCGAGAAAGCCGCGCACCGCGCCGGGGCAGAGGGCCTTCACCAGCGCTGTGCCATCGCCCTTCTGCACGATCTCATAGAGGTCGCGCGCGCCGGCGGCGCCTGAGCCGATCAGCTTCGACGGCGAGCCGCCCAGGTCATGCTCCGACGCCGGCTTCAGCTCGGCCTCGCCGACATTTTGGGTCTCGATGATCTTCAGGATGCGGGTCGACATCAGGCGTTTGTCGAACACGAAGGTGAGGCCGTTCTCCGTCATCTTCTCGGTCAGCGGCGTCGCCGAGTCATAGGAATAAAGCATCCGTCCGGCGCTGGCGGCGGTGGGGATCAGCACGGCGGCGACGAGAACGATGAGGCGGATGGATCGGAGCATGTCGGCCCTTGATAATGTGTGGGGCGTGGTCGGGTGGTTGCGCGGGACGCTGTGCGGACCGATATCGACCCTTTGAAGGCGGCGCTCAAGGCTGTCTGAAACATGGGGAGCCGGAATGAAACCCAGACACGCGACCGCCGCCGTGATCGGGGCGGGAGATTTCATCGGCTCGGCCATAGCCGAACGGTTCGCCGCCGAGGGCTATCAGGTGTTCGCCGGCCGGCGGAACGGCGACCAGCTGGCCACGCTCAAATCCACCATCGAAGCGGCCGGGGGCGTCTGTCACGCGCGGGGGCTGGATGCGCGCAAGGAAGAGGATGTCACCGCCTTCCTGGCCGAGGCCGATGCGGTCGCGCCGCTGGAGGTCTGCATCTTCAACGTCGGCGCCAACGTCAACTTTCCGATCACCGAGACGACCGAGCGGGTGTTCCGCAAGGTTTGGGAGATGGCCTGCTATGCCGGCTTCCTGTCCGGGCGGGAGGCGGCCAAGCTGATGCTGCCGCGCGGACAGGGATCGATCTTCTTCACCGGCGCCACGGCCTCGGTGCGGGGCGGCAAGGGCTATGCCGCCTTCTCGGCCGCCAAGTTCGGGCTGCGGGCGGTGGCCCAGTCGATGGCGCGGGAGCTGGGGCCACAGAACATCCACGTCGCCCACCTGATCATCGATTCCGGCGTCGATACCGACTTCGTGCGCCAGCGCATCGCCGCCGCGCGGGGGGCCGAGGCGCTGGAGCATCTGGAGCCGGACCAGCTGATGCATCCCTCCTCGATCGCCGAGGCCTACTGGCGTCTGCATACCCAAACCCGGGACGCCTGGACCCACGAGCTTGACCTTCGCCCCTTCGCCGAACCCTGGTGAGACCTCATGCCCAAAGCCGTCTTCTATTTCGATTTCGCCAGCCCCAACGCCTACCTGAGCCACCGGGTGATCCCGGATATCGAGGCCCGGACGGGGGTGAAGTTCGAATACGTGCCCGTCCTGCTCGGGGGCCTGTTCAAGCTCACCGGCAACCAGGCGCCGATGATCGCCTTCGGCGGCATCCGCAACAAGCTGGCCTATGAGAGCCGCGAGACGCAGCGGTTCATCGCCCGCCATAAGCTGGGCGCCTTCCGCATGAACCCGCACTTTCCGGTCAATACGCTCAAGCTGATGCGCGGCGCCCTGGCGGCCCAGCAGCTGGGGGTGTTCGAGGCCTATGTGGAGACCGGCTTCAAGGCCATGTGGGAAGACGGGCTGAAGATGGACGATCCGGCGGTGATCGCCGAAACCCTGGCCAAGGCCGGGCTGGACGCCGAGGCGCTGGTGGCTCGTTCGGAAGAGGCGGACGCCAAGCAGGCCCTGCTGGGCAATACCGAGGCGGCCTGCGAAGCCGGCGCCTTCGGCATTCCCACCTTCGCCGTCGATGGCGAAATCTGGTTCGGCAAGGACCGGCTGCGCGAGGTCGAGGACGCGATGGCGGGGGGTTAGGGGGCGGGGGTTGGGCTGAGTCCGCTGTTGGCCTGCGCTGAGGAGTCTGGCCACTTTTGCTGCGTTTGCCTCGTTCCCTCGCCCTTGTGGCGAGGGCCCATTGGGCTCGAACGGTAGGGTGTTCGAAGCGGCGGACCCGCCTGCGCCTCTATCGTTATGCTTTCGCGTTCAATGGGCCCTCGCCACAAGGGCGAGGGGACGCTGAAAGTTAGAGCGAGATCTACGCATCGCCCCAGTCCAGGGCGAAGGCCAGGGTGCGGCTGACCGAGGCGGCAACCGAAGTCAGGTGATCCTCTCGTTCGAAGGATTGGAAGCGGACGGCGTAGTCGGGGCCGCCCTTCACCTTGGCCAGGCGCTCGGCCAGGTCGCGGGCGTTGTCCACCATGCGGGCTTCGCGAACCAGCATCTCGGCCTGTTCGGGGGTCATGCCGCCCTGCAGGTGGGGCGGCGGCTCTTGTTCATTGGCGCCGATGGTGATCAGCACGCGGGGCGAGGCGGATTTGGATTTCACGGCCTTCGCGAACGCCTCCTCGTCTGCCAGGACCGCGCGGCTGTTCCACCAGATCGACGGGCTGCAGGCCGCGAAGGTGCGGAATGAGGTGGGGTGGTTGAACAGGACACGCAGCGCGAACAGGCCGCCCAGCGAATAGCCGTACAGGGTATGGTCGTCCGCGCTCATGGGATGGGCGGCGGCGAGGGCCGGCTTCAGCTCCTCGGTCAGGAAGCGGAAAAAGTCGTCCGCGCCGCCATAGTTCTCGGGCGCCGGCGGGGGCAGGCCGGGCTGGCTGGGGATGGCGTCCATCGGCGTCGGCGGGGTCAGGTCGCGGGTGCGGCTGACCGGCATTTCGAACAGGCTCGGATACCCTACGGCCACCGTCAGCGCCGGCTTGCCGCCCAGCAGCCCGAACATGGTCCCGCCCATCGCCGCGGCGATGGGGAAACACATATTGCCGTCGGTGAAGATGACCAGCGGGTAGCCGCCCTCCGGCGGTGGGGCGAAGGGCGCGGAGACGAAGATACGGTAGGTGCGGCCGTTGATCTTCGAGGTCATGTCGAACTCGGTGGCGCCGGGCAGTTCGGCGGGGCGCGGCTCGGTCTGCGAGGCGGTCGCCGCGCCTGTGCTTGAATTCGACATCCTGGCCCCTGCTGTGATCTTCGCACGAACCCTATCGATGAGGGCCAGCCCCGGGCAAGGGAAAGGTCAGGGGGTCCGCCGCAGCGCCTTGCGCCGCACTCGGGCTCGGCGGCGCTGATGCATCTGGGCGAGCTGGTTGATCAGCAAGGCGGTCTGGAACAGCACCGTGGCGATGGTCACCGCGATATTGGTGGTGGAATGGATCGATTTCGCCAGCGCCTCCCAACTGGCGCTGATGCTGGCCACCAGGCCGACGGACAGCACGATCCGATACGGCGTTCCGAACCGCCGCTGCATCCATCGGTCCAATCGCCAGGCCCAGTAGGTGAGGCCGTGCGACCGCGCTGGCGGTGCGGTTATGGGTTGGGGATCCATGGAGCCTCGCTTGCCTGATCAGGCTATTGAGACGGCAGTGGCGCTTTGGAGCAAGTCCCCGTCGGTATTCTAAAGCGCGTTGAATTTGGTCGCACACCGGGGCCGGCGCTGGCCCCCACCGTTACGTCGCTTTCGCTACGCTTCAGCGCCGGCGGAAGGGTTCGGGCCCCTACCCCGCCAGGGCCTCTGCGGCGCGGACGTGGCCGGCCCATAGGTTGATCGTCGTCAACATCTCGCGCGGGTTGATCGGCTTGCCGAGGTGGGCGTCCATGCCGGCCTGGCGGTATTCCTCCACCTGCTCCGGCAGGACATTGGCCGACAGGGCGACGATGGGGATGGCGGCCAGGGCGCCGCCGAGGGCGCGGATGATGCGGGTGGCTTCGACCCCGCCCAGCACCGGCATGTGCACGTCCATCAGCACCATGTCGTAGGCCTTGGTCTTCACCGCCTCGACCGCTTCGGCGCCGTTGCCGGCGACATCGACCTCGATGCCCACCGCGTTCAGCAGGGTGCAGACCAGTTCCTGATTGGCCTCGGCGTCCTCGACCAGCAGCAGGCGGACGCCGACAGCCTGATTGACCTGCGCCGCCACAGGCTGCGCCTGGCAGGGGCCGGCCTCGGGCAGGGGCAGGGCGAACCAGAAGGTCGAGCCCTCGCCCAGCCGGCTTTCGACGCCGATCTCGCCGCCCATCATCTCGACCAGGCGTTTGGAGATGGCCAGGCCCAGGCCCGTGCCGCCGTACTTTCGCGAGATGGAGCCGTCGGCCTGGACGAACCGCTGGAACAGCTGGCCGACCGCGTCCGGCGGGATGCCGATGCCGGTGTCCGACACCGCGAACCGGATCCGGTCGCGGGCCGGCTGGATCCTGACCTTGACCGCGCCCCTGGCGGTGAACTTCACCGCATTGCTCATCAGGTTGAGCAGCACCTGGCGAACCCGCCCGGTGTCGCCGAGCAGGTAGGCGGGCACGGTCTCGTGAATCTCGAGGTCGAGGCCCACCTGTTTGCGCGCGGCCTGATCCGACACCAGGGCCGCGGTGTCCGAGGCCAATTTGCGCAGATCGAAGGGCTCCAGGTCGAGTTCGACCGCGCCGTCCTCGATCTTGGAGAAGTCCAGCACGTCGTTGACGATCGCCAGCAGCGCCTTGCTCGCCTCGTCCACCCGCGACACCCAATGCCGCGCCGGTTCAGGCAGGGTCTTGTGGTCGCTGAGCAGGCCGGAAAAGCCGATGATCGCGGTCAGCGGCGTGCGCAGCTCGTGGCTCATATTGGCCAGGAATTGCGCCTTGGTCCTGGCCGCGGTTTCGGCCCGGTCCCTGGCCTCGACCAGTTCGGCCTCCAGGGCGTTGCGTTCGGTGACGTCGTGCAGAATCCAGATCTCGCCGACGGCGTCCTCGCAGGCGCGGTATTCGATGATCCGTTCTTCCCCATCGCGGCGGCGGATGGCGCCGGTCACGGTCTCGGCGAAGCCCTCGCGGCGGCGCTGGTGATAGCGCTCGATCAGCTTGGGCGCCCGCTCGCCGTTGAGCAGGGTGAACCAGGCCTCGAGGCTGTTGAGCTCCTGGCGGCTGTAGCCGGTGATCCGCTCGACCTCGGCGTTCACCGACAGGACGCCGTCCTGCACATGGACGGCGCCGGCGGGCAGCCGCTCGATGATGCGGGCGAGGCGTTCGGCGCTCTGCTTCTGCTCGGCTTCGGCGCGGCGGCTGTCGGTTACGTCCTGGAAAACGCCGAACAGGGCTTTCGGCGCGCCGTGGCCGTTGATCTCGCAGGCGCCGCGGATGACCAGCGAGCGGGCCTCGCCGGTTGGGCGGCGCAAGGTCACTTCCAGCTCGAACCCGCCGCGCGTCAGGGCCGCATCGCGCAGAGCCCGTTCGATCCGCAGGCGGTCGCCGGCGCCGAAGAAGTTCCAGACCGTCTCGGGCGAAGCGGCGAAGGCGTCGCGATCGACGCCATGAATGCCATAGACCTCGTCCGACCATTCGATGGAGTGATCGATCAGGTCGAAGCGCCAATAGCCCAGGCCGGCGATGGCTTCGATCATCTCCAACAGGCGCAGACGCTTGGCCTGAGCGGCGTGGTCGCTCCAGGCCGCATCGCCGTCGTTGGCGACGAGAAGGCCGGAGGTCTCCTCGTCAAAGCTTATCGACATCGATCGCCAATCCCCAACTGCGCGCGGTCTTGCGTATTGCGCAAGAATTCGCCGAATGCCATTCTTATTTTTTACTTACCGTTAACCCGAGTTAATCTCGGTTTTCTACTTCGGCGACCAGCATGCGCCGTAACTTTTGGTAACCCCGGTCGTTCGGCGCCGCTTCGCATGGTTGCAGGCGTCGAGTGACTGGCGATATTTGCCAGATTGAGTTGAGCCTTCGTTAAACGGCGTTCAACGAACGCAATTCCACGAAACTTATTCGTGAAGCCGCCAGGGCCCGGTTGCGACATGATCGCCGCACCAGGCCCCTAGGCCAGTGCAGGGCGAGTGCTATGTTAGTTCGATACACGCAAAGGATGAAGCATGGCCGGATCCGAATTTGACAGCCTTCCCCGCCCGCCTTGCGCGGAGCTACTGGACTGGAAGCTGGTGGAGATCGACAAGCCCGGCAAGCGCGTGCGGGTCAGTTTCACCGCCAGGCAGGAGTTCGTCAGCTCCTCCGGATTCATCCAGGGCGGCATCCTGGCCGCCATGCTGGATGACACCATGGGATCGGCGGCCTTTGTGATCAGCGACGGGAAGCAGTTCCCGTCGTCGATCGACATGAACATCTCATTCCTGGCGCCGGCCAAGGTCGGCAAGATTTTCGGCGAAGGAACCGCGATCCAGCTCGGCAAGACCATCGGCTATCTTCAGGGCGAGCTGCGAGACGAGGCGGGAACCCTGCTTGCGCGTGCGACGTCCAGCGCGCGGATGGTCACGACCGAGGTCCTGCCCAAGTCCCACAAGCTTCATTCCGACTGAGCGGGAGGTGGGCGCTTCCAACTGACGGGAGCGAGCTGGATTCGTCCTGGGCGCCTCAAAATGCGCTCATCCCCGCGAAGACCGCAGCTGCAAGATCGAGTCTGGTGACCCTGGGTCCCCGTCTTCGCGGGGATGAGCGCAGATTTGGGGCAATCAAATTCCCGCGCGCGCTACCGAACGGTCTCCTACGCCTCCTCGGCCAGCATGATCTCGCGCACCCGCTCCACGGCGGCGACCGCCGCATCGACGCCTTCGACCGCCTCGATCCTGGCGACGGCGTGGGTGATGCCGCTCACGAGCTGATGAAGTTCCGGCGAGAGGCCGCGAACCGCCTTCGCGAAGATTTCGGCCTCCTGCGGATCGAGATCGGTGATCGGGTGAGTGGGAACCAGCTCCAGCGACACCGACTGCTCGAGGCCCAGACGTTCCTTCAACTCCTCGATTGCTTCGGGTGAGGCCTCGACTTCCACCGCGACCGCTTCGCCTTCGCCGTAGCTCTGCGGCAGGCCACAGACGCGAAGCCGCCAGCCGGACCGCATGGCGGTGGCCACCAGATAGACTTCGCTCATGCCGACGATACGGCGAATGCCGCATTCGACCGCCTTTTCGAGGATCGCCAGGCGAATCTCGCCGCGACGATTGAACCCTTCCGGTCCCCGCAGATTGCCCACCCCATAGAGGCGCGCCATCTCCCACACATCGGGATTACGCACCGACTCCTCGTCAGGGCCGATAAAATGGGGGAAGACGTCGGCGGCCATGCACCAGTCGTCGGTGGGGCGGGCCCGCAGGCCGCCTTCCACCTCGCCCGCCTCGTTGAGGGCGAGGAAGTAGATGGCGCGATCGTCGTCGCCTTCATCGTACTCGCCCCCGTCGGCGGCGACGGGCCGGTCCCAACCCATGCCCTTAACGAACACCTCGGTACGCTGGCGGTGCATCTGCAGAAGCTGAGATTGGTAGAGAGACCGATTGGCGGCGGTGACGACGTGGATCATGGCGAAGGTCCATTTGGTTAAGCGCGAACCTTCGAGTGCGGGGTGGGCGGTGTCACCTGCGGGAACCGGTAGGTTTTGCCTCCTGGGAGGTGGACAGATGAGCGCACCTGTCGCATGCGGCGCGCCTTTGCACTCGCTTCGCGGGTCATGCTGACGGGGTTACGCGGTAAGGTCGCGCCATCGATGGGGATTGGGAGTCCATGGCGTCAGGGATTGGGTTCGTACGATCCCTCGGCGCTCGCCCCCTCCGTCAGGTCGCGGCGCTGAAGCGAAGCGACGCGACCTGACGGAGGGGCCAGCGCCGGCGGAGCGATTCACGCCAAAGTCACCTGCTCTATGGCGTCGGTCCGGCCATGTCAGCCGGACCCCACGGCGAGCCGCAGGGCCCGTTGGTCGGGCGATACAAGTCGGCCAAGCCCGACTAGGGATTCTCGTCGAGCAGGACGCCGCGCTGCCAGGCGGCGATGGCGATCTGGGAGCGCCGGTTGACGTTGAGCTTGGCTTTCACGTTCTTGATGTGGAAGCCCACCGTATCTTCGCTGATGTCGAGGATGCGGCCGATCTCCCAATCGGTCTTGCCTTCGCTCACCCAGTAGACGCACTGGATCTCCCGGCGGCTCAGGCCGGGATCGGTGGTGGTCTCACGCTCGATCTCAGCCAGGGACAGGCCGCGGCTGGCGAAGATGGACGAGGCGACCTGCATGGTCATGCGGTCCTGGGGCTCGAACTCCGCATACAGATCGCTGACCAGGGTGACGGCTATGACCTCGCCGAGCGGGCCGTGAACCGGGACCACCAATCCGCCGATGGCGCCGAACGCGCGGGCGTCGTCGAACACGGCTTTGGCCTGCTTCTGCTGCTGCCGCTGCTCGATTTCGGCCCAGGTGAAGGCGGTGGGAGAGGTGAAGACGGCCTGTATGGTCGGATCGTAACGGGACAGCCGCCCCTGGGTATAGTGGCCGACCCAATCGCTGACATTCCAGCCGAACAGGACCCGGGGCGAGACCGGCTTGCCGGGGGTGGCGATATGGACGCAGGACGCCCGCGCAAACCCGGCTTCCCCGGCCGCGAGCGCGAAGCTGGCGGTAAGCTGCTCAAGGGACTTCGCGGCGGTGGCGTCACGGAAGAAGTTGAGCGCCGCCTGACCATTCGTAGTTACAGCGGACACCTAGTCGCGCCGATCCCAGGCTGCGCGCGCAGGGTCAAAGAAATCGATAATCTGGGCCATGAATCCCCCTCCCGCCCGACGGGTATCAACATCTATAACTATGACCAACCTGGCGCGGGATTGAAACAGTCGCCAGATTGTAAAGTAACCGCATCAATCCAGAGCGGTACTTCTAGTGTGGGCTTCCTGTCAAAGAACTGCTGCCTAACGCCGCACCGCAAGTCCTTTGGCGTCAAGCCGGCCGCTCGATGGTGTGGCGCAGCTTCAAGTCGGCGGCGGACCGGCCAACCACGACATCATAGCTTCCCGCCTCGGTGATCCACCGGTTCTGGTCGGCGTCGAAGAAGGCGAAGTCCCTGTCCGTGAGCTGGAAGGTCACGGTGGCGCCCTCACCCGGCGCGAGATCGACCTTGCTGAACCCCTTGAGCTCCTTGATGGGGCGCGGCTGGGAGGGATGGTTGGGCTGGAGGTAGAGCTGCACCGTTTCCGCACCCCGGCGCGCGCCGGTGTTGGTGATCCGAACCTGGACCGTGGCCGGGTCGCCGGCTTTCGCGCCGGCGGAGGCTTGGATGCTGTCGTAGCTGAACTGGGTGTAGGTCAGGCCGTGACCGAAGGCGAACATCGGCGGGGTGTTGGAGCGGTCGTAGTGGCGATAGCCCACGAACAATCCCTCGCCGTAGGTCGTGGTGTCGCCGCCCGGATAGTAGGCGTAGCTGGGATTGTCCTCGATCCGCTTGGGGAAGGTCACTGGCAGGCGGCCCGATGGCGAGGCGACGCCGAACAGCAGGTCGGCCATGGCGTCCGGCCCCTCCTCGCCCGGCAGCCAGGCCAGCATCACGGCCCGCGCCTGGTCGATCCAGGGCATGGCCATGGGCGAGCCGGCGTTGACCACGACAATGGTGTTCGGATTGGCGGCGAGCATGGCTTCCACCAACTCGTCCTGCTTGCCTGGCAGCGCGATGTTGTCGCGGTCATAGCCTTCGGACTCGGTGGAGGCGGCCGAGCCGACGATCAGCAGCACGGCGTCGGCGCCGCGGGCGACCTCGACGGCCTCCTCGATGGTGCCCGACGGCTGGCGCATGCCGAGCTGGCAGATCTCGAACGGCGCGTCGGCGCGGGCGGCCGGCCATTTGTAATCCACCGTGATCGGATAGGCGTGGCCGGCCTTCAGATCGACCTTGCCGATCCGCAGCTTGGCGGTGGCGCCGCTCGGATCGTGCACGTCATCGACGGCGGGCGTGGTGGAATCCACCACGGTCTGGTCGCCGATGCGGACGGAGCAATCGCCATCGCCGCGCAGGGAAAATTCGTGCTCGCCGTCCTTCTCCGGCCAGAAGAAGCCGCTCCAGCGGATGGCCTTGAAGTCGTCCCGCAGCGCCTGCGGGGTCAGGGCGCTGATCCATTTGGACATGCGGCGGTCGATGCTGGTGTGGGTCGGTGGCCCGGAGCATTCCTCGTCCTCGAAGTGCTCCAGGAGCAGACCCAGCACGTCGCGGGTGGAACTCGGGCTGAACAGGGCCCGCGCCGCCGCCGGCGGGAAGGGGTCGTTATCGACGCCCTTGGCGTAGGTAATCTCGACCTCGTCGCCCAGGAGGGCGCGCAGGCTGTCGATGGGGGTCGGCCGCCGGCCCGGGCGGACGTGCGAACTGCCGTCGCCCTGGAGCCGCATCACGGCCGCGTTCGGGCCGATGACGGCCAGGGTGCGGACCTTGGACCGGTCCAGCGGCAGCACCGCCTCGTCGTTCTTGAGCAGCACGAAGGCCTGTTCGGAGGCCTTGCGGGCGATGGCCTGGTGGCGGGGCGTGCGCAGCTCCCCCTTGGGCGGCGCCTTACCGTCCAAAAGCCCGCAGCGCAGGATCAGCCGCACCAGCCGGCGGGCGGCGTTGTCGATATGGATGGGCTCGACGTCGCCGTTCTCAACGGCCTTGAGCAGCCGGTGGCCCCAGTATTTCGGCGGGCCGGGCATCTCCAGGTCCAGCCCCGAGCGGGCCGACGGAACGGTGGAGTGGACGGCGCCCCAGTCGGAGACGACCACGCCGTCATAGCCCCACTCGTTCTTCAGGATCTCGGTGAGCAGATGGGGGTTTTCGGAGGCGTAGGTTCCGCGCACCTTGTTGTAGGAGGCCATCACCGTCCAGGGATTGGCCGCCTTCACCACCCGCTCGAACGCGGCGGTGTAGATTTCGCGCAAGGTCCGCTCGCCCAGTTCGACGCTGACATCCATGCGCCGGTGTTCCTGGTTGTTGGCGGCATAGTGTTTCAGCGAGGCGCCGATCCCCTCGCCCTGCAGGCCGCGCACATAGTCGATCGCCAGCTCGGCGGTGAGGTAGGGGTCCTCCGAATAGGTCTCGAAATTGCGGCCCCAGACCGGGGTGCGGTTGATGTTGATGGTCGGGGCCAGCACCACATGCTCGCCCAGCGCCTGGGCCTCGCGGGCGATGGCGGCGGCGACCTCGCCGGCCAGGGCGGGGTTCCAGGTGGCGGCGAGCGCCACGGCGACGGGAAAGACGGTGGCGGCCTGGCCGACGTTGGAGCGGACCCCGGTGGGTCCATCGGTCATGCGCAGGGACGGCACGCCCAACCGGGCGATCTCCGGCAGGGCGAAGTAGGTGGCGCCGGCCATCAGGGAGACCTTTTCCTCCAGCGTCAGCCGGCCGAACAGGTCCTCGACCCGCGCTTCCAGCGGCGCCGCGGCGTCCTTGTAGACCTCGGCGGCCACGGTGGTTTCCGACGCCATGAGACGGCTCCCTATGAAAGCTCTTTGACTAGGCCAAGCCCAGGCGGAGGTACTGCCCAGCCGGCGCTTCCAGCTCTTCTAGCGCGGCGCGGAGCTGGTCGCGATAGTCGGCTTCCACCTTTGTCCCGGCCAGGTTCCGCTCCTCGCCCGGGTCTTCGTCCAGATCGTAGAGGTGGTTGCCGCTGAAGCGGCGCGCGGCCCAGAAGGGCGCCGGGTCGCTGGCGTCCCAGGTCTGGTGGATCACCGGGATGGCGCTGCCGGGCATGCGGTCCAGCCGCGCCCGCTGGTCGGGATAGGGCAGCTCCTGGTCCCGGCTCAGGATGTGGGTCGGCATGGTGGACCAGCGGTTGGAATACATCTCCAGCGGCGCGTTGGCGCCGGACGGGGCTCTGGCGTATTTCCGCACCCCGTCGATCAGATGCACTTCCCGGCCCCAGACGCCGGTGAGCAGCCAGTCGCGGACCGAGGTCGCCGCGCCCGTCAGTAGCGGCAAAAGCGAGCGGCCATGAGTGCGCTGGCGCACATCGCCGCTAACCCCGAACAGGTCGGTCAGGGTGGCGTGGATATCGACGCTGGTGGTCAAGGCCGAGCAGTCGCCCGCGGCCACGCCGGGCGCGGCGATCATCAGTGGGATGTGGCCGAGGGGCTCATAGATCGGCACGGCCGGCTTACCCCAGACATCCTTCTCGCCGAGATAATGGCCATGATCCGTACACAGAATAACAAGAGTGTTGTCCCACAGGCCCTGCCGATCCAGGGCGTCCAGCACCTTGCCGAGCCAGGCGTCGATCATGGTCAGCTTGCCGCCGTAGAGGGCCCGCACCTGTTTGGCCTGGCGTTCGGTGAGCACGCCCTTGGCCACGCCGCCGTCGATATAGGGCGGCCAGATCGGGTGCGGCCCGGTCCAGTCGGGGTCGTACATGGAGGCATAGGGTTCAGGGGTGTCGAAGGGCTCGTGCGGGTCGAACTCGTCGATGAACAGGAAGAAGCGGTCGTGATGGCCGGCGTTGTCGTCCAGCCAGGTGGCGGCCGCCTGCATGGTGCGGGGACCGGGGAAGTCGGCCTCGCCTTTGAACCAGCCGCGCGAGTTGTCGTAGGGCATGAAGCGGTCGAAGAACTTGGGCGAGCCGACCCAGCTCGGGTCCGGCCGGGTCTTCCACGGGTCGCCCTCGTGGCCGCGCAGATAGTCCCAGGCGCTGAAGTCGACGTGGTAGTTTTCACCGCCGACCTCGAACAGGTGCGGGTGGTCGCTGATCAACTGGGTGGTGACGCCGGCCTTGTGCAGCTGGCGCGTGATGGCGTCTTCCCACAGCTCCACCGAGCCCCAGGGCTTCCACAGGAAGTCCAGCGCCCCGCAGAGGATGTCGTGCCGGGCTGGCATGCAGGGCAGGGAGCCGGTGAAATGCTTCTGGAACCTGACCGAGCGGGCCGCCAGCCGGTCGAGGTTGGGGGTCTTGAACTCGGTCCCGCCATAGGCGCCCAGCATGTGCCGGTTCAGGCTGTCGAGCAGGATGACGACCGCGTTTTTGGGTTGAGTCACGGTGTTACGGCTCCGCCTGAGGGTCCGAAATCCTCTTATGCTTCGACAGGCTCAGCATGAGGATTTCTAGTGAGGCAGGTCCGAGGTTGGCCGCCCCAATTTTGCGCTCATCCCCGCGAAGGCGGGGACCCAGGGTCACCAGACTCGGTCTTGCAGCTGCGACCTTGGCGCGGCTGAGCGAATAGCACCCAGTCTCCTGGGTCCCCGCCTTCGCGGGGATGAGCGCATTTTTCGTTGAATTGGATTGATCCTGATCCGCTCCAGCCCATCCGCAATCACTCACCATCAGCTCACCTGGCTCCGCTCCGCCTTGGCCTTGATGGCGTCCAGCGCTTCCATCATCGCGATTGCATCAGCCCCGCCGGTGAGGGGCTGGGTGCGGCCGGCCATCACCTCGACCACATGGTCCAGCTGGGCGGCGTAGGTGGTGGGGCCATCGGAGGGCTCCTCGCGGGTCACCCCGTCCACGGTGACGGCGAAACGGCAGCCGATCTGAGGCGCCAGGTAGTTGACGATGGTCATCTCGCCCCGCTCGCCGACCAGGGTCAGCGACGCCGCGCGCCGGTCGGAGATCATCGAGGTGACGATCTCAGCCTCGAAGCCGTCAAACCCCAGCCGCGCCCAGGCCGAGGCGTCCACGCCGTGCTGCTCGACGATGGTCGAGGCCAGCACCCGTGGCTCGGCGCCGATCAGCGTGCGCAGGGCGTGCAGGGGATAGCAGCCCAGGTCGCCCAGGGCGCCGCCGCCCTGATCCGCGCGCCAGCGGATTTCGCCGGGGCTGTAGGCGATGGGGGCGTCGAAGTCGGCCCTGGCGCTGGTCAGCCGTCCGAGTTCGCCGGACCGGACGATGGCTTCGGCCCGGCGCATCACCTGGTGATAGCGGTAGTGATAGGCCTCGATCAGCGGCCGGCCCGCCTTCTCCGACGCGGCGACCATGGCCTTGGCTTCGCCGGCGTCCATGCAGAAGGACTTCTCGCACAGCACCGCCTTGCCGGCTTCGAGCGCCTTGATGGTCCATTCGGCGTGACCAGCGACCGGAAGGCCGACATAGACCACGTCCACGTCATCGCGATGAATCAGGGCGTCGTAGTCGTCGGCGACGCCGGCGATCTCATGAGTGGCGGCGAAGGCTTCGGCCTTGGCCTTGTCGCGGGCGGCGACCGCCGTGACCGTCACGTCGTCCCGCGCCTTGGCGGGGACGATGACCGCGGGTGGCGCGATCCGCGCCGCGCCAAGAAGTCCGATCCGAAGCGGCTGGCCCATGTCGATCCACCGTGGTTGACGAAGGCGGCCAACCTTTCTGGCGGTGGGGGCCGAGTCAAGCGAACGGCCGGGGCATCAGCCCCGGCCGCCTGCGGTCCGATCCCTGAAAGCCGTCGCCGGCGATCAGTAGTGGCGGCGCCAATAATGGCGGTAGTACCAGGTGTGATACGGGTAGGGGCGGTACACCCAGGCGCCGCCGTAGAAGACCCACGGATTGTACCAGCCCGGCGCGGCGTAGGCGTAGGAGCCGGGGTAGGCGTAGGCCGGAGCGTCGCCGCGGACGACATAGCCGGGATAGCAGCCCGGGCTGGTCGCCGTGCCGCCGCGGCTGTCGGCGACCGCCGCGCCGGCGCCCGCGCCGACCGCTCCGCCCACCAGGGCGCCGGCCGCGTGGCTGCCGCGTCCGCCAACGGCGGAGCCGATGATGGCGCCGATGATGGCGCCGCCGACCGCGCCGCCGGCGGTGTCGGGATGCGACCTGACGCAATATCGCGCCGCCCAGTCCTGGGCGGATTGGGCATAGCGCCGGTCAGCCTCGGCCTGCTGGGGCGAGATCTGCTCGGGCTGGTAGCCAGGGGGCGGCGGCGGCGGCTGGCCGCCGTCATAGCCGGGCGGAGGCGGGGGCGGCCCATAGTCCTGAGCCGAGGCCCCGCCGGCGGCGAAGGTGGAAACGGCCATCGACGCGGCGGTCGCGAGCAGGACGGCTTTGGGGAGAAGTCTGGTGGTCATCTGCCTGGATCCCATACTGTAGGTCTGTGAGACGACCTTAGCGGCGCCGATCCTGAACGCTGGCTGAACCGGTGGGTTCAATCGGTGGGTTGGGTGGTTGGGTTGGTTAGCTTTGGGGTGAACCGGCCCGCCGGCGCTGGCCCCCACCGTCAGATCGCGCCGCTTCGCTTTGCGATCCGCCACCTCCCCCTCTTCGCTTCGCTCGAATGGGAGGAGAAGAGCCGTTTCTCCTCCCCCGTGAGCGTAGCGAAACGGGCGGAGGTGGCGCGGCGTGTAGCTCTTGCGAAGCGACGTGACGGAGGGTGCGAGCGCCGAGGGAGCGATCGACTCCAGCGCCAACCCCCCTCAGTAAAAGCTCATCCCCGGCAGCAGCCGGTCCTGCTTCGCCGCATCGCACATGGCATAGGTGAAGCCCTGCTGAATCGACCAGGCGCCGACCTCGCCGGCCTTGTTGATGGCCAGGAAGCCGACCTGGATGTCCTTGGCCTGGGGCTTCTTCTTGAGGATGCGGGCGACGGCTTCCTTGCAGGCGTCCTGCGGCGAGCGGCCCTGGCGCATCAGCTCGACCACCAGGAAGCTGCCGCAGTTGCGGATCACCTCCTCGCCGACCCCGGTGGAGGTGGCGCCGCCGACGTCGTTGTCCACATAGAGGCCGGCGCCGATGATCGGGCTGTCGCCGACCCGGCCGCGCAGCTTCCAGGCCATGCCGCTGGTGGTGCAGGCGCCGGAGAGGTCGCCCTTGGCGTCCACGGCCAGCGTGCCGATGGTGTCGTGGTTGCCGGCGCCGCCGGGAACACCGGTTTTGCCGTAGGTCCCGACCTCGCTGTTGGCGACGGGGCTGTAGTGGTTGGTCTTCAGCCACTCCTTCCAGGCGGCGCGGGAATCCTCAGTGAGCAGCTCCTCGCGGGGGAAGCCCTGTTCGACGGCGAACTGTTCGGCGCCGGCGCCGACCAGCAACACGTGCGGGGTCTTCTCCATCACCCGCCGCGCCACGGAGATGGGGTGGGCGATGTTTTCGATGCAGGCCACGGCGCCGCAATTGCCCTGCTCGTCCATGATGCTGGCGTCCAGGCTCACGTGGCCGTCGCGGTCGGGATAGCCGGCGCGGCCGACGCTGTGGTTCTTCAGGTCCGCCTCGGGAATGCGGGCGCCCGCCTCCACCGCGTCCAGCGCCCGGCCGCCCTTGGACAGCACGGCCCAGGCGGCCTGGTTGGCGGCGACGCCGAAGTCCCAGGTGGAGATGACACAGGGCAGGCTGAGCTTGATGCCGCCGGCCGTGGCCGGACCTGTCGCGGCGCTCGCCGCCCCCGCGCCCAGCAGCGCCGGGCCCACCATGCCGGCCTTGATCAGGCCTCTGCGGTTCATCATCTATCTGCTCCTGGCGGCGGGACGGCTTTGCGGTTCGACAAGTCAGCACGGGGAACCGGGCTGGGCTATAGGAGATTTGACCTGAGCCCTTCGTCAGCCTGTTGAGCCCCGCCATGACCCGTCCGAGCCTGGAAATCTGCGTCGATAGTCCCGGCGGGCTTGCCGCCGCCGTCGCCGGCGGGGCGGATCGGATTGAGCTGTGCGCGGCGCTGTCGCTGCACGGGCTGACCCCGGCGCCGGGGTTGATGGCCCAGGCGGCGCGGATGGACTGCCCCGTCTATGCGATGATCCGCTCGCGGCAGGGGGATTTCGTCTATGGCCCCGCCGACCTGGACGCCATGCGGCGGGATATCGACGCGGCGCGGGCGTTCGGCCTGGCCGGGGTGGCGATCGGCGCCAACAGGTCGTCGGGCGAGCTGGATATTGACGCCCTGTCGGCGCTGCGAACCCACGCGGAGGGGATGGGCGTGACCTTGCACCGCGCCTTCGACCTGGTCCCCGACTTCGGCGTCGCCCTGGAGGCGGCGGTGGAGCTGAAGTTCGAGCGTATCCTCACCTCCGGCGGCCATCGCACGGCGCCGGCGGGGGCGGAGCGACTGGCCGCGCTCGTGACCCAGGCCGCGGGCCGTATCTCCATCATGGCCGGCAGCGGGCTGAACGCAGACAATGTCGCGGACCTGATCGCCCGCACCGGCGTGCATGAAGTTCACGGCTCCTGCGGCGGCGCGGCCATCGACGGCCTCGGCCAAGGCCACGCCGACCGGGCGAGCGCGCTGGGGTTTTTGCCGGCCGATCCGAGGGACACGGTGGAGGCGGCGGTGGCGCGGATGGCGGGGGTGCTGCGGGGACTCGGGTAAGAATCGTGGAATGTTTTCCTTCTCCCGCAAGAGGGAGAAGGAATCAGTGATCGGCCGTGAAATTGTGGTGATCGGTCTGCGCGCCCGTGTCGCCGGCCACATACATGCCGGCGCAGGCGCCGAGGCTCAGCAGGGCGAGGGCTGACAGGATGATGAGGATCGAGCGCATGGCGGGCTCCCGTGGGGATTGCTGACCATAGCGCCCGTGCATAGGCGAGCCAACGCCGGCTTTCGGCCCTGAGCGAAGCTGGGAGAGGCCGGTTGTGGTCGCTTAGCGTCTAGGTATGATCGCCAGATGGGGGCCGCGATGAGAAACGTTCTAGCGTTCATAGCTTTTGCGGCGTTTGCCGCCACAGCGAGCCTACTTCCGGTAGCCGCAACGGCAGACCCCCCACCCGCACACCGGCTGCCTGGCTCAGTGCTTAATTTCATCCGAGACATCGATCGCGCCGAGCCCGTTTTCGAGCCATGGGTTAACAACGAGCTAGCGGGTCAACTTACGTGTTCCGCCACGGACATACCCTACGGCGATAAGGTCAAACATCGCCTCGATTGCGATGCTTACGATGTGAAGCTGGGACCGGACGTTATCGCCCACATTAACTTCCGCTCTGTAGACGCGGGCTCGCTGCTGATGATCTCAGGCCTAAAAGGCGAATGCGTGCCGATCAGCAAACTTGTTGAGGCAACTGACCCCGTGGACAGCGGTTGCACAGATGGGGTGACGTGTCTCTATGCGAAGAAGCAGCGGCCTTGGGGCACGATGAGCGTAGCGGTCCCGTTCGGCGCCGCCTCTGCTCAGTGTGCGACGGAAGTGATATTTAAAAGCGGTCTTTAGTCCGCTTCTCCCCGCTACGGACACTCGCGAGGTCCGCTTCCGGCACGGGCGCTCGTCCGCGACCAGAGAGCCTTTCAGCCCCTCACGCCCTTGCTCGCCCAAGCATCCGCCCTAAGGTGCCCCGGGCGTGGGGATCAACAGCATGGCGACAGATGGCATGATCGAGCGCGGGGTCCTCCCCGCGGCCGAGCGGTTCCGGATCATGCTGGTCGGCGGCGGCATCTATATGCTGCTTAACCTCGCCGCCCCGTTCAACGGCCTGGTCGGCATCCCGGTCACCTTCTTCCTGAAGAACAGGCTACACCTGACCTCGAACGAGGTGGCGCTGTTCAATCTGTGGATCAGCATCCCGATCTTCGTGGGGTTTCTGTCCGGCTTTCTGCGCGACCGCTGGAACCCGTTCGGCGCCGGCGACCGGGGGCATTTGCTGATCTTCGGCGGCGCCTCGGCGGTGATCTATGCCGCGCTGGCCTTCATCAATCCCACCTATGCGGCCTTGCTGGCCGGCATCCTGCTGGTCATGGCCGTCTCCCAGACCGCCCTTAGCGCCGCCGCCGGCCTGATCTCGACGATCGGCCAGCAGCACGCCATGGCCGGCCAGATGAGCACGACCCTGGCTATGGCCACCTCCTTCCCGGCGTTCGCGGCCTATCTGATCGGCGGGGCGCTCAGCGGCTTCCTGGAGAGCAAGTCGCCGGGCGCGGCGACGCAGATCCTGTTTCTGATCGCCGCCACCATCATGGCCGTGGTCGCGGTGTTTGGCGCGCTCGGCCCAAGGGCGCTGTTCGAGGCCGCGCGGCAGGAGCGGTCCACGACGTCCGCCTTCGCCGACGTGGCGCGGCTGCTGAAGCACTGGCCGATCTACCCGGTGCTGCTGACCCAGCTGCTCTGGCAGTTCGCGCCGGCCATGGGGACGGTACTGCAGTTCCACATGTCCAACACCCTGCATGCGAGCGACGCGCAGTGGGGCGAGTGGAACGCGATCTTCGCGGTCTCCTTTTTGCCGGTCTATCTGCTTTACGGCTGGCTCTGCCAGAGGGTGAAGCTGGGCTGGCTGCTGTGGGCGGGTGCGGTAGTCACCGTGTTTCAGATGGTCCCGCTGCTGTTCATCCACACCGCGAACGGGGCCTTGATCGCGGCGGCGCCCATGGGCGCCATGGGCGCCATTGCGGTGGCGGCCCTGACCGACCTGGCGATCCGTTCCTGCCCGCCGGGCCTGCAGGGCACGATGATGATGCTCTATGCCGGCGCCTACTGGATCGCGCTACGGCTAGGCGACGTCTGGGGCACTGATTTGTATGACCATCACGGCGGCTTCGTTACGGCGACCTGGGCGACGATCGGGGTCTATGCCCTGGTGCTTCCGGTACTGCTGTTCGTGCCGAGGCGGCTGCTGGCGACCCGGGATGGGGAGCATGTGGCGGTGTAGGGAGCAGCTTGCGTCACCCCTCTACGTCATCCTGAGCCGACGCGAAGCGGCGCGTCGAAGGACGCAGCGGCGGCTGAGTGCGTCCTTCGACACGCGCCCAAAGTGGGGCGCGGCTCAGGATGACGTAATTCGGTGGCTTTGGGGTAGCGTGGCCGCTCTGCCCCCTCTTTTCTGCCGCCTAAACCGCCCCCATCATCTCCTGGAAGTTCGAATAGTAGAACTGCTCCTTCTGGTCCTCGGTCACCGCGCTGAAGGTGCGCTCGAAGCGGCCGATGGGATCGTCGGTGCCTTCCGGGTGGGGATAGTCGCTGGAGAAGAGGAAGAGGTCAGCGCCGGCGTCGGCGATCATCCGGCCGACGTCCTCGCCGGGGAAGGGGGTGAACTTCACCGCCCGGCGGATGTATTCCGAGGCCTTCAGGGGCAGGGCCGCGACGCTCTCGTCGGTGCGTTTGAAGATCTTCTGGCTGTAATCCAGCGTGCGCAGATAGTCCGGCACCCAGCCGGCGCCGAGCTCGATCACGCCGCCGCGCAGGGCGGGGAAGCGTTCGAACACGCCGTCGAACACCAGGGCGGTGAGGAACTGCTGCGGGCCCACTGACAGCAGCATGAAGTCGCGCACCCGCAGGTTCTCGCCGCTCTCGGCGCCGGTGATGTCCTTGGGCCGGGGCTTGCCGTTGTTCTCATAGGCGGCGAGCTTGGTCGGGCTGTTGGGGCCGACGTGCAGCATGAAGGGCACGCCCGCGTCGCAGAAGGCCTGCCAGACGATGTCGTAGTCGGCATGGCCGGGAGATTTGTCGTCCACCGGCGCGCCGGGAATCCAGAAGGCGCCGCAGCCCAGCCGCACGCCCTCCTTCAGCTCCTCGACGCAGCGTACGGGGTCGGCCAGGGAGAGCTGGCCCACGGCGATCAGCCGCTGGTCATCGCGGCAGAACTCGGCCATGGCGCGGTTGTGGGCGCGGATGCCGCCGTAGCGGACGTCCATGTCCTTGTGGGACAGGTATTGGCCGGCGGAGAAGGTGGAGAAGACCAACTGGCGGGCGAAGCCGAGGTCGTCCATCGCCTTCTTGCGCTCGGCCGGATCGAAGGCGCCATAGGCGTTCCAGCCCTTGGAGCCGCGCACCACGTCGGTGTGCACCTTGCCCCGCGCCTCGCGGTCCTTCTGCTTGGCCACCGCGGTCTCGATGAAGTCGAACGACGATGTCCCGGCCTTGGACAGGCCGAGCGGCGGCAGCTTGGCCTTCACCTCGGCGTCGGCGTGGCGCGAGACCCAGTCGAGGGTCTCCATGATGTGGCTGTCGGCGTCGCAAAAGCGGCGATTGGACCCGTAGGGCATCTGGTTTCCTCCAACATCGATTATTCTAGTTGGCGGTATGATACCCGGGTTATGTCAGGCCGCAAGCCTGGCGGAAAAGGCGCGCATTCGCTTCAACGGCCAGATCTTAAAACCTACGTCATCCTGAGCCGGCGCGAAGCGGCGCGTCGAAGGACGCAGCGGCGGCTGTGTGCGTCCTTCGACACGCGCCTCAAGTGGCGCGGCTCAGGATGACGTAGAGGGTAGCGCTGGGACCGCGCCGGCTGGTGGGCAGTCTGGCTTCCGGATCAGGCCGCCAGCTTGAACGCCGCGCCCTCGTGGTTGAGCAGCCAGCGCTTGCGCTCGATGCCGCCGCCGTAGCCGGTGAGGGAGCCGTTGGCGCCGATCACCCGGTGGCAGGGCACGATCAGGCCGATGGGGTTGGCGCCGTTGGCCAGGCCCACCGCGCGCACGGCGGCGGGTTTGCCGATCCGGGCGGCGAGCTGGCCATAGCTCTCGGTCCGGCCGGCGGGGATGTCGCGCAGGGCGGCCCAGACGGTGCGCTGGAATTCGGTGCCGCCGGTGGCGCAGGGAAGGCCGTCGATGGCCGCGAGGTCGCCGCCGAAATAGGCGGTCAGGGCCTTGCGGATGTGGTCGGGCGCGCGGCCGGTGGCCGGCGTCACCGGGCCATAGTGGCGGGCGAGCAGGCGCTGCATGCGGGCCTCATAACCCGTCCAGTCGAACACGCGCAGGGCGCCGGCGGCGTCCCACATCACCAGGGCTTCGCCGGCGGGGGTGGCGATACGGTCGAGACTTAGGCCTTCAGGCGGCTTGGCGGTCGGCATCAGGCTTCTCCTTGGGCGTTTTGCTGGATTTTGTGGCGGGGGCTTTGACGGGATAGGCTTCGGACGCCCAGAGGTGCTGAGCGGCGTAGGCGCGCCAGGGCCGCCAGCGTTCGGCGTGTTCCAGCAGGGCGGCGGCGCTGGGTCGCGCGCCGTCTGTGTCGGCCATGGCCCGCATCAGGCCGATGTCGGCGGCCGGAAAGGCGTCCGGTTCGCGCAACTGGCGCATGGCGATGTACTGGGCGGTCCATTCGCCGATGCCGGCGAGGCCGCGCAGAGTGGTGATCGCTTCCTCCAGGCTGCCGCGCGGGCTGACCAGGCCGGGATCGGCGGCGACGGCGGCGGCGAGGGATTCCAGCGTCGAGGACCGGGCGCGGGGCATGGGCAGGCCGGAGAGGTCGGCGGCGGCGAGAGTCTCGGCGCTCGGGAAGACGTGGGTCAGGCCGGGAAAGTCGGGCCAGGTCTCGATCAGAGCCTCCCCATGGTCGCGGGTGAGCCGGCCGGCGAGGACGATGGCCGCGGGCACGGTGATCTGCTGGCCGAGCACGGCGCGGATAGCGAGCTCGAACCCGTCCCACGCGCCGGGGCAGCGCAGGCCGGGCCTGGCGGCGACGAGCGGCGCCAGCGCCGGGTCCTGCGACAGGTGGGCGCCGATGGTCAGCGGGTCGGCGGCCAGGTCGAACACCCGCCGCACCCGGGCGATGATCGACGGCAGGGCGGTCAAGTCGGGGAAGCGGACGGTGACGCTGAGCTTGCCGTCGCCGGCCGGCTGGACGCTGATCATGCCCCGGCCGGAGCCGATGGCGATGGTGCGGGCATAGACGCCGTCCTTGATCGTCTCGACGCCGGGAATGGCGCGCAGGGACAGGAAGGCGATCATCGCGGCCCAGTCGTAGGGCGCGCGGTAGGACAGCTTCAGGGTCACCGCGCCGGCGGCGGACTGCTCCGGCTTGCTGGACCGGCGCAGTGCGCTCGGCGCGCGGTCATAAAGCGTCTGGAAGGTCTCATTGAAGCGGCGCACGCTGCCGAAGCCGGAGGCCATGGCCACCTCGACCATCGGCAGCTGGGTCTCGTGCAGCAGCTGTTTGGCCAGCAGCACCCGGCGGGTCTGTGCCACGGCGATGGGGGAGGCGCCGAGGTGCTGGCGGAACAGGCGGCGCAGCTGGCGCTCGCCGACGCCGAGGCGGCCTGCCAGGGCGTCCACATCCGCCTCGTCCAGCGCGCCGGCTTCGATCAGGTTGAGCGCGCGGGAGACGGTGTTGGAGGTGCCGCGCCAGGCGCCGAGGTCGGGCGAGGTCTCTGGCCGGCAGCGCAGGCAGGGGCGGAAGCCGGCCTCCTGAGCCGCCGCGGCGGTGGCGTAGAAGGTGACATTCTCCCGCTTCGGCGTCCGTGCCGGGCAGACCGGGCGGCAGTAGATGCCGGTGGTCCGCACGCCAATGAACAGGCGTCCGTCGAAGCGGGCGTCGCGCGTCTGGATCGCGCGGTAACAGGCGTCATGATCAAGGTCCATGGCCGCAATATGGGCGGCGAGGGCGCCTAAGTCTCGCGGTTTTCGGACATGACCGTCGGGCGGCGACATAGGGCCGCCTGGTATTTGAACAGCTGGACTGCAACTGGCGGTCGGACGCCTGGAGTCGCATAACAATGTTCGGTTTGTCTCACATTTTTGCAGACATTCCCCACTTTGGGGTTTTCAATGGATGTCAGAGGCGGTCGGGGGACTGTTGGGGCGCCGATGAAACTCAAAGATCTGTTCAAGGCCAAGCCCACCGTGGGGTGGCAGGGGCAAGGGGGCGAACCTAACCCGGTCGTGATCGGCGCCCTCGTGGCCGTAGTCGTCGCCGGCGCCTATGTGGCGCTGATGGCGCTGGGGCATAAGTAGGGGGTGTCTCTCGTCAGGGCGCTGCGGAGAAGAGCCGTTTTGAGATTGGAGGCTTACTGTTTGCCGTCCGCGTAGCGGCCAGGCCCCCTCAGTCGCTTTGCGACAGCTCCCCCATCGGGGGAGCGATTCAGAAAAACGCCGCTGGAGTCTTAATCGCTCCCCCGATGGGGGAGCTGTCAGCCCGAAGGGCTGACTGAGGGGGCCTGGCCGCTACGCGGACGGCGCATGCGCATCCGCTGGGATGAGCGGATTTTAGATGGGTTGGGTCATTCCCCACCGGCTCACGTCTGCAGCGCCCCAACCCGATCCGCCCGATCCTCTCCCTCGCCTGGCAGGTCGTCGAACGAGCCGTGGCTCGATGCGTAGAGTTTGGCGTAGAGGCCGCCGCGGGCCATCAGGGCGTCGTGCGGTCCCTGTTCGACGATATGGCCCTGCTGCAGCACGACGATCTCGTCGGCGTCGCGGACCGTCGCCAGCCGGTGGGCGATGACCAGGCAGGTACGGCCGGCGAACAGGGCCTTGAGGGCGCGCTGAATCTCCAGCTCGGTGAAGCTGTCGATATTGGCGGTGGCCTCGTCGAGGATCAGGATCTTCGGGTCGGCCACCAGGGCGCGGGCGAAGGAGAGCAGCTGGCGCTGGCCGACGGAGATGTTGCGGCCGCGCTGGCCGAGCTGGGTCTCGTAGCCCTCCGGCAGGCGGATGATGAAGTCGTGCGCCCGCACCGCCTTGGCCGCGGCGATCACCTGCTCGCGGGTGGCGCCCTTGGTCGAGTAGCGAATGTTCTCGGCGATGGTGCCGGAGAACAGGAAGGGCTCCTGCAGCACCATGCCGATGGCGCCCCCGAGGCTCTCCAGGCTGATGTCGCGCACGTCGTGGCCGGCGATCAGGATACGGCCCTGGTCCACCTCATAGAAACGCCGCACCAGGGAGATGATGCTGGTCTTGCCTGAGCCGGTAGGGCCGACCAGGGCGACGACCTGGCGCGGCTTCACCTTGAGCGAAATGTCCTTCAGCACCGGCCGGGCCGGATCGTAGCCGAAGGTGACGTGCTCCAGCTCGACGGTGGGTTCGGTTTCCGTGAGCGTGACCGCGTCCGGCTTGTCGACGATGGTCACCGGCACATCCAGCATCTCGAAGATGCGGTGGCCCGCGGCCATGGCCCGCTGCATGACGGTGTACTGCATCGACAGCATCCGCACCGGCTCAAAGAAGCGCTGCACGTAGAAGACGTAGGCGACCATGGCGCCGATCTCGAGCTGGCTGTGCAGCACCTGCTCGCCGCCGACGACGATGATGGTCGCCATCGCAAAGCCGGTGAGGATGTCCACGGTGGGGGTCATGACCTGGGCCAGGAAGGCGGACTCCACCTGGGCATCCATGTTCTCGCGGGCCTTCTCCTCATAGAGCTCGAAGTTCATCGCCTCGCGACGGGTTTCCTGCACGGTGCGCACGCCGTTGATGTTCTCGGCCAGGGCGCCGTTAGCAATGCTGGAGGCGTCGCGGGCGCGGCGGAAGCTGCCCTTGGAGAAGGGCAGCCAGACGGCGCGGATGCCCACCAGGGCCGGCAGCACCAGCATGGTCAGCAGGCCGAGCTTCCAGTTCATCACCAGCAGGATGACCACGGTGCCGGTGAGCACGGCCAGGTCGCCGAGAGTGCCGGTGGAGCTTTCCAGGAACTCCTGCAGCGCGTTAACGTCGCCCTGCAGCCGGCTCATCACCCGGCCGACGTGGGTCTTGTCGAGGAAGGACAGGGAGACGTCCTGGAAGTGGGCGAACATGGCCCGGCGCACATCAAAGATCACCTTCTGCGCCAGGCGGGTGCTCATCCACTGGTCGAGGAAGGAGGTGACGGCGTTCAGCACCACGGCGGCGAAGAAGATCGTCACCACCTGGTCGACCGCGTGGGCGCCGCCCTTTGCGGAGGTGGCGACAGTGACCGCCCTGCCGATCATGATCGGCAGGGTGAGCTGGGTCGCCGCCGACGCCAGCACCGCGATCTGGGCGCCGAATAGGAAGACGCGATGCGGCTTCAGGAAGACGAAGAAGCGCCGCAGGATCCGCGTGTCGAACGACATGAAGATTTCCTCGGCGTCGTTGGTCCCGAGGTTGGCGTTGCGCTTGCGCTGGGGTGTGGAGGCGGTGGCGTCGGTCATGATGCCAGCCAATCACAATTGCTCCCCCTTTGGGGGAGCTGGCCGCGAAGCGGACTGAGGGGGTTTAAGCGGGTAATACCTGCCCCCTCAGGTGCGCTGCGCGCACCTGGCTCCCCCAGCGGGGGAGCAATTGCGGCTGATCGACCGGAGAAGCCCCTCATCCCGCCTCCTCCGCCACCTTGCGCCGGATCTTGGCGTCGGCGGTGGAGAGGCCCTGTTCGGTGCGGGTCTGGAGTTGGTGCAGGTCGTAGTATTCGCCGCCCAGGGCCAGCAGCTCGGCGTGGGCGCCGCGTTCGACGATGCGGCCTTCTTCCAGCAGGATGATCTCGTCGGCGTGCATCAGCGACGACAGGCGGTGGGCGATGATGATGGTGGCCTTGGACCGCGTCGCTTCGGCCAGGGCGTCGCGCACCCGCTTTTCGGTCACCGCGTCGATGGCGGCGGTGGAGTCGTCGAAGATCATGATGCCGGGGCCGGGCACCACGCCTCTAGCGATGGACATCCGCTGGCGCTGGCCGCCGGAGAGGGCGACGCCCCGCTCGCCGACGCGGGTCTCGTAGCCGCCGGGCAGCTGGGCGAGATAGTCGTGGATCTGCGCTGTCTTGGCCGCGCCGACGATGCGGCCCTCGTCCGCCCAGGGGTCGGCGTAGGCGACATTGTTGGTGACGGTGGAGTCGAACAGGAAGGCTTCCTGCTGCACCAGGCCGACGTATTCGCGCAAGCTGGCGAGCTGGACGTCGCGGATGTCCATGTCGTCGATGGTGATCTTGCCGGCGGTGGCGTCGTAGAAGCGGGGGATCAGGTTGGCGATGGTCGACTTGCCCGAGCCTGGCGGGCCGACGATGCCCAGGGTCTGGCCCTTGCCGACGGTGAAGCTGATATCGCGCAGCACCAGCTTGGCCGGATCGAAGCCGAAATCCACATGCTCGAACCGCAGCACGCCCCGGGTCGGCGCCAGCGGCCGCGCGCCGGGCTTATCGTCGATCTCCGGCTTGATATCGAGGATCTCGAACAGCCGTCCGCCGCAGGTGGTGGCCCGCGCCGCGGCCATGACCATCATCGCCACCTGGCGGATCGGCGCCTGCAAGAGCTGGAGGTAGAAGATCATCTCCGTCAGCCGCCCGCCGGTCAGGGTCCCGGCGGCGATGCGGTGGCCGCCATACCAGAGCAGCAGGGCCATGGAGCCGTAGTAGCTGATGGTCATGGTGGTGACCGCCCGCATCCGCAGCACGATCCGCTTGTAGGAATAGGCCAGGGTCTCGGCGGCGGCGGTGTCGAACTTGGCCATCTCGAAGTCGCGGGCGGCGAAGGCGCGCACCACGCGGACGCCTTGCAGGTTCTCCTCCATGGTCAGGGTCAGCACGCTCATCAGCTGCTGCACCCGCATCCAGGTGACGCGCAGCAGGAAGCCCATGCGGCCGAGAGCGAAGATGGCGATGGGCACGAAGGCCAGGCCCAGGGCGGCCATGCGCCAGTCCTCGGCGATCATCAGCCAGCTGGCGCCGAACAGCAGCAGCACCAGGGTCACCGACTGCAGCATGCCGTTCTGGATGAACATCCGCGCGCCCTCCAGATCGATCATGCCGCGGGTGATCAGGTCGCCGGAGTGGATCTTGTCGTGGAAGCCGAAGGGCAACCGTTGGAGTTGCTGGAAGAAGTCGAGGCGCAGCTGGTAGGCCACCTTCTGGCTGACCTTCTCGCCCTGATAGCCGCCCAGGCCGGTGAGGATACCGCGCATCGCGCTGGCGCCGATCACCAGGGCGGCGATCAGCAGCAGGCCTTGCAGGAAGCCATGCTGCAGGTGGTTCAGGCCCTCGGCCGGCATGTGGGCCGCCAGGGCCTGATCGTGCAGGCGCTTGTCGCCGGTCACCAGATCGACCGCCCGGCCGAACAGCCGGGGGATGGTCAGGCCCATGGCCGCCGCGCCCATCGAGCACAGCACGGCCAGGGCGACGCCGCGCGGATCGAGCTTCAGGGTCATGAGCACGATGCGTTGCAGCACGCGCGGCATGGCGCTGACGTCGATGGTCGGCGTGTCGGCAGGCGGAGACGGCGCGGCGCCGTCGGAGGCGGACGGTGAGGTCATGACGAGGAATCGCGGGTTCGCGACCATTGTGACCCGCCCGCGCCGATCAGGCCAGCCCCAACGTTCCGGACCCTAGAATCGCCGGCGACCTCCATCCATTTGGCCGGGCTTGGCCAGGGTGGCGTCACTGCCCGGAAGCTGACCTTTGGAATTGGTGCTGTTGGGGGAAATGCGACATCGCTGGTGGGCTCGGTAGCGGACCTCGCGAACGCTCCGTTGCACATGTGGCCCAGCTTTATGAGCAAGGGCGGAGGGAGCGCATTAAGGCTCCCCTGCTCGGGGTGTATGTGCGCCGTTGGCGCGGATGGGCAAGAGCCGGCATCGAGGGCATAGGCGCGGATTGTGCCGAGACCCTCACTCAATCCATCGCCAACGCTCTTGGTCTTGTCCCCGTCAGCGGTCGCGCGGCGGCATAGGCCCACCCTGACCCCGCCCCATCGACGTGGAGGAGGAGAGAGGGCAGGGGGCCATCATGAGGGGCCGTAGCCTGGGACAGTGTAGCTTCCGTCATTTAATGTATGGTGTTTTCCAGACGCTGCGGCAGGTGCGGCTGTGATTACTAGGGGCGCGCGCCAGGGTTTCCGGGGGCGGGGAGGGGCCGCGGCAGCGTCCGACAGGGTTTCGGGCTGGCAGGATTGATCGTCGGCTTTGCGGGTCATCGGCGGACTCATCTGTCAGGTTCGGAAAGAAACCGCTGACAATCGGACCGGAAGATCAGGGGCAAGCTGAATCTATCCTATGTTAGATAGTGCTAGGCGTCAAAGTTAGACTGGCTATGACCTGCGAATGCTTACCCATTTTGTGGAAATCCGTCATAGACCTGACCGCCTCAATCGCTGCTCCGCACAGCAGACCGTCTGAACTTCCGCGTCGGGTCGAAACTCACTATAGGTTTCGCGGCGGGAAGCGGCAATTACGCCATGTCACCGTAATGACGTAATAGCCTGCCGGAACCCTAACTGTCGCTGCTAAGCGGCCGACCGCCCTGAGCTTCGTAGATACGGCGAAAAGCCCAAAAATCGCACCGGCCATCGTCCTCCAACGGCAGCGTGAACGGTGGGTGGTTCGGGCGCTTCCACCATTCGGCGGTGTTAAGGCTGGTCTTGCCGGCGAGCGGCTCGGCCCCAAGAGCGCGCAGTCTTGGCTCCTACTCGCGGCGTTCTAGAAACCGCCCGCGAAGCATTGGCTTAAGCCGCGCGCGCCGCGAATTCTCGATGGGCGGGGGCGAGCGGACGGTCTGGGGCGGTGGACCGGCCGTTGGCCGGTGGCAAGGCCTTGAGTTCTTCCACGCGGACGGGCGCGCCGAAGCGTACACTCAGGATCACTTCCATCGCTCGTGGGATGTCGGCGATCACCAAGGCGGCGTCGGAATGAGACAGCACCAGTTCGGGGAGGTCTTCGCTCCACACCCGCAGACCGTCATCTTCGCGCGGCTCGATGCTCACCCTGATCTTGTAGATCGTGCTGGCGTTCACGTCTCTCAGACCCTTCTCAGAGCCCTCTTAGGCCCTCTCAGAAAGATAGATCGCATTCGACAGAATGTCATCGGATGCGTTGACAACTTACCTGTTCGGAGCCCCGCGTCGGTGATTCCATGCCTCGCCGTCCGTGCAGCCGGTCCCGCGATGCCCTAGTGACTCCCGCCTGAACCGGCGCCTATCCTCGCTCCAGGGAAGAAACCAGGAGGGAGAAGATGGCCATGGCCACGCCCACGATGCGCGACATCTATGCGATCCAGCCGGAAGGCTCGACCTGGGCGGTGCCCCAGAATTTCGACGTCAACTTCAACTGGGACTATGACGACGGCCGCGCGACCATGATCGGTCTCTATCGCAAGGGGGTGGAGATGCAGTGGGACGCCGAGACGCGGATCGACTGGACCCAGGAGCTGGACGAGGACAATCCCGAACAGCTGCCCGAGGCGATGCTGCCGATCGCCGGGATGGCGCAGTATGAGTCCATGTCGCGGTCGGAAAAGGCCACCGTGCGCCGCCACTTCCAGGGCTGGCAGATCAGTCAGTTCATGCAGGGCGAGCAGGGCGCGCTGATTTGCGCGGCCAAGATCGTCACCCAGGTGCCGGACGTGGATTCAAAGTTCTACGCCTCCACCCAGGTGATCGACGAGGCGCGGCATGTGGAAAGCTACAAGCGCCTGCTGGCCAAGTTCCGCGTCGCCTATCCGATGACGGCGCCGTTGCAGGAGCTGATCGACCAGGTGCTGCGCGACAGCCGCTGGGACATGACCTACCTGGGCATGCAGGTGGTGATCGAGGGCCTGGCCCTGGCCGCCTTCCAGCAGATCCGCGACCATGCGCAGAACCCGCTGGCCGCCGCGGTCAACGCCTACGTCATGCAGGATGAGAGCCGGCATGTGGCGTTCGGCCGGCTGGCGCTGCGGGACTTCTATCCGCAGCTGACTCAAGCGGAACGGAACGAGCGCGAGGAGTTCCTGCTTGAGGCCTGCTATCTGATGCGCGACCGGTTCGATGCGGTGGAGGTGTGGCGGACGCTGGGGCTCGACCCGGCCAAGTGCGCCGAGCACATGTACGACAGCGGCTTCATGCAGATGTTCCGCTCCTCGCTGTTCACCCGCATCGTGCCGATCGTCAAGGACATCGGCCTGTGGGGCAAGACCATCCGCGACGGCTATGAGACCATGGGCATCATCGGCCTGGCGCAGACCGACGTGCAGGCGCTGCAGGACTCCGACGACACCATCGCCAAGGAATTCGACGCCCGCAAAGCCTATGTGGAAAGCGTCGCGGCGCGGGCGGCGAGTTTGGAGACAGCTTAGGGAGCCAGGGGCGCCTGACCGCTTCGGCGGCGGCTTCGGCTTTTAAATTTCACCACCAAGGACACCAAGGACACCAAGTCCGGGATTGATCGGTTGGACTAGCGCGGAGGCGATTGAGCTGGCGGCCCCTTGGTGAACTTGGTGTGCTTGGTGGTGAATTTCTGTCGCGCTTCGCGCAGAGGCGCTTGACACTGGCTCTAACAATGTTCATGTTACGTTCCAATGAACACGCAAGCCGACATCGCCGTTGCGCGCGTCGCCGCCGATCCTGTTGTGGAGCGGGCGGAGCGGCAGTTGGCGGTGGTGGGCCGGCTGGTCGAGATCGGCATGGAACTGGTCGAGGACCTGCGCCGGCAGGTCTGTGACGACGGGCAGATTACGATGCGCGGCAATCCGTGGATCGCGTTCGAGAAGATCGCCCGGACCGTGCGCCAGAGCATCATGCTGGAAATGAAGATCGATGAGGCGCTGCGGGACTGGCTCGGATTGAGCGAGGCGGAGCGCGCCGAACGGCGGGTGACGGCCGCGACGTCGGCGGCGGTCGCGGCGACAGAAGCGTCGGACGCCGAGGATCTGGAAGACAAGGCCGAGATCGACGAGATTGGCCGGCCCGAGAGTGAGCGCGCCGAGCGCGGCGAACGGCCGGAAAGGTCCGAAAAGTTTTGGGCCGACCGCTATGTCATCGAGGACGAGCAGTCCTTCCGCGATATCGCCGTCCGGCTCTGCAAGGATCTGGGCGTGACGCCCGACTGGAGCGGCTGGGACGACGACAAATCCGGCGACCTGGTGGTTCGGCCCGTCGTTGGACGCCCGCCGGCGGGGCGATGGGAAGGCGGCGAAGGCTCACCGATCCGATCGCCCCTGGAAGGACGCCGACCGCGATTGCGCGGACCGCCGGGGTAGGGGGTTGCGGGCAGCGTGCGTGGTTCGAGACGCGTCCCAAGGGGGCCGCTCCTCACCATGACTAACTTTTGTGGAGCCCATCTCTCTTAGTCATGGTGAGGAGCGCATCTTCGCGCGTCTCGAACCATGCACGGTGTTCATCCCAGCTTAGCGGGCAGGCTCAACGGCCATTGTATAAGTACCCGCCCGCCCTAGTCATTCACCAGCCCCGCGAACTGATCCCGCAGTTCCCGCTTCAGCACCTTGCCGATGGCGCTGCGGGGCAGGCTGGGGAGGAATTCCAGCGCGGCCATCCGCTGGGTCTTGCCGACCCGCTCGTTGACCCATTCACGCAACTCTGGCGCGGTGGTCGCGGCGCCGGGCTTCATCACCACCAGGGCTATGGGGGTTTCGCCCCAGCGGTTGGAGGGGACGCCGACGACGGCGGCTTCGGCGACCTCGGGGTGGGCGGTGATCACCCCCTCCATGTCGCTGGGATAGATGTTGAAGCCGCCGGAGATGATCATGTCCTTCTTGCGGTCCATGAGCGTCAGGAAGCCGTCCTCGTCGTAGCGGCCCACATCGCCGGTGCGGATGAAGCGCTTGCCGGTCTCGTCGCGCCATTCGGCGTCGGCGGTCTTGCCGGGCTGGTTGTGGTAGCCGTTCATCATCGCCGGGGAATGGCCGACGATCTCGCCGATCTCGCCGGCGGGGACTTGCCTGCCGTCTTCGTCGATCAGCCGGATGTCGTGGCCGGGGGCGGGCTTGCCGACGGTGTGAAGTTTGTCCGGGAACTCGTGCGCGGCGAGGATGAAGGTGCCGCCGCCCTCGGTCATGCCGAAATACTCCACCAGCCCGCCGGGCCAGCGCTTCAGCACATCCGCCTTCAGCCCAGCGGCGAAGGGGGCGGAGGTGGAGAACTTCATCTGGAAGTTCGACAGGTCGTAGTCGTCGAACTGGGGATATTCCATCAGCCGGCGGTACTGGACCGGCACCAGCATGGCGTGGGTGGCGCGGTGTGTCTGGGCCGCCTCCAGGAACTTCACCACGTCGAACTTCTCCATCAGCACCGCCGTGCCGCCGCCGGTAAGGGCGGGGATGACGCTGACCAGGGTGGTGTTGGAATAGAGCGGCGTGGAGACCATGGTCACCGAGTCCGGCCCATAGCCGCCGGCGCCGCCGCGGCCCACGTGGCTCCAGCGCATGGCGTGGGACTGCACGATCCCCTTGGGCGCGCCGGTGGTGCCGGAGGAATAGATGATGTTGAAGGCCCAGCCGGGCTCGATGGTCACCACCGGCGCGTCGGCGCCCTCTGGCGCGAGCCAGGCCTCGAACGCCTGGCCGGCGTCCGATCCGTCCAGCGACACCTTGGGCGCCGCGACCGGGGTGTCGCCCATTTCCTTGGCGACGGCCGCATCGACGAAGAAGATCTTGGCCCCGGAGTCGGCGATCATCACCCCCAGGCTCTCGGCGGTCGACGAAGGGGCCAGTGGCGCCACGGCCACGCCGGCGCGCAGGGCGCCGAAGAAGGTGGCGACATATTCGATCGAGGTTCCGGCGCAGATGGCGATGACGTCCCGGGGGCCGACGCCGTCGCGGTGCAGGGTGGCGGCGACGCGGTCCAGCAGGCCGTCGAACTGGGCGAAGGTCAGGGTGCGCATCCCCTGGATCAGGGCGATGGACTCTGGCGCGGCCTCGGCTCTGGCGCGGATCAGCGCCGGGACGGTCCCGAACGGTTCAAGCAGCAGGTCTTCGGCGGTCATGGGATACTCATCAGGGCAATCAACAGGCGGGCGAAGGCTTGCGCATACCCAACAATCGAACAGATCGGAAGGCCGGTTCGGCCCAGCTCGCGGCTTGAGCGACGCTTGCAGGCGTGGCGCTTTGCCAGCGGCGGTCGATCGGATAAACCTGAGCGCGAACGGGGGCAGGTGATGATCAGGCTTGGGATTTGGACCGCGGCGGCCGTGTTGTTGGCGACCAGTGTCGCCGCGCCAGCCATGGCCGACTGCAAGCTTGGGCTGGTGGCCGAGCTGCCGCTGGATCCGAACCGCAACGTCCCGGTGGCCGAAGGGGAGATCAATGGCCAGCCGGCCCGCTTCCTGATCGACACCGGCTCAAGCTGGACGATGATCGTTCGCAGCGAGGCGCTGAAACGACACCTGGCCATGGGCCGGATAACCGGGGTGACGGTCTATGGCGTCGGCGGCCCGCGCGAGGCTTTCGGCGGGACCGTCCGTTCCCTGAAGATCGGCGCCCTGGAGACCACCAATGTCCAGGTCATCGCCGCCGGACCGTCGAAGGGGGATTCGGATGTCGCGGTGATCCTTGGCGAGGACGCCATGTCCGAATTCGACGTCGAGTTCGACATGGCCGGCCACATGGTCCGTTTCTTCAAGCCACAGGGCTGCGCCGCGGACCAGCTGGTCTATTGGAACAAGCCCTATTCGCAGGCGACGTTGCTTGAGACCGACCGCGACTCGCCCAGCGTCCGCATTCCGGTGATGTTGAACGGCAAGCCGGTGTCGGCGGTGCTGTCGTCGGGGTCGAGCGTGACCTTCGTCGATAAGATGGCCGCCGAGGCGCTGGGGGCCAAGATCGATGCCGGCGGGGCTGAAGTGCTGCATGGCCAGGGTCCGCAGCCCGATGTGCTGACCACCAGCCGGTTCTCCTCCTTCGCCCTGGGGGATGAGGCGATCGGCCATGTCCGGATCGGGGTGATCTCCTTCGCCGCGCAGATACAGCAATCGGACGGCTCAAGCTTCATGGATCACAGCGTCAGCAAGGACGTGACCCGGTCGATGCTGGTCGGTTCGGACTTCCTGCGGGCGCACAGGGTCATGGTGGCGATGCGTGAGCACGTCATGGTCTTCAGCTATACCGGCGGGCCGGTGTTCGCCGTGCCGACCAGCGCCGATCTGTCGAGCGGCGCGGCTCAGGTCACCAACATGACCGGCTCGTTGCGTTGAGGCGGTGCGGCTTGAGGTTGGCGGTGGGTCCTGGCCGCGCTGAGATTAGGGTTTGAGGATGTTGAAATCAGCGATTGTCTCCGCCGCACTGACGCTGGCCTGCCTCTGCGCGCCGTTCGCCGCGCGGGCCGACTGCAAGATGGTGCAGGTGGCCGAGCTGCCGCTCGATCCGCATAGCTATAGCCCGATCGCGGATGGCCAGATCGACGGCCAGCCGGTCAAGGTGCTGATCGATACCGGCTCAAGCACGAGCATGCTCTCCCACGCGGCGGCCAATAAGCTGGGTCTGGCGTTCAGGCCGCTTGCGGGCGTCAGCCTGTATGGCATCGGTGGTCAACGTCAGGCCTACGGGACGACGGTGAAATCGTTTCAGGTTGGCCAGCTTGTGGGCGCGAACATGAACATGATCGGGACCGACAGCCTCGGCGCGGGGCTGGCCGCAATCCTCGGCAACGACATCCTCTCCCAGTTCGACATCGAGTTCGACCTGCCGGACCACGCCATTCGGCTGTTCAAGCCCGAGGGCTGCTCGGCCGAGCAGCTGGTCTATTGGAACAAGCCCTATTCGCTGGCGCCGCTGCTGGCGACCTCGCGGGACGCCCCCAGCATCCGCACCACGGCCATGCTGAACGGCCAGCGCATCAACGCCGAGATCGATTCCGGCGCCGGCGTCACCGTGGTGGACAAGGGTGTGGCCGGCCGGGTTGGCGCCGTCCTCGACACCGCCGTTTCGGCGCCTGACGAACACGGCCTTGGCCAGCAGGCGCGCCCGGCCGATGTCGGCCTGTTCAAGAGCTTCGCCCTCGGCGAAGAGCAGGTCGGCAACGTCAAGATCGAGCTGATCAGCCTGATCGGCGATCTGCAGCTGGCCGATCAATCGACCGACAGCCGCATCGCCCACAGCGTCAGCGGCGACACCGAGGCGATGATGCTGATCGGCGACGACTTCCTGCGAGTTCACCGGGTTCTGGTCGCCAATCGCGAACATGCGATCGTGTTCAGCTACATGGGCGGGCCGGTGTTCTTCATCCCCAAGGCTGAGCCCAAGGCTGAGCCCAAGGCCGAGCCGGCGCCGGGCAAGCCAACTCCCTAAGGCCAGTGTCAGTGCGCCGCGTCGGCCGGGGTCGGGGCAGGCGCGTCGCCGTGCAGGGCCTGGGCGGCGGCGCTGATCGCGGTCCAGTTGAGGGTGATCATGATCGGCCCTTCGCCCACCGGCGATCCGTCCTCGGCGCGGGCGGGGGCGATGAAGCCGGGGGCGAGGTCGGCCATCAGGTGGCCGGCCTCGGGACCGCTGCCTCTGCAGTCGCTCAGGGCTCCGTCCGACCCGACCCAGCACAGGGCCAGATCCGAGCCGCTGGTCTTGCCGGCGCGAAGGGTGGCGCCCAGGGCGGCCATGATGTTCGGCCGGACCTTCCAGGAGACGAAGTGCATGACGCATTTGGCCGGCGGCGCGGCGGCCAGGCAGTCGACCTTGGGGGTCTCGCCCCGCGCGCCGCCGAAATTGGTCAACAGCAGAGCCGAATCGCTCAGCTGAAACGGCAGCTTCGGCGAGGGCCGGCCGGGGGCGCCGAAGCTCATGGGAATGGCGATCCGCCCGGGAACCGGCAGGCTGGCCACCGAGTCCGGGCTCAGGCGGAAATAGGCCGAGAACAAGACCCCGGCGTCTCCGAACCCCATGTTGGCCGGCGATTCCGCATAGGCCTTGCAGTGCAGCAGCTCGCCATTCGGGGCCACGTCGCAGCCGACCATGGACCCGCCGCTGATCCCCTTGGCGAGGGCGTCACGGGGATAGACCCGCTTCAGATCGTCCACCGTCGGCGTGCGCAGCCAGCGCAGCTTGGTCTGGCTTGACGCGGGTGGCGCGAACGCCAGCAGGGCCAGGGTCGCCACCGCGGCGGCTCGAAGGGGATGCATGGAGGGGCTTTCTCTCGCGGGACGTGAGGGGTTCGTTTGACCAACGCGCTGGCGCCAGGGACCGTTGCGGTAAGCAGGCGCGCCGGCCTGTCGATCCACCTCCGTGCGCCCTGGCTGCATGTCAGGACTTGCCGTGCGACGACCGCTGCAAAAGATCGAAGACGGACTTGGCGTTGTCAACGGCCAGCAGCTGAGGTGTCGGGTCGAGCGCGGGCGACCAGCTCGAAAAGCCACGCCCGGCGAACATCGACGGCGCCTCGCCGAAACGGATGGTGCCGCGCCCGCCGCCGAGGTCGTTGAACCGCATATCCGGCACGCGCTGCAGGCTGACCGCGGTGAAGGTCCCGAACGGGGGCGGCCGGGTGATGAGAATGCGCTGGTCGGTCACGGCATAAGACATGCGGCTTCTGATCCAGGCGTCGAACAGGAAGCGGCCAAAGACGAAATAGAGGCCGACGCAGACGAACATCGCGCCCCACAGCATGAAGAAGCTCGGCGCGCCGGTGCGGGAGACGCTGAATTCCCAAAACAGGGCGAAGCCGCACCAGAGCAGGCTGAAGGGGATCATGAAGGTGTCGCGCGGTGTGAAGAGGATGCCCTGTCCAGGCCGGCCGGACCACTGGACGCGTTCGCCCGGCATCAGGTTGCGCGAGATTTCCGGGTCGGTCGTCGCCATGAATTGCCCCTGCTAGATCGTCAGCGCGGGGCCGGCTGTGCGCCGGCCCCGCCTCGTGACTAGGCCACGTCTTCCGGGACATTTCCAGGCGCCCGGGCGCCGTCGTCTTCTCCGACCGGCACGCCCATCCGCTCGGCCATCAACATGGTCAGCAGGCCCTGGATCAGCGAGCCGCCGGCCACGTCGCCGCCAGCGCCGCCGCTGCCGCCTCCGGTGATCGACACCTTCGGCACCACGTCCACGCCGGAGGTCTCCAGCGCCTGGGCCAGGCGTTCCACCACCTGACGGGTGAGCTGGTAGCGGGCGCCGCCGGAGGCGTCGACCTGGCTCTTGATCACCTCGGCTTCGGCCAGGCCGACCTTGGTGGTCCGCTCGGCCTCGGCCGCGGCCATGGCGATCACGCGGTCGGCCTCGGCCCGGGCCAGGGTGCGGGTCTGATCCGCTTCCTGCTGCGAGCGGGCGAGATTGGCCTTACCGGCGTTGGCCTGCACCTGGATCGACAGCTCGGACTCGGTGATCGCCGTCTGCTGCTTGGCCTTGGCTTCGGCCTCGCGCAGCTCCCGCTCCTTCTGGGCGGCGATCTTCTGCCGCTCATAGGTGCCGACCTGTTCGTCGGCGATCTGCCGTTGCCGCAGCTGCGTCAGGATGCGCTCGATCTGGTCGTCGCCGGTGGCGGCGGGCCTGGGCGTGCCGATCAGCACCTCCTGCAGCTCGAGGTTATAGAAGCCGAACCGGCTCTTCATCTCCTCGCTCGACTGCTGCTGGATCACGCTGCGGTCCTGCAACAGCTCGATCAGGGTGCGGGTCTGGCCGATGTTCTTGAAGTAGGCCGAGACCATGGGATCCAGGGTCTGCTCCACCAGCTTGCGGATGTCGCCGAAGCGTTGGATCACCAGCGGCGCCTTGCGATAGTCGATGTGGACCACGACCGAGACTGGCAGGGTGGGCTCGAACGCATCCCGCGTGATCAGCGACACTTCCGCCAGGTTCTCGTCGAACCGGTGCGCGCCGACGACGGTGGCCTCCCACTTCAGGATGAAGTTGGTGGTGGGCACCATGGTCACCCGGCCGGCATAGGTGTTGAAGGCGTACTTGCCGGGCAGCAGCGGGTCGCGCCACACGCCGCGCTGGCCGGTCTCGACCAGTTCGCCGTGGCGATAGGCTTCGCCCGAGGTGTCGACGCCGTCCTCTCCGGTATAGGAGACCACCACGCCCACCTGGCCGACCTCGACCAGGGTCTTGTCGATCCGCTCCACCGTCGCGAACAGCCGGTTCAGATAGTAGGTGCCTTCGGCCAGCACCTGCAGCTGACGGCCCTTATGGCCGCCGGCGGCGAGGAACTTCTCAGGGTCCTGGAAGCTGTTGTGGAAGGTGGCGTGATCGTCCGGATCGGTCCCCACGGTGGGGGCGATGATTTGGCCGGCGGCCAGCCCGGGGCCATCGTGGATGGTCACCACGCCGATCTGGTCGTCTGCGTCCTTCAGCACCAGGGGCTCGAACCCGCCGCGGGCCTCGATCACCTCGGCCATCTGGTCCAGCAGGCCGGCCTCGTTGCGGTCCAGACTGAGGGCGAAGACCTCGTCGCGGGTGACGACCACGAACTGGGCTAGGTTGATAGCGTAGGCGCCCTCGCGCAGGACCTTGCGTTGCGGGCCCTTCTGGCCGCCGCCGTCGAGGAAGGCGCGGACGTCCTGGAAGTCGGCGCCGGCCGGGTTGGACGCCAGCGACTGGTCGGCCGCCAGCGGCGCGCCGTCACGGGCGAAGACATAGCCGATCCGGCCCTGGGGAATGGTCACCAGGGACTCGATGTGCAGCCGGTATTGGAACGGCGCGAACAGTTGCAGGCCGCCGCGCAGCACTTCCGGCTGATAGCCGGCCTCGCCCTTCAGCGCGATCAGCCCGGACTTGATGGAGCCGCGCGCGCTCCACAGCTTCTCGACCACCGCGACCCGGTTGTTGCCGATGTAGCGGATCATGCCGGACACGCGAATGAGCGCCGCCGCGAGTACGACGACGAGCAGCGCAGAACCGATGACCGGTCCTAGCGCCAATAACGATGACATGGAAAACCCCGTACGGCCGCCGAGCCGGCGACAATCGCGGCCCGCGAAAGTGTGCGGCCTGCTGAATAGGTATGGTCTAGCTTGGGGGCTTCAATGGGGTGGGGATCACGTGTTCGCGACTGGGCGGGCCGGCGCTGGCCCCAACCTTCGGCTATGCGGGCCGAGCCTAAGCTGGGTTTGAATTAATCCAAGCCAGCTCAAAATGCGCTCATCCCCGCGAAGGCGGGGACCCAGGAGACTGGGCGCTAATCGATCGCCTGCGCGAAGGTCGCAGTTGCAAGACCGAGTCTGGTGGCCCTGGGTCCCCGCCTTCGCGGGGATGAGCGCGAAATTGAAGCAATCAATTCCCAGCCTGAACTAATCCATCAGCTTGCGGATAAAATACGTCATCTCCAGCGCCGTGGTGTGCGCCTTCTCGGTCAGGTTGGCGCCGGAGCCGTGGCCGCCTTCGATGACTTCGTAATAGAGGTAGGGCTTGCCCATCGACGCCAGCTTGGCGGCGAACTTGCGGGCGTGTTGCGGGCCGACGCGGTCGTCCTTGGTGGTGGTCCAGATCAAGGGCTCCGGATAGGTCACGTCCGCGTGCAGGTTGTTGTAGGGGCTGATCTTGGCCAGGAAGGCGCGCTCCTCGGGCACGGACACGCTGCCGTATTCCCCGACCCAGGAGGCGCCGGCGGCGATCTGCTCGAAGCGGAGCATGTCCAGCAGCGGCACCTGAATATCCACCGCGTGCCAGAGCTCCGGGTGTTCGGTGAACTGGACCCCCATGAGCAGGCCGCCATTAGAGCCGCCCTGGATGCCGAGGCGGCGGGTCGAGGTGATCTTGCGGGCGATCAGGTCGCGGGCCACGGCGGCGAAGTCGTCATAGATGATCTGCCGCTTGGTCTTCAGCCCCGCCTCGTGCCAGGCCGGGCCGAACTCGCCGCCGCCGCGTATGTTGGCCAGCACATAGACGCCGCCCCGCTCCAGCCAGAGCTTGCCGAGGCTACCCGAGTAGTTGGGGGTCATCGAATTCTGGAAGCCGCCGTAGGCGTAGAGGATGGTGGGGTTGGCGCCATTGAGGGCCATGTCCTTCGGATGAACGACGAAATAGGGGATCTTGGTCCCATCGGACGAGACCGCCTCGAACTGCTCGACCACGTCGCGTGAGGCGTCGAACCGGGCCGGCGAAGCCTTGACCGGAGTGGTGGCGATGCTCGCCGCGTCGGCCTGGTAGATGTGGCCGGGATCGAGGAAGCCCGCGACATTGTAGTAGAAGGTGTCGTCCCGGTCGGAGGCGGTGATGATGCCCACCGACGAATTGGCGGTCACCTGGATCGGCGCTCCGCCCCAGACGCCGTCCTTGTCCGCAAAGCTGATCAGGCCGCCGCGGACGTTGTCATAGACCTCGGCGACAACCCGGTGGCGGGTGAGGGCCACCGCTTCGATGGACTGGCGCGCGTTGGGCGCGAAGATCAGGGCCGACGCGTGGTCGGCCGCGCCATAGGAGACCAGGGCGCCGGCCTTGTAGGTCACGCCGCCCGTGGTCCAGTCCTCGGCCGTGGTCAGGATGATCTTGTTACGGAACAGGCCCTGGATGGCGTTCTTCTGCGGCAGGTCGAGCGGGACGACGCCCTTGTCGGTCAGCTGGAAGGTCAGGGAGTGGAAGAAGTCGGTTCCGCGCGTGATCAGCGCCACCGTATGCCCGTCGGTGTCGCGCAGGACGTTGGGGCCGACCGACACATCCTTGGCCGTACCGCGATAGACCTCGACCGCCTGATCCAGGCTTTGGCCGCGTTTCAGCGATTTAAGCACGAAGGGGTAGCTGGACTCGGTCATCGTGCCCGGACCCCAGTCGCGGGCGACCAGCAATGTGTCCTTGTCCAGCCAGTCCACGTTCTGTTTGGAGTGGGGCAGGACGAAGCCGCCGGGGACGAAGGCCATGGTGGTGAGGTCGAACTCACGCACCGTGACCGCGTCCTCGCCGCCGTCGGACAGGTTGATCAGGCAGCGCTTGTAGTCCGGCGCCAGGCAGTTGGCGCCGGCGTAGACCCAGTTGGCCTTCTCGGCCGCGGCCAGGGCGTCGAGGTCGAGGACCGTGGTCCAGTGCGGGTTTGCCGTGGCGTAGTCGGCCTTGCTGGTCTTGCGCCAGACGCCGCGCACGTGGGTCTGGTCGCGCCAGAAGTTGTAGACCTCGTCGCCGATCAGCGCGGGGGCCGCGATGCGGTCCTTGGCCTGGGCGATGGTCAGGGCGTCGGCGTAGAGGCCGGCGAAATGCGGGTCGGCCTCCAGCACGCCGGTGGTCTTGGCGTTCTCCGCCTTGACCCAATCCATTGAGCGGGGGGCGTTCACGTCCTCCAGCCACTGGAAGGGGTCGGCGGGCGCCGCCGACTGAACAGATTGGGCGTGGGCGGTGGATGAGATCATGAGGGCTGCCAGCAGGGCGGCGGGGGCGATGCGCAAGGGAAACTCCGTACCGGGACGGGAAAACGTGAGGGGCGCATCTAGCGTCACCCTGAGCGCTATGCCTAGAGGCCACTCACGCTGAAAGGTCGGGACATCTCACTGAACGCGAAGCCGCCTGGGCAGTGTGCGTGGTTCGAGACGCGTCCCAAGAGGGCCGCTCCTCACCATGACTAGGTTTTGTGGAGCCCATCTCTCTTAGTCATGGTGAGGAGCGCGTCTTCGCGCGTCTCGAACCACGCACAAGGTTGACCCCAGCCAGAAGGCCAGGATCAACCTGCTTTATCCGCGACGAGATCGCTTCGCCTAGCCGTTCAGGTTCCGCTCGGTGGCCGCCGCGCGCATGGCCTTCTGCAGCTTTTCGAACGCGCGCACCTCGATCTGGCGCACCCGCTCGCGGCTGACGCCGTACTCGCCGGCCAGTTCCTCGAGGGTGGTCGGGTTGTCCTTCAGCCGGCGCTGGGTGAGGATGTGCCGTTCGCGGTCGGACAGTTCGGCCATGGCTTCCTGCAGCAGCGACATGCGGATCGAGGACTCTTCGGCCTCGGCGACCTGGGTCTCCTGGCTGACGGCGTTGTCGTCGGCCAGCCAATCCTGCCACTCGCTTTCGCCGTCGGCGCGCATGGGCGCGTTCAGCGAGGCGTCGCCACCGGACAGCCGGCGGTTCATCGAGGTGACTTCCGATTCCAGCACGCCCAGCCGCGTGGCGATGTGGCTGAGGTGTTCCGGATGCAGGTCGCCTTCCTCGAAGGCCGAGATTTCGCTCTTGGCCTTGCGCAGGTTGAAGAACAGCGTCTTTTGCGCCGCCGTCGTGCCCATCTTCACCAGCGACCAGGAGCGCAGGATGTATTCCTGGATCGAGGCGCGGATCCACCACATGGCGTAGGTGGCCAAGCGGAAGCCGCGATCGGGCTCGAACTTCTTCACCGCCTGCATCAGGCCAACATTGCCTTCGGAGATAACCTCCCCGATCGGCAGGCCGTAGCCGCGGTAGCCCATGGCGATCTTGGCCACCAAGCGCAGGTGCGAGGTGACCAGCTGGTGGGCGGCGTCGGTGTCTTCGTGTTCGCGCCAGCTCTTGGCCAGCATGAATTCCTGATCCTTGGCGAGCATGGGGAATTTGCGAATTTCGGTGAGGTACCGCGAGAGCCCGCCTTCGGGCGTCATCACGGCGAGAGAATGCGTAGCAGCCATTTGAAAATCCCCTCTCGTACTGACGAGGAGGCGCAAGATGCGCCATATCGTCCCCCGTCAACGGAGCTAGATAGGTATTCGTTGCGTCAACTTGAAGGCCGCCAATCCAGGAATTGATGCCTGAGCGGGGCGCTCGGGTATTAATTTTTCGTAAGACGCCTAGAGCGCCGCTATCAGGCGCCCGGGGGCTGGTCTCGCACGTCGACATGCAGATGATCGTCGTGTCGCCCAGCCCAGCAGCCCTGGAAGTGAATCTTCTCATTGGCCGCCAAGCCGAGCCTTTGCTTCAGGTGCGGTTCGAGAAATACGCGACGCACACGAGGATCGGCGGTGACGATCGAAACCAGGGACTTGGTGCGGACCTCGTCGAGACGCCAGCGCCTGTCCGGCGGTGCGTCGGCTTCGGAGGGACCCTTCTGTCCGCCGCAGGCTCGGTGCTCTCCAGGCTTGACCGGCTCATAGGCGCCATAGCCGGACAGAGTCGGCGGCCGTGGCAGCGGCCGGCCTTTGAGGTCGTCGTAGACCAGCGCCAGATCGACCTCGCGTCCGTCGCCGTGAGACAGGTGAGGCGCGAACGGTCGATGCCCGTCGGGGCCGGAGGCGTCCATATAGACAACCGCCGATCCGGGATAACGAGCCGCCATGGCGTCGGCGGCCGCAACGATCACATCACGGGCCTGGGGCGTCATGAAGTTGCGTTTCAGCAGACAGTAGACGGGCGAAGCGGGCTTCAGATGCGCGGCGCGGCAGGGCAATGGAACAAGGCCGGCTGCATTGGGCAGTGACTTGCGCTCGGGACCCGCCGGACCCTGCGGCGTGCAGGCGGCGAGGGCGGCGGCCAGCGCCACAAGCGTCGCCCTCCAGTTCATATCCTCGCCAGCAGGGTCTGCAGTCTGGTCATGTCAGGCGGAAGCGGCGTCTCGAACCGCAGCCGCTCGTGGGTGATAGGATGGACGAAGCCGAGCACGGCCGCGTGCAGGGCCTGGCGGGTCAAGCCGGCTTCGGTCATCGCGGCCTTCACGGGCGCCGCGACCGGACCTGAGCCGTAGAGGGCGTCTCCCAGCACCGGTGCGCCTCTGGACGCCAGGTGCACACGGATCTGATGGGTGCGGCCCGTTTCCAGCGTGCAGGACACCCGGCCCGCGAAAGGTTTGGTTTCCGGGCCGTAGCGGGCTTCCGCCGTATAGTGGGTGATGGCGTTGCGCCCTCCCACGCGCAGCACGGCCATCTTCTTGCGGTCGTTGGGAGCGCGGCCGATCAGGGTCTCGATGGTTCCCTTGACCGGCGACGGCGCGCCGCGGGTAAGGGCGACATAGACCCGGTCGATGTCGTGGGTGGCGAACAGGGCCGACAGGCCGGCGTGGGCCGCGTCGGTCTTGGCGGCGACCATGACCCCGGAGGTGTCCTTGTCCAGCCGGTGCACGATCCCCGGCCGCGCCACCCCGCCGATGCCGGAGAGGCTCGCGCCGCAATGATGCAGCAGGGCGTTGACCAGGGTGCCGCTATAGGTCCCCGGCGCCGGATGAGCGGCCATGCCGGCGGGTTTGTCGATGACGATCAGGTGGGCGTCTTCATAGAGGACGGTGAGCGGGATGGCTTCGGGCAGGGGCTCGGCGGGCGTGGGGGGCGGGATCAGCAGGTGGTAGTCGCCGGGCAGGGCGCGTAGGGAGCCGGAGGTGATCGCCGCCCCGTCGCGGCTGACCGCCCCCTCGGCGATCAGGGCCTGGACCCGGGCGCGGGAGATGTCCGGCAGCAGGTCGGCGAGGGTTTTGTCGAGGCGCTCGCCGGCTTGGGCGGGTTCGAGATGGACGATGCGTTCTTCGCCAAGGATTTCAGGCTCGTCCCTCTCATCCTCGATGGGCAGGATTTCCGGGCTCACCGCAACAAATCCCGCTCATCCCGGCGAATGCCGGGACCCAGATCGTATGGAAGCGTGCTCTCGGGACGAAGCTGACCGCCGCGAACCTCGCAAAGTCGGCTCCATATGATCTGGGTCCCGGCGTTCGCCGGGATGAGCGGATTTAATATGCTCATGGCGATCAAGGCCGCTCGACCAGTTTGCCGTCTTCCACCACCCGGTAGAAGCACGACCTGAACCCCACGTGACAGGCGCCGCCGTCGCCCTGGACGTGGACCTTGAGCAGCACCGCGTCCTGGTCGCAGTCGATGCGCATCTCGACCAGGGTCTGCAGCTGCCCGCTGGTCTCGCCCTTCTTCCAGAGTTCATTCCGCGAGCGGCTGAAGTAGTGGACCGTCCCGGTGTCCAGGGTGAGCCGCAGGGCCTCGGCGTTCATCCAGGCGAACATCAGCACCTCGCCCGAGTGGGCGTCGGTGGCGATGGCCGCAATCAGGCCATTGGCGTCGAAGCGCGGGGCCAGCGTGGCGCCGCGTTCGAGGTCGGCCTTGGAGGGAGCGGTGGGGAAGGCAGCGGACATGCAAGCTCTCTTAATTCCTCCCCCGCTGGGGAGGGGGACCGCGAAGCGGTGGAGGGGGCCTTGCCGCTACTCTGGCATAAAAAGGGTGATACTTGCCCCCTCCGCTGCGCCTTGCGCAGCTGCCTCCCCCAGCGGGGGAGGAATTGCTCGGCTCTACCGCTTCTCACACAACCGCAGAAACCGGTCCTGTAGCGCCGGATCGTCTTTGAACACGCCTGTGAAGCGGGTGGTGATGGTGGACGCGTGCCGATGCTTCACACCGCGCGTGGTCATGCACTGGTGTTCGGCGTCGATCAGCACGGCCACGCCGGCCGGCTCCAGGTGGTCGCCGATGGCGTCGACGATCTGCTGGGTCATGGTTTCCTGGGTCTGCAGGCGGTGGGCGAAAATCTCCACCACCCGGGCCAGCTTGGACAGGCCTACCACCTGGTTGGTGGGCATGTAGGCGACGCAGGCTCTACCGATGAAGGGCGCCATATGGTGCTCGCAGTGGCTCTCCACCTCGATGTCGCGGACCAGGACCATGTCGTCATAGCCCTGCACGTCGGCGAACACGCGGCTGAGTTCCTTGGCCGGATCGGCGCCATAGCCGTCGAACCATTCGCCATAGGCGTCGACCACGCGGTCGGGGGTCTCGGTCAGGCCTTCGCGGCGGGGATCGTCGCCGGCCCAGGCGATCAGGGTGCGCACCGCCTCCATCGCCGCTTCGCGGCTGGGACGTTCAAGGGGAGCGAGGTCAAGCTTGTCGGACCCGAGCAGAGTCCGGTCGGTCGCGAACGCATCCATTTCGGTTGGTCTTCCAGGGCTGAGTTGCGCCGGAGCGATGGCTCCGGAATGACGCGTGCCACCCTTCACATCCGCGAGGACCCTACTGGCTCCCAATATGCACAGGGCTTGGCGCCCATGGCCACTCGGCGGACGTATCGATATATGGGTCAAATTCCTTCTCGGGCAACCGTTCTCCCAGCGTCAGAGTCTATGAATCTCACCCTGCACGACACCATGACGGGCGAAAAGCGCCTGTTCGTCCCTCGCGATCCGAAGCGGGTGACGATGTATGTCTGCGGACCAACAGTTTATAACTACTCCCACATCGGCAACTTCCGCCCTGTCGTAGCCTTCGACCTGCTCTATCGGGTGTTGCGGCATATCTACGGCGAGAGCGCGGTGATCTACGCCGCCAACGTCACCGACGTGGATGACAAGATCAACGCCAAGGCCATGGCCGAGGGCGTGCCGATCGGGACCATCACCGACCGCTACCTCGACGCCTATCGCGCGGACGCGGCGGCCCTGGGCGCCCTGCCGCCCAACTTCCAGCCGCGCGCGACAGAGACCATCGACGCCATCGTCGCCATGATCGGCCGGCTGGTCGAGAACAAGTCCGCCTACGCCGCCGAAGGCCATGTGCTGTTCAACACCCAGTCCTATCCTGGCTATGGCCAGCTGTCGGGCCGCAGCCTGGACGACATGATCGCCGGGGCGCGAGTGGATGTGGCCCCTTACAAGCAGCATCCCGCCGACTTCGTGTTGTGGAAGCCGTCCAAGCCGGGCGAGCCCGAATGGCCATCGCCCTGGGGCGCCGGTCGGCCCGGCTGGCACATCGAATGCTCGGCGATGATCGAGCAGACGCTGGGTCTGCCCATCGACATCCACGGCGGCGGCATCGATCTGGTGTTTCCGCACCACGAGAACGAGCGGGCTCAGGGCGTCTGCGCCGACCATGAGCACGCGGAAACCTATTCCAACTACTGGCTGCACAACGGCTTCCTGACCTTCGGCGAAGAGAAGATGTCGAAGAGCCTGGGCAATGTGGTGCTGGCCCACGACCTGATCACCAAGGTCCCCGGCGAGGCGATCCGCTGGGCGCTGCTGTCGGGCCACTACCGCCAGCCGCTGGACTGGACCGGGGACCTGTTGGAACAGGCCCGCAAGTCGCTGGACCGGCTTTATGGGGCTTTGCGACGCACGAAGGACTTGCCAATCCACGACGATTTCGGACCGCCTAAGGACTTTGTGAATGCGCTGATGAGCGATCTGAACACCCCGGCGGCGTTTGCCGACTTGTTTGAAGTCGCCGGGGCGATCGAACGTGCATTGAACGAAGGCGATCGCGATACGGCTGCGAAGGGAAAGAGCCGATTGCTCGCTGCTGGGGCCATGATTGGTTTCTTGCAGGCCGATCCTGAAGACTGGTTCCAGGGTGGAGCTGATGATGCGCTAAAGGACAAGGTTGAGGCCTTGTTGGCTGAACGCATCGCGGCCCGGTCAGCGAAGGATTGGCCGACGGCCGATCGCATTCGCGGAGAACTAGACGCGCTGAATGTGGTGGTGATGGACAATCCCGACGGGGCGACTTGGCGGCTAAAGTGAATTAAAAAACAGCGCTCATCCCCGCGAAGGCGGGGACCCAGGGGACTGGACATATGCCGTTCTACACCTACCTCGTCGCCAGCCGACGGAACGGAACGCTCTATTGCGGTCACACCGACGAAATCGGTGAGCGCGTTTCGCAGCACAAGGCGAAGACCTTCAAAGGCTTCACCGCCAAATACGGCGTCAACATCCTGGTCTGGTATGAGGTTCACGAGGAGCGGGCCGCCGCCTTTCAGCGCGAGCGCCGGATCAAGAAATGGAATCGGGCTTGGAAGATTCGCATGCTCGAGGAGCGAAACCCGCAATGGCTCGACCTCTATGAAACCCTGAATCAGTGACCAGTCCCCTGGGTCCCCGCCTTCGCGGGGATGAGCGCAATTTTTTTCAATCTTCTTCTGAAGCTTCGAGATGCCCATAAAAATCGAACACCGCGTCGGCATCCCCGTCCCCCCGCACATCATCTGGGAAATCCTCGCCGACGTGCCCCGTTGGCCGGAATGGACCTCCATCTACACCCAGGCCAAGGGCGTGATCGGGTTTGGCGAGAAGCTCACCCTGACCCTGGCCCTGCCAAACCAGAAGCCGCTGGCGATCGAGCCGCGCATCTTCGACTGGGCGCCCAATGAGGCGATCCACTGGAAGCTGCCCATCTTTGGCGGCTTCGGCCGGGCGGTGCGTTATCTGGAGATCGAGACCCTGTCGGAGACGGGCTGCGTCTTCTCCAACGGCGAAATCCTCAATGGCTTTGGGACGCGCTGGGTGCAGCCGGCCATGCGCCGTTCCATGAAGGCCGGGTTCACCGCCCTGGGCGAGGCGATGGAGCAGCGCGCCCTGGCCCTCTGGCGTGAACGCTCCTTGGGGGGCTAAGCGTACTGCCGGTAGGTGATGATGAATTCGCGGAGCCGCTTCAGCGGGTGCTGGTTTTCGCGATAAGTGTCCATGTCATAGAATATAATCAGAGTCTTGGACGCATTGGCGTCGTTGCGAAAACCTAGAGACTCGAGTTCGTGGTTGAACGAATTGTAGCTGGACAAGGAACTGTCGGGCGTGCCGAGATCGAACGACTGACTGATTTTTTGATAGTCAGCGCCGCAGGTGACGCCTTCGGCTGTATGATATCCATAGCATTGACCGTCGAAACCGACCTGTAGCTTGATGACCCGCGAACTGCTCTGGTCGACGAAGGCGCAGACGTTCTCATCAGCGTAGCAATAGATTGTCGCCGGCCCGTTATTACCGCCTCCGACCGGCATGACGAAGCCCGCCTGGCGGTTGGTCGGCCGGCGCACGTGCAACAGTTCGCTTTCGGACATTCCAAGCACATAAGGACCAACCCGCACGCCGGGGACGATCAGGTGATCGTTGGGGGCGGGTTGGGTCTGGGCCCGCACCCATCCGGAGCCTCCGGCCGCCAGCGCCGCCACGACCAAGGCCAGACCTGTTCTGACCGCGTTCCACTTGATCCTGGGCATGACCCCTGCCTTTCATTCAGCGACGCTGGATATGTGCTGTTACTCTGGCGTCAGCGCACCGACGCCGGGTAGGCCTACGTCCCCGTGGTCTGACCAACATTGTGTTTCGCGGCCGACGGCGATATCGCGCCAACCCGCGCGAACAGGATCGGTGAAACCACCCCCAAGACAGCATTCGATTTCATCTGCCTGTCGCCCCTTCGATCTCGATCTGCATTTCAAAGCCGAAATGGGCCGATGCACAAGAGACGGCCCGTTGGCCGATCCGATCCGATCAATCAGACGGACAGGGTGGATTTTTTGCGCCACGGGAAGCAGGGATCAGAGGCCCTATGGCGCGAACGCCCGAGGCAGGCCACATAAGACCCATGATCGACGACCTCTATTCGGCGAAGATTCTCAAGCTGGCCGCGGACATGCCGCGCGCGGGCCGCCTGGCCGCGCCTGACGCTTCGTCTGAGAAGATCGCCAAGCTGTGCGGCTCCAAGATCACCGTCGATGTGGTGGTCAAGGATGGCTTGGTCGCCGATTTCGCCCAGGATGTCCGCGCCTGCGCCCTGGGCCAGGCGGCGGCGGCGGTGCTGGGCGCCCATGTGGTCGGCGCGCGCATCGATGAGATCGAAGTGGCCCGCGACGCGCTTTCTGCTATGCTGAAGGCCAATGGACCGGCCCCGTCGGGCCGATTTGCGGAGCTCGCCGTGCTCGAGGTGGTCAAGGATTACCCCGCCCGACACGCCTCAACGCTGCTGGCGTTCGAGGCCACGGTGGAGGCTGTCCGCACTGCGACCCAAAGCACCGTGGCGCGAACTAGCCGCGCCGGCGCGGCTTGATCGGCGCTTTTCGCGAGTGCGATAAGCAGACCCGATTCGCGTTCTCTCCCGCTCCGGCCCAGCCTTCTTTGGCATGAAACTCTACGAACGCTCTGTCAGAGGCGCCCTGCGCACCTACAAGCTGACGCTATCGCCTTTGATCGGGCGCCAATGCCGCTTCATGCCGACCTGTTCGGAGTATGCGGCCGAGGCCCTGATCGTCCACGGACCCTGGCGCGGCGGATCGCTCGCCGTCAGCCGTCTGTGCCGCTGCAATCCGTGGGGCGGGTCAGGCTTTGACCCCGTCCCGCCGCTCGTGGAGCCCATAGAGCCCGCGAAGCGGAATGAGAGAATGAAACCATGATCGATCTCGTTTTCCCCGACGGCGCCCACCGCGAATACCCGGACGGCAGTTCCGGCTATGACGTGGCCCACGCCATCTCCCCCTCCCTCGCCAAGCGGGCGCTGCTGATCAAGCTGGACGGCCAACTGCTGGACGTGAACCGGCCGCTGCCGGCCGGCGGCAAGTTTGAAATCGTCACCCGCGACAGCCCCGACGCCCTGGATGTGGTGCGCCACGACACGGCCCACGTGCTGGCGGAAGCGGTGCAGGAGCTCTATCCCGACACCCAGGTGACGATCGGCCCGAACATCGAGGACGGCTTCTATTACGACTTCGCCCGCGAAGAGCCCTTCTCGCTGGACGACCTGGCCAAGATCGAAGACCGCATGCGCCAGATCGTCGATCGCGACGAGAAGATCACGCGCGAGGTCTGGGACCGCGACGCGGCCATCGCCCACTTCGACGGCATCGGCGAGCAGTACAAGGCGCAGATCATCCGCGACATTCCGGGATCCGAGCCGATCACGGTCTATCGCCAGGGCGCCTGGAAGGACCTCTGCCGCGGGCCGCACCTGCCTTCGACGAAGCATGTGGGCAAGGCGTTCAAGCTGACCAAGCTGGCCGGCGCCTATTGGCGCGGCGACCAGAAGAACGCCCAGCTGCAGCGCATCTATGGCACGGCCTGGACCAGGCAGGAGGACCTCGACGCCTACCTTAAGCGGATAGAGGAGGCGGAGAAGCGCGACCACCGCAAGATCGGCCAGCTGATGGACCTTTTCCACATCCAGGAAGAGGGCAAGGGGATGGTGTTCTGGCACCCCAAGGGCTGGACCCTGTACCGGACGCTGCAGAACTACGTCCGCCGCCGGGTCGAGGGCGCGGGCTATGAAGAGGTGAAGACGCCGCAGATCCTGGACCACTCCTTCTGGCAGCGGTCAGGCCACTGGGACAAGTTCCGCGCCGGCATGTTTGTCTGCGAGACCGAGGAGGGCGAGATCCTGGCGGTCAAGCCGATGAACTGCCCCGGCCATATCCAAATCTTCAACCACGGCCAGCGGTCCTATCGCGAGCTGCCAATGCGGCTGGCCGAGTTCGATGGCCTGCACCGCAACGAAAGCTCCGGCTCCCTGCATGGAACCATGCGGGTGCGCGGTCTGGCGCAGGACGACGGCCACATCTTCTGCACCGAGGATCAGATCGAGGCGGAGTCGAAGGACTTCATCGAGCTGCTGAAGCTGATCTACGCCGAGCTGAATGTGGAGTTGCATTCGGTGAAGTTGGCGCTGCGCCCCGACATGCGGTTCGGCTCCGACGAGGTCTGGGATGTCGCCGAGGCCAAGCTGGAGCGGGCGGCGCGGGCGGCGGGCGTCGATGTGGAGCTGATCCCCGGCGAGGGCGCCTTCTATGGCCCCAAGCTGGAGTTCCACCTGCGCGACGCCATCGGCCGGACGTGGCAATGCGGCACCCTGCAGCTCGACTATGTGCTGCCGGAGCGGCTGGACGCCACCTACATCGCCGAGGACGGCCAGAAGCATCGGCCGGTGATGCTGCACCGGGCCATCCTGGGCTCGATGGAGCGGTTCATCGGTATCCTGATCGAGCACCACGCCGGCGCCTTCCCGCTCTGGCTGGCGCCGACCCAGGTTGTGGTGGCGACGATCACCTCCGACGCCGACGACTATGCGATGCAGGCCGCGGCCGAGCTGCGTAAAGCGGGCCTGCGGGTCGAGGTCGATCTGCGCAACGAGAAGGTTGGCTACAAGGTGCGCGAGCACTCGGTGCACAAGGTCCCGGTGATCGCCGTGGTCGGCCGCCGCGAAGCCGAGGAAGGCAAGGTGGCGTTGCGCCGGTTCGGCTCCGACGGCCAGGAGGTGCTGACCCTGGACGAGGCCAAGGCGATGTTGGTGAAGGAAGCGCTGGCGCCGGACCTACAGTAGAGAACCCTTCCCCCTCTATGGGGGAAGGGTAGGGTTGGGGGTGTTCGCGCTGGCGACGAATGTTGAAACTCTGATGGGCGCCGGCACCCATCAGAGCCTTCTTCTCCGATTTCACGGCTACACCCCCATCCAACCTTCCCCCATAGAGGGGGAAGGCTTTGCTATGTCGCCGCCAGAGTTCAAATGGGTGGGGGCGTCCAATCCTGACATCTGTCCGTCATCAAACGGTGCTTTGCAGGCTCCCTGGCTCGGAGCTCTACATATGTCGCAAACCGCCCTTACCCGCCGCTCGGCCCTGGCCGCGCTTGGCCTCGCCACCGTCTCGCCCTTCAGCCGCGCGTGGGCGCAGGGCAGGCCGGCGATGACCTTTCTGGCGGTGGGGGATTGGGGCCGGGACGGGGCTTTCCATCAGGCCGACGTGGCCAAGCAGATGGGCGAGACGGCGGCGCGGATCGGGTCGCGCTTCACCATTTCTGTCGGCGACAACTTCTATGAGGACGGGGTCAAAAGCATCGACGACCCGATCTGGAAGACCTCGTTCGAGGACGTCTACACCGCGCCGGCGCTGCAATCGCCCTGGTGGGTGGCGCTCGGCAACCACGACTATCATGGGAATTCTCAGGCCCAGCTGGACTATGCCCACAGGAGCAAACGCTGGCGGTTGCCGTCGCGCTGGTACGGCTTCTCCGACACCGCGCCGGACGGCGCCACGGTGGACTTCTTCGTCCTCGACACCTCGCCCTTCATCTCCGCCTACCGCACCGACGGGGCTGAGAAGGTGAAGGTGGCCGACCAGGATCCCGCGCCGCAACTGGCCTGGTTCGAGGCGGCCCTGGCCAAATCCACGGCAGATTGGAAGCTCGTCATCGGCCACCACCCGGTCTACTCCGGCGGCAAGGGCGAACTGGTCGGCGGCGAGGCGGACTTGCAGGAAAAGCTCGACCCGATCCTGCAGCGCCACCGCATTCCCCTCTATCTGAACGGCCACGATCACGACCTGCAGCATGTGGCGCGGGGCGCGACCCACTACGTCTGCACGGGCGCGGGCTCGAAGATGCGCAGCGACTGCAAGATGGGCGGCAGCGATTTCTGCTCGCTGCAATCGGGCTTCACGGCGTTCTCGCTGACGCGGGATATGCTGAAGGTGGCCTACGTGGACTACACTGGGGCCGAGCTGAAGGTGGTGGATATCGCGCGGCCGCTATAGGTGCGTGCTTCGACGCGCCGCTTCGCGTCGGCTCAGCGTGACGTAGACTTATAAAGCCCACAAAACCACGTCATCCTGAGCCGGCCCGCAGGGCCGTGTCGAAGAACGCACCGACCTACCCCTCGATCGCGCCCTTGAACCGCCGCGATAGCGGCGCCTCCACCCCCTCGCCGAGGGTCAGCTTGAAATCTCCCGAGCCCGCCGGGGCGATCTGGGCGATGCGGTGCTTGTTGACCAGCCAGGAGCGGTGGGTGCGGGCGAGGCCGTGGGGGGTTAGCTGCTCGGCGGTCTCGGCCAGGGTCTGGCGCATCAGCGGGCGGCGGCCGTCGGCTAGCAGGAATTCCACATAGTTGCCGGCGGAGCGCACGGCGAGAATGTCGGCGATGGGCACGCGCAGCACTCGGGTGTTGTCGCGGATGTCGAACACCGCCCGCGAGGTCGGGGCGGCGGCCGGCGCCGTGTTCTGCAGCAGCACCAGGACTCCCCAGAGGCCGCCCGCGCAAAGGCCATAGGCGATCACGTCGCGCGGGAATTCATAAAAGAAGGCGCCCAGGCCGCCGAATTCGAACAGGCTCCCCAGCAGGCCGTAGACCAGGGTCCGGATCAGGATGAGGCCGGCGACGTGGATCAGCGAGAAGGCCAGCGCGCCCGGCAGGTGGATAGTCCAGAACCTCAGGGCGCGCCCGTCCCAGGGCGTCGCCAGCGTGGCCAGCCGCGCCACCAGCGGAAAAAGGGCGATGATCACCAGGCCGCTGGAATATTCGTCGATGATCGGCTGCCAGATCGACTCGGTCAGGTTGCGCAGGGCCGCCATGTGGATGCGAGCCGACACGTCCAGCAGGCAGATGAGGATCACCACCACCGCCGTGGGCGCCCAGGACCAGAACAGCACCCGGGCGTCGTCGCCGCCGGTGACGCTCCGCACCAGCCAGGCGACCAGGCCGCCGCGAAGCTGGCGTCCACCGATGGGGGTGGCCGGGATCGGCTCGGCCTGAACGGGCGGTTTGGCGGGGGGACTCGGCATTGCCGGCCTAGATTAGCAAGACTGTTCGAATTGTCGCGGCTTGCCACAGCCACTCCGGTCGCGGAAGGTCGGCGCCTTCCATCAAAAGGGCCGGTGCATGAGCTTCGACGACTATTCCGACTACGACGGCCTCGGCCTTGGCGCGCTGGTAAAGAAGGGCGAGGTGACGCCGCTGGAGCTGGTGGACGCCGCGATCGAGCGGATCGAGCGGCACAATCCGGCGATCAACGCGGTAGTGCACAAGGCTTATGACGACGCCAGAGCCGAGGCCCAAGGCCCGCTGCCGGATGGTCCGTTCAAGGGCGCGCCCTTCCTGGTCAAGGATCTGCTGATCCAGGTGAAAGGCTGGCCGCGCACCTCCGGCAGCCGGTTCGCGGCCAACGCCGGCGTGACGGACACCGAGGACAGCGGGTTGATGAAGGCCTACCGCTCGTCGGGCGTCGTCACCCTGGGCAAGACCAACCTGCCGGAATTCGGCATCACCGGCACGACGGAGCCGGCCCTGTTCGGCGCTTGCCGCAATCCCTGGAACACCGGCCACTCGACCGGCGGCTCCTCCGGCGGCTCGGCGGCGGCGATCGCGGCCGGGATCGTGCCGATGGCGCACGGCGGCGACGGACGCGGCTCGATCCGCATTCCGGCGTCCATGTGCGGCCTGGTCGGGCTGAAGGTCACCCGTGACCGCAATCCGCACATGCCGGACGGCTATGATTTCGCCCAGGGCTATGTGGTGGAGAACATCATGAGCCGCACGGTGCGGGACAGCGCCGCCATGCTGGACATCACCGGCGTGCCCGTGCCCACCGCCCCCTACGCGCCGCCGGCCAAGGAGCGGCCCTATATGGAGGAGATCGAGCGCTCCCCCGGCAAGCTGAAGATCGCCTGGTCGTCGGAGACCGCCAACGGCAGGCCGATCAATCCGGAAATCCAGGCGGCCCTGGAAAGCACGGCCGACATGCTCGGCAAGCTCGGGCACGAGATGATCCCGCGCGGCCTGGGGATGGACCTGCGCGCCCTCTACGGAATCCAGAACCGCTATTCCGGCGCCAACTTCGCCGCCGGCATGCGCCGTCTGATCGACCAGATCGGCCGCGAGCCGGAAGAGCATGAGCTGGAGCCCCTGACCTGGGCCTCGCTCAAGGGCGGCCGCCGGCCCACCGGCGAGGAGGTGATGTGGGAGGAACAGGAACTGCGCATGCTGGGCCACCAGGTGCTGGCCCTGTTCCAGGAGGTGGACGTCTACCTGACCCCGGTGATGGGCACGGTCCCGCCGCCGATCGGCTACATCGACCCCGTCGCCGTCTCGCCCCGCGATATCGGCAAGCGCAATGGCGAGCTCTTTCCCTTCCCCGCGCCGTTCAACATGAGCGGCCAGCCGTCCATCTCCCTGCCGCTGTGCATGTCGGAAGGCGGCCTGCCGATCGGCATGATGTTCACCGGCCGCTACGCCGACGAAGCCACCCTGTTCCGGCTGGCGGCCCAGCTGGAGAAGGAATGCCCCTGGAAGGATCGCCGGCCGCCGATCTGGGGGTGAGGAGCGCGAAAACCGCCGGCTTGTCCGTCTGAGTCAGCAACCGTGGCGAGGCCACGCGCTGCTCAAGAGGGACGATCATGAAACTGCACACCGTACTGGCCGGCGCCGCGCTGGTTCTCACCTTCGCCGGGGCTATCGCCGCGCCGGCTCTGGCCGACAACTACTCCGTCGCGGTCAGTGGGACCACCGTGCACAACCCACCGCCTCCGCCCCCGCCGCCGCCTCCCCCGCCGAAGCCGGCGGCTTGCGCCTGCGTGCGAGGCTGAGGACAGGCCGGGCTAACGTCTTGGTGGAGGCGGCGGCGCGTTCGACACTCGCCGCCGCCTTGCCTGCATCGGACGCCAGATGACCGTCAGCCTGCTCGTCGAGTTCCGCAATCCAGAGCGAGCCGCGATCGACCATCCGTTCTCGGTTCAGAGCGTCGTGCGCGACCGGTGGCGGCCGCTCGCCGACGCACTCGGCCTGCCCGTGCTGGCGGACCTGGGCGGCATCTTCATCACCGAGCCTGCGGAGGCCGAGCAGCTTTTGGCCGAGCTGACCAAGGCGCGTGGGTGGCTGGAGACGGCCAGCGGCGAACTGGGCTCCGATCGTGACTACATGATCGCGCGGGTCGATCAGGTCATGCCGCTGCTGGCCGCCGCGCTGGCCGACTGGGCCGCCGTGGCGGAGGTCTCGCTCTGACCTGGGGTGGACGATCCGCCGCCTATTCCCGCAACCAGCGTTGCATCGCCGGAAACGGATCGGCGCCTTCCGCCTTGGCGCGCGCGTCGTCGAACGCCAGGCCGCACCACTGTAGCATCGGCAGGGCCAGGTATTTCTGCTGGGCGAACATCTCCAGCAGCGCAGCGCTGCCCCCCTTGTAGCCCTGCGGGTGGAAGACCACGGCGGGATCGATGTCGAGGTGGTGGGCCGCGGCATAGGACCAGCTTATGGCCATCATTTCTTCAACCGGTTCCGAACCGACATCCCGGTGCATGGCGGCGCGCTTGTCTGGGGTGGCGACCGCCATATGGCCGGCCTCGTGCAGCAGGTCGCCGGGATAGAGCATCCGCGCTTCGTCGATCACCAGCACCCCATGCTCGATGACGATGCCGGGCAGGTTGGTCTGGCCTTCGACCCCGCCCGCCCGCACCGCCAGACCGATCTGGCGCAGAAAACCGACCATCCGGATGACCAATGCATCGTCGAATGCGCTGGCTTCTTCGGCAAGCGCCGCGGCGTCTGTCATCGCGCCTGCTCCTTCAGCCGTGCTGATCCGCCGCCTGGCCCGGAAATCCGAGCCTGCAAAAGCGCTTCAGGTGGACAATCGGCGATTTTGCTCCAAAGATCATCAGAGCCTATTCAGCGCCGCGACCCAGCGTTTTTCCAGCCGGATTTCATGAGCAGCCAGCCTGACGACTTCGATCTTGAGGCGGCCTGGCTCAGGCGGGCGCAGGGCGATCTCAAAGCCTTCATGGAAGCGCTGGCGGTGCGCCTGGAGGGGGCGCTGCCGCAGCATGTGACGGTGGAGCGGGTCCGCGACGGCCTATTGTCGAAGACCAGCCATGTCGCCCGCATCGCGGTGCGGACCGAGTCGGCGACCTATTCGCTGAGCTTCATCAAGGGGGTGATCGCGGCGACCAAGGCCAAGGTGGTGCGCGGGGTGGTCATCAGCACCGCCGCCATCCCCGTGCCCGCCTGGCTGGCTGAGATCAGAACCGCCGCGAGCAATATGGCCGAGCAAGCCGGCGGGGCCGCCGACGTGCTACACGACTTCCTGTAACCGCTTAAGCCCGGAAAGACCCTTCATGCCCTGGCTCTCGTTCGGCAAACCGGCCGACAAGGAAGCCGCCCGCGCCGCCCAGGCCGCGGCGCAGCAGCGAACCGGCGAGTGGGAGCAGGCCCTGGCCCACGACCGGCTGCCGGCCTTTGTCGAGCGCCGGCTGCACGAGGCCCGTGACGGCCTGTCGCCCTGGACCTCGACCATGACCGCGCCCGAGCTGCTCCTCGCCGTGACGCGGGGCGTCCGGCCGATCGCCACCGTCTCGGGGACCTGCTGGTTCCAGTTCGAGCGCAGCTGGACCGAGGGCCACGCCGCCGGCTGGCGCAGCGCCCTGAAGCGCATCAAGGAAGAAGCTCTGGCTTGCGGCGCCAATGCCGTCGTCGATGTGAAGATGCGCACAGTGCAGAGCGACTTCGCCACCAGCATGGACTTCACCCTCATCGGGACGGCCGTCAAGATCGATGGCCTGACGCCAAGCCCGGACCCCATCATCGCCACCACGCCGCTGCTGTCCTTCATGCGCCTGCTGCAGGCCGGCGTCGTGCCGGTGGGGATCGCCGTGGGCGCCAAGTACGACTGGCTGATCGATCCGACCAAATCCTTCAGCGGCAATTGGACCTGGAACAACCAGGAACTCAGCACCCTCAGCCGGTTCTGGGAGGGCCTGCGCCGGGCGTCGCATCGGGAACTCAGGAGCGACGCCGCGCGCCAGGGCAATGGCGTGCTGGCCCACACCCAGCTCAGCCAGTTGATCAAGCAGGAAATCGACAAGGCGCCGGACCGCTATCTCGGTCGCCACATCGTCATCGGCACCGCGGTCCAGGCCGGCGAGGCCTCGCTGATCCCGATGAACATCGAAACGGTCGTCGACATGAACGACGAAACCTCTCCCTTGGCCACGCGGGAAGACACCGTGGCGGCCATGTACGGATCAAACGAACGCGAAGGCGGACTCTGATGTCGATCACCAACACCATCCCCACCCACGCCCTGGAGCGGATGAAGGGCCTGCGGAGCGAGAACAATCCCAAGGGGGTGTTCACCTCGGACTTCTCTGTCAACGAGTTCCTGCTGGTGCGGAAGGCGGGCTTCGAGCCCGTGGGCCTGTGCGTCGGCTCCTGCATCTTCCACGTCGGCATTCAGTACGGCAGCTGGAACAAGAACCAGGAGATGACGGTGCTCTCGCAGGCCATGTACCAGGCCCGCGAACTGGCCATGGCCCGGATGCGGGAAGAGGCCAAGGACATGGGCGCCGACGGGGTCGTCGGGGTGCGGCTCGAGGTCAAGCGGCTGGAATGGGACGCCAATGTGCTGGAGTTCGTGGCCATCGGCACCGGCATCGTCCACGCCAAGGGCCACACCACCTTCAAGGGCCCGGATGGCCAGCCCTTCACCTCCGACCTGTCGGGCCAGGATTTCTGGACCCTGCTGCACGCCGGCTACCGGCCGCTGGAGATGGTGATGGGCAGCTGCGTCTATCACGTCGCCCATCGCGGCATGTTCCAGTCCCTGGGCCAGACCGGCCAGAATGTGGAGCTGACCAACTTTTCCCAAGCCCTCTACGACGCCCGCGAAATCGCCATGGAGCGGATGCAGCAGGAGGCCGCCGACGCCAAGGCTGAGGGCGTCGTAGGCGTGATCCTGCATGAGGGCAGCCACAACTGGCAGCCGCACGTGATCGAGTTTTTCGCCGTCGGAACGGCGGTCTGCCCCATCTCCACCGAGCTGGACGCCTCGACCATTCCCGACCCGCAGCTGGTGCTGTCGGTCAACACCTGATCCGCCGCGCTCAGACAATCAAGGAAGCCAGATCATGAGCATCTTGGGACGCGTGGCCGATCTGTTTCAGGCCAAGACGCATAAGCTGTTGAACGCCCTGGAGGATCCGAACGACACGTTGGACCTCTCCTATGAGAAGATGTTGACCGGCGTGCAGGAGACCAAGCGGCACCTGGCCGATGTGGTCGCTCAGCAGAAGTCGCTGGAGCGCCAGATCGCTACCGCCGACAAGGAGATCGACGGAGCCGAGGCCGACGCTCGCCTGGCCGTGCAGGCCAGCCGCGACGACCTGGCCAAGGCCGCCCTGGTGCACCGCCAGCGCGCCCTCGACAGCCGTGCGACCTTACAGGCGGCCCTGGATGGCATCGTCCCGCAGGTGGCCAAGCTGATCGACTACGAGCAGCGTCTGGAAGACCGCATCGAACGCTTCCGCACTCAGAAGGACACGATGAAGGCCAGCTATGCGGCGGCCCAGGCGCAGGTGAAGGTGACCCAATCCCTGACCGGCGTCGGCGATCGCATGGGCAATACCGCCGAAGCTCTGCAGCGGGCTCAGGACAAGATGCTGGGCATGCGCGACAAGGCTGACGCCATGGACGCCCTGGTGGAACAGGGCGTGCTCAGCGATCCGCTCGACAAGCGCAGCCGCACTGACAAGGAACTGGCCGACCTGCGCGACGCCCACGTCGTCGATGATCAGCTGGCCATGCTGAAGGCGCAGATGGCGCTGCCGGCGCCCAAGGACCTCGACCCGAAAAGCTGATCGCCGTTTGCGTCAGCCTGCTGCCGAACCTTCGAACGCAAACACCCGCCGCGGTCGCAGACGCGCTTCGGCTCCGGCGGTGAAGGTCGCCTGGGGCGCTGTTCGCGGATAGTCGGCTTCGAACAGCGCGCCATTCTCGGCGCGGCATTCCAGCCGGACGATGGCGCCCTTGTGCAGGATGTTGGTCACCTTCACCGGCAGGCCGTCGCCTTCGCGCTCGACCAGGGTGTCGTGCGGCCGGAACCAGGCGGTGGCCTCGCCAGCGACGTTTCCCTGCACGACGGCGGGGGCGGTGAAGCCGTCGAAGCCCGCGACGCCGCCTTCGATGCGGCCGGAGAGCCGGTTGGAATCGCCCAGGAAGTCGAACACGAAGGCCGAGGCGGGCGCCTCCTCCAGCGCCTTGGGGGCGCCGATCTGTTCGATCCGGCCTTCGCGCAGCACCACGACGCGGTCGGCGATGTCCATCGCCTCTTCCTGGTCGTGGGTGACGAAGATGGTGGTCACGCCGGTCTCGTCATGCACCCGACGCAGCCAGTGGCGCAGGTCCTTGCGCACCTTGGCGTCCAGGGCGCCGAAGGGCTCGTCCAGCAACAGCATCCGAGGCTCGATGGCCAGGGCCCGCGCCAGGGCGACCCGCTGCTGCTGACCGCCGGAGAGCTGGGCCGGGAAGCGTCCGCCCAGGCCGTCCAGCTGCACCAGGGAGAGCAACCGCTCCACCGTCTTGTTGATCTCCGCCGGCTTCGGGCGATCCTTGGCGGAGCGCACGCGCAGGCCGAAGCCGATGTTGCGGGCCACGGTCATGTGGCGGAACAGGGCGTAGTGCTGGAACACCATCCCCACCCGGCGCTCACGGGCGGAGAGGGCCAGGAAGTCCTGGCCGTCGAAATCCACCCGGCCGGCGTCGGCGATCTCAAGGCCCGCGATGATCCGCAGCAGGGTGGTCTTGCCGGAGCCGGAGGGACCCAGCAGGGCGAGGAACTCCCCAGGCTCGGCGGTCAGCGAGACACCGTTCAGCGCGGGGAAGCGGGCGAACTTCTTGGAGATATCCTGGACGGTGAGGCTCATCGAATTCGATCTGTGGGGCGGCCGCCATGGGCCAGTTGGCTGGCGAACCGCCGTTCGAGCCAGGTCTTGAGCGCCAGGGTCACCAGCGCCAGCCCGGCGAGCAGGGTGGCGACCGAGAAGGCGCCGACGAAGTCGTAGTCATTGTAGAGCACCTCTACGTGGAGCGGCATGGTGTCGGTGAGGCCCCGGATATGGCCCGAGACCACGGAGACGGCCCCGAACTCGCCCATCGCGCGGGCGTTGCAGAGCAGGACGCCGTAGAGCAGCGCCCAGGCGATATTGGGCAGGGTCACCAAGAAGAAGGTTGAGAGGCCGCCAGCCCCAAGCGTGATGGCCGCCAGCTCCTCGTCGGCGCCTTGTGCCTGCATCAGCGGGATCAGTTCGCGGGCGACGAAGGGCAGGGTGACTAGGATGGTGGCCAAGAGGATGCCCGTGAAGTTGAAGATCACCCGGATCCCCAGCGCTTCCAGCTGTGGCCCGAACCAGCCGTTGGCGCCGAACAGCAGCACCCAGACCAGGCCGGAGATCACCGGCGACAGCGAGAAGGGCAGGTCGATCAGGCTGAGCAGCAGGGCCTTGCCGCGAAATTCGAACCGGGTGACCGTCCAAGCCGCCGCTATGCCGAACAGGGCGTTGAGTGGGACGGCGACGGCTGAGACTTCCAGCGTCAGCCGGATAGCGGCGATGGCGTCAGGGTCCTTGATGGCGTTCAGGAAGGCGCGGGCGCCGTGTCGGAAGGCTTCGGTGAACACCGACGCCAGGGGCAGCAGCACGACCAGCGCTAGCCAGCCGAGCGCCAGGGCGATCATCAGCCAGGCGGCGCCGGTGGGGCGTCTAGGGACGACCGCCCTCATCGCGTCCCTCGCCGAACCAGCACGAGTTGGATGAGGTTGATGACCAGCAGGGCGCTAAACGACAGGGCCAGCATAGCGAGGCCTACCGAGGCGGCGCCCGCGTAGTTGAACTGCTCCAGCTTGATGACAATCAGCAGCGGGGCGATCTCCGAGCGCATCGGCATATTGCCGGCGATGAAGATCACCGAGCCGTACTCGCCCACGGCCCTGGCGAAGGCGAGAGCGAATCCGGTGATGGCCGCCGGCAAGATGGCCGGCAGGATTACATGCCTGGCGCGCTGCCAGGGCTTGGCGCCCAGGGTCTGCGCCGCTTCCTCGACCTCGGCGTCGAAGTCCAGCAACACCGGCTGCACCGAGCGGACCACGAAGGGCAGGCCCACGGCGATCAGGGCGATCAGCACGCCGACCGGGGTATAGGCGATCTTGATCCCATGCGGCGAAAACAGGCCCCCAACCCAGCCATGCGGCCCATAGACGGTGGCGAGCGCAATGCCTGCGACGGCGGTCGGCAGGGCGAAGGGCAGATCGACCATGGCGTCGGCCAGGCCCTTGCCGGGGAAATCGTAGCGGGTCAGCACCCAGGCGACGACCAGCCCCATCACCACATTGATGATGGCGGCGATCAGGGCTGTCGTGAAGCTCAGCCGGAGCGCCGCAATGACGCGGGGATCGGTGATCACGCCATAGAAGCCGCTCCAGCCATGCTCCCACGGCCGCGCGATCAGCGCCGCGAGCGGGATCAGCACGATCAGGCTGAGGTAGAGCAGAGTCAGCCCCATAGCCGGCGCGAACCCAGGCAGGATGCTGGGCTCGCGCCACCGCAAGCGGGGCGGTCGGGGAGGTGAAAGAGCGGTCAAGTCCAGGCTGGCTATTTCGGCGCGTAGATCTGGTCGAACACCCCGCCGTCGGCGAAGTAGGTCGCCTGGGCCTTGCGCCAGCCGCCGAACTGGCCGTCGATGGTCACCAGCGGGATCTTCGGGAACTTGGCGGTGAACTTGGCGATCGAGGCCGGGTTGCGCGGCCGGTAGTGGTTCTCGCCGATGATGTCCTGGGCCCAGCTGGAATAGAGGAAGCGCAGATAGCCTTCGGCCACGGTGCGAGTGTGTTTGCGGTCAACCACCTTATCGACCACCGCCACCGGCGGCTCGGCCAGGATGGAGATGGACGGCGAAATGATCTCGAACTGGCCGGGGGATTCCGCCAGCGCCTGGAAGGCTTCGTTTTCCCAGGCCAGCAACACGTCGCCGACGCCGCGCTGGACGAAGGTGTTGGTCGAGCCGCGCGCGCCGCTGTCGAGCACCGGAACATTTCCATAGAGTTTGGCGACGAAGGCCTTGGCGGAGGCGGGCGTGCCGCCGGGTTGCTTCAGAGCCCAGGCCCAGGCCGCCAGGAAGTTCCAGCGAGCGCCGCCGGAGGTCTTCGGGTTGGGGGTAATCACCTGCACACCCGGGCGGATCAGGTCCGACCAGTCGCGGATGCCCTTCGGATTGCCCTTGCGGACAAGCAGAACGATGGTGGAGGTATAGGGGCTTGAGTTATCGGGCAGCCGCGATTGCCAGCCCTGCGCGATCAGGCCGTGGTCGGCCAGGGCGTCGATGTCATAGGCCAGCGCGAGCGTAACGACGTCGGCCTCCAGGCCGTCGAGTACGGACCGGGACTGGGCGCCGGAGCCGCCGTGGCTCTGGTTGATCACCAGGTCCTGGCCGGTGTGGTCCTTCCAGAACTTCGCATAGGCGCCGTTGATCGCCTTATAGAGCTCGCGGGTAGGATCGTAGCTGACGTTCAGCAGCTGGAGCGGCGCTCCCGCCGCCTGCGCGCGGCCACTCAGGATCAGGGATGCGGGGCCGGCGACGGCCAAGCCGCCCAGGGCGCCGGCGACCAGCGTTCGGCGTGTCGGGGAGGAAACGGTGCGGGTCATTGTCGGCGTCCTGGGCTGGGCCGAACACCTTCCGGCCACGCTCGCGACCGTAACTTTAAATCCCACTAATGCGATAGATATTTTATACTATCGCTGTCAGCCGCGCTAAAGACCTACTTCGTCTGCCCACCGTCCACGGGGACGATGGCGCCGGTCAGGAAGCTGGCGACCGGGCTGAGCAGGAAGGCGGCCGGTTTGCCGATCTCCTCCGGCGTGCCGTAGCGGTTCATCGGCACTTCGCGCTTGATCCAGCGCGCCCACCCCTCGGCGCGCGGGCCGGTGGAGTTGATCTCCCAAGTCCCGCCCGGGAAGATGATGTTGCCGGGCGCTATGGTGTTGACCCGCACGCCCTTGGAGCCAGCGACCTTGGCCAGTTCCTTGGACATATGGTTCATCGCCGCCTTGGCCGTACCATAGGTCAGGGCGGTGCCCAGGGCGCCCAGGCTGGCGATGGAGCTGATGAACAGCAGCGAGCCCTCGCCGCGCGCCGTCATCCGCCGCAGGGCCGACCGCGCCAGCCGGAAGGCCGAGTCCAGGTTCTGGCTGAAGGCCAATCCCAGTTGTCGTCGTCGATCTCGAACCCGGGCGGGGAGGGATAGAGGCCGACATTGGCCACCGCGCCCCAGATCGGCCCGAACTCGGCCTCGACCCGCTCGATAGCGGTCTCGATGGTCGCCGCATCGCGCATGTCGCCGGCCATGGACCAGAGCTTGTCCGCGCCATATTGGGCCGCCAGTCGCTTGTGTTCCGCCGCCAGCGCCTCGGCGCCCCGGGCGGTCATGGCCACCTTGGCGCCCTCGTCCAGCAGGGCCTCGACAATGCCAAGGCCGATGCCCCGGCTCGCGCCAGCGATGAAGACCACCCGGTCCTTCAGTTGCAGATCCATGACGTCATCTCCCCTGGGCCCGTTTTGATCGGCCACTCGTAGCCGCTCGCGGGGAGGAGGACAAACCGGAAGCCGCGGCGCCCGGCGGCTCGTCAGCCGATCGTAAAGCCGATTTCCTTCAGCTGGCCGAGGAAGTGCATCAGGTGATTGTATTGCTGGAACGCCGCCTTGATCATCCTCTCCTGGGCCACGACGGAGGCCGGGACGATGACGCCGCGATTGGCCACCTTCACACAGAAGCCCTCCTTGATCAGCTTGTTCACGTGCCGGCGAGTGGTTTCGTAGGGGATCTTCAGCGACTCGGCCAAGGCGTTGACGCTGACCGGCCAGCGCAGCTCGTCGGGCGGGATGGTGTCCAACTGGCCATAGGTCTTGCCCAGCTTGGGATCGTTGCTGATGGGGCGGACATTGGCCTGCAGGATGGCGGCAAAGATCAGGCCCCCCATCAGGTCGCCATCGGCGGCTTCGGACACCACCTCGACATTACGCAGCATATATTCCGCGCTGAGCCTGAGCGCGGCCCGTATCAGCTGCTCGTCCACCTGAATGTCCCCCGACACGCAAAAGCCTATTACCCAAAACAGGGTATTGGCACCCTAAATGCAAGCTTAGTGCGCCGCAACCGCGCCGTTAGCCTGCCACGCCGATCCACTCCCAATGCCAGGGCTCGAAGGGGTAGTTCACAAAGCCGAACCGGTCCGCGTGACCGACCAGCCAGAGGTAGGCGTCCGTATGCGTCTGCCAGAGCCGGTTGGCGTCCTTGCTGGAATCGACCTCGAAGCCCGGCGCGGCGCCAAGCATGAGGTCCACGGCGAGGCCGGTGCGGTGAGCCGAGCAGGTCGCCCGCCCGACACCGTCGCAATTCCCCTCGCTGGCGCAGCGCCGCGCGTCATAGGCCGGGTCGCGGAAGCCGGAAAAGACCGTCAACCGATCGGGCGCCAGGTTCGGCATGTCGCGGCGGGCGGCGGCCACCATCCGCTCCAGCGCTTCGTGGGCATCGGCGCGCAGCTGGACCGTCTTGCCGTCCAGCGTCTCGTTGGCAGGCAAGGTCGTGAGCGCGGCCGGCGGCGGCGGATCGGGGCAGAGGCCAGCCGCGCGCTGGGCGACAAAAGGCCGCGACTGCTGCCAGCTGGTCTTCATCGCCAGGAAGGTCGCCGGGTCCATCGCGCCGGTCGCGGGTAGATCATGCCGCGATTGCCAGCGCGACAGCCGGCCAGCGAAGCCCTGGGTCTTGGGCGCGCAGCCGGTCTCGATCTCATGACTGGCCTTTGGCGCGTAGACCGACCAGCCCGTTTCCGGTCGCCCGAATGGCGCCCAGGCCGGGTCTGTCAGGCTTGCCTTGTTCGCTCGGGCGGCGTCGTGCAGCCCTCGCGGCGCCTGGCAGGCAAGGTTGATCAGGGCGGCGCCGACCGAGGCCGGTCCGCGTGAAGGCAGGCTGGCGCAGCCCGCCAGCAGCGCGAGCGCGATCAGACTCACCAGGGCCAGGACCGGCTTCATTCACCTATCCCGCGCGAGCCGGACGCGCCTGTCCAGCGCAATCGCGCGCATTCCCCAACGAGAGCCTCGACGGCGGGCCGCGCGAATGGGAAAAACCCGGTAACGACGAATTCAAGGGGAACGGAAGCGCCGATGATCGAAGGGCTGATGCAGCACACGCCCCTGTCGACGACCTCGATCCTGCAATACGCCGCCCTCAATCATGGCGGCCGCAAGATCGTCTCGCGCCTGACGGACGGCTCGATCTGGCGCTACGACTATGCTGGCCTCGGACGCCGGACCGAGCAGTTGGCCCGCGCCCTGACCCGACTGGGCGTACGCCCCGGCGACCGGGTCGCCACCCTGGCCTGGAACACCCACCGGCACCTGGAGCTTTTCTTCGCGGTCCCGGGGATTGGCGCGGTGCTGCATACGGTCAACCCGCGTCTGTTCGAGGAACAGATCCGCTTCATCCTCGATCATGCCGGATCGACGGTGCTGGTCTACGACACCAGCTTCGCCGACCTGGTCGCCCGTCTCGCGCCGCAGCTACCGGCGCTGAAGGCCTTTGTGCTCCTGTCGGACGAAGCTCAGCACACGCCCCGCCCGGTGGACGCGGCCTGCTACGAGAGCCTGCTGGCGGCGGAGCCGGAAGGGTTCGACTGGCCGATGGTGAACGAGAACGGCGGCGCCTGCCTTTGCTATACCTCCGGTACGACGGGCGATCCCAAGGGCGTGCTGTACAGCCACCGCTCCATCGTCTTGCACGCCATGGCCGGCAGCCTGAACAGCGCTTTCGGTTTTTCGGCCGAAGACGTGATCATGCCCTGCTCGTCCATGTACCATGCCACCGCCTGGGGCCTGCCCTATATGGCGCCGATCAACGGCGCGGCCCTGGTGCTGCCGTGCGAGAAGTTCGACGCCGTCAGCCTGCACGAACTGATCGACGCTGAGGGGGTGACGGTCACGGGTGGGGTCCCGACGGTCTGGACCCTCTATCTCAACCATCTCGCGGACAAGGGGCTGAAACCCGGCCGGCTCCGAAATCTGATCATCGGCGGCTCGGCGGTGCCCAAGGTGATGGCCGAGACCTTCAAGCGCTACGGCGTGGACGTGATCCAGATCTGGGGCATGACCGAGACCAGCCCGCTCGGCGTCACCTCCACCCCCACGCCCGAAGTCGAGGCTCTGCCCGAGGCGGAGCGTGACGAGGTGCTGTGGACAAAACAGGGCCGCATCCAGTTCGGCATCGAGCTGAAGATCGTGCAGGACGATGGGACCGAAGCGCCCCGCGACGGCGAAACCTCCGGCGCCCTGATGGTGCGCGGACCGTGGGTGCTGCAGCGCTACTATCGCGGGGCGGCGGACGTGGCCGATGCGGACGGCTGGTTCAACACCGGCGACATCGCCAACATCGACGCCAACGGCTTCATGCGGATCACCGACCGCGCCAAGGACGTGATCAAGTCCGGCGGCGAGTGGATCAGCTCCATCGATCTGGAAAACGTCGCTGTCGGCTGCCCGGGCGTGAAGATCGCCGCCGTGGTCGGCGTCCCACATCCCAAGTGGGAGGAGCGGCCGCTCTTGGTGATCGAGACACACGACGGCCACGCCGTCACCAGCTCAGGCGTGCTCGACTTCCTCTCTACACGGATCGTCAAATGGTGGATGCCGGATGACGTCGTGTTCGACCAGGTTCCCCTCACCGCGACCGGCAAGATCGACAAGAAGGTTTTGCGCGACCGCTACCGTGATCATTTGCAGGCCAAGTCATGACCCACCCCTCGATCCACGCCCAGACCCACCCCGACAAGGCCGCCTTCATCATGGCGGGCACCGGGGAGACGGTGACCTACCGTGAGCTAGACGAGCGCTCCAACCAGGGCGCTCACCTGTTCCGCTCGCTGGGCCTGAAGCCGGGCGGCTCCATCGCCTGCTTCATCGACAACCACCCGCGCTATTTCGAAATCCTCTGGGCGGCTCAGCGCTCGGGCCTCCGCTTCACCTGCATCTCATCCAAGCTGACGGCAAGCGAGATCGAGTACATCGTCGGCGATTGCGAGGCGAAGATCTTCATCACGTCGGAAAGCCTGTCCGACGTTGCGCGCGAGGTCGCGCCGCGCATCCCGGGCGTCGCCCTCTATATGGTTGGCAAGACCGTGGCGCCTTATCTGAGCTTCGAGGACGCCCGCGCCGCCATGCCGATCACGCCCATCGCCGACGAATGCGCCGGCGGGGCCATGCTCTATTCGTCCGGCACCACGGGCCGCCCCAAAGGGGTCAAGCGAGCCGAGCCGGAAGGGGGGCCGCCGCCCATCGGCGGGGTGAGCCCGCTCGCGATGCTGGGGCAGATGCTCTACCAATGGACGCCGGACACGGTCTATCTGTCCCCTGCGCCCCTCTATCACGCCGCGCCCCTGGGCTGGACCATGGGGCTGCAGTCCCTCGGCGGGACGGTGGTGATGATGGAGAAGTTCGACCCGGAAGAGGCGCTGCGGCTGATCGAGAAATACAAGATCACCAGCGCCCAGTGGGTGCCGACCCATTTCGTCCGTATGTTGAAACTGCCGGAGGAGGTGCGGAGCCGGTACGACCTGTCATCCCTCGTCGCGGTCTTCCACGCCGCCGCGCCCTGCCCGGTGCCGGTGAAGGAACAGATGATCGCCTGGTGGGGTCCGATCATCAACGAGTACTATGCCGGCACCGAGGGCAACGGCTTCTGCGTGATCAATTCCGAGGAATGGCTGGCCCACAAGGGCTCGGTGGGTAAGGGCCTGACGGCAGAGGTCAAGATCTGCAACGACGAGGGCGAACCCCTGCCGCCGCGCACCGAAGGCATGGTCTTCTTCTCCGGCGGCGGCCAGTTCGAGTACCACGGCGATCCGGCCAAGACAGCCGAGTCACGCAACCAGCACGGTTGGACGACCTTGGGCGACGTCGGCTGGGTGGACGAGGACGGCTTCCTCTACCTCACCGACCGCAAGAGCTTCATGATCATCTCCGGCGGGGTGAACATCTATCCGCAGGAGCTTGAGAACCTGATGATCGGCCATCCCAAGGTGGCCGACGTGGCCGTGGTCGGCGCCCCGCACGAGGAGATGGGCGAGCAGGTGGTGGCGGTGATCCAGCCCGCCAACTGGGCGGACGCCGGCGATGACCTGGCCGCCGAACTGGCCGCCTGGACCCGCGAGCGCATCTCCCACATCAAGGCCCCGCGCCGGATCGACTTCATGCAGGAGCTGCCCAGGCACGCCACCGGCAAGCTCTACAAGCGCCTGATCCGAGACGCCTACTGGGGCAAGTCGGACTCGAAGATAGTTTAGGCCGCGCACGGGTCTTGCATCGTCCGCCCCGTCCAGCGCGGCCTGTTCCGAAAAGGGCCGCGCACACAGTTTTGGAGGGATCAATGCTTCTTCGTCGGGTGACATTGCCGGGGCTCATTGTGAGCGGTGTCTTGGTGCTGTGCGCGCCGCTGTCTGTGCAGGCGGCTTCCACGAAGCCCGCCCCGAAAGCCGCCCACGCAAAGGCCCCCGCCATTGCGGCCATCGTCGATCCAGCCGCCGTCACGCGCGCTTATGAGGCGCAGTTCGACACCTTGAAGAAGTTCCCGCCGTCCAAGCTGGTTATGATCAACGGCTATGCCCTGCAGGGATGGACCAACGGCGCCTCGGGCGGCGCGGCGATCATGCAATATGTAACCGGTCGGGGCTGGACCTTCGTGGAATCCGGCGACGGAGAATGGGATGTGCCGTCGATGGTTCAGATGGGCGTCCCGCAAGACATCGCCCAGCAACTCCACGACAAGATGTACGACGAGGCGGAAAGCGCGCCAGAACCTGCGCCCGGGCCGGCTCCCGCGCCCGTGGCCGATCCGTCGCCGAAGCCTTAGGCCACGTCCCGCTTCAGCCGGGCCGGCAGGTGTTCCTGGCCGGCCCATTCGGCGATCTTGGTAAGCAGGCGCATGGGCTGGATCGGCTTGCCGATGTGATCGTCCATGCCTGCCGCCTCGCAGGCGGCCAGATGGTCGGGCAGCACATTGGCGCTAAGGGCGATGATCGGCGTCAGCTTGTTGGGCGCCGACGAGGCGCGGATGGCCTTGGCGGCGGAGACGCCGTCCATGCCGGGCATCTGCAGGTCCATCAGGATCAGGTCGAAGGGCTCGCGCAGGGAGGCCTCTACCGCCTCCAGGCCGTTGGTGGCCTCGACGAAGGTGTGGCCGAGCGGCTCCAGCATGGCGCGGACCAGTTCGCGGTTCACACTGACGTCATCGACCACCAGGATGCGCGAGGGGCGCATTTCACGGCTCTCGGCCAGGACCTGTTCCTGCTCTACGCCTTCCTGCACGGCCGGCGCGGCGACGGTGAACCAGAAGACCGAGCCCTTGCCTTCCTCGGAATTGACGCCGATCTCGCCGCCCATCAGCTTGACCAGGTTCTTGCAGATCGCCAGCCCCAGGCCGGTGCCGCCGTGGTTGCGGCTCACCGAGCCATCGACCTGCGAGAAGCGCTGGAACAGCCGGTCGCGGCGCTCGGCCGGGATGCCGGGGCCGGTGTCGGAAACCGTAACCTTCAGCTTCGGCGTCTCGCCGCTCGCCTGGTTGTCCTCATGGGTGACGCTGACGCTGACCCGGCCTTCGCTGGTGAACTTGATCGCGTTGCCGACCAGGTTGAGCAGCACCTGGCGCAGGCGGGAGGAGTCGGCGTCGACGCAGGGCGGGACGCTGTCGTCGATGATCAGGCCGAGGGTCAGCCCCTTGTTCTCCGCCTGGGTGGTCAAGAGCTCGATCGTGTCCTCGACATAGCCGGCCGCGTCGAAGGGGTGCGGGTCCAGCTCCACCTGGCCGGCTTCGAGCTTGGAGAAGTCGAGGATGTCGTTGACTACCGACAGCAGGCTCTGCCCGCCGGTGGCGATGCGCTGCACATGGTGGCGGGCGCCTTCGCTCAGGCCCTCCATCTCGTCCAGCAGGCTGGAGAAGCCGATAATGCTGGTCAGCGGCGTGCGCAGCTCATGGCTCATGTTGGCGAGGAATTCGGACTTGGCCTTGGCCGCGGCTTCGGCGGCGTCGCGGGCGGCCATCAGTTCGCCTTCGAACGCGCGCCGCTCGGTCACGTCGCGCAGCTGCGAAACCAGCTCGATCGGCATGTTGTTTTCGTCGCGGATGATGGCCGGGCTGCCTTCGACCCAGACCCAGGAGCCGTCCTTGGCCATCATGCGATATTCGCGGTCGGCCCGGGTCGAGCCGATGCCCTTGACCAGGTCGGCGCGGATGCGCGACAGGCGCGGCATATCGTCGGGGTGGGTGAACTCATAGCGTTTGCGGCCGATCAGCTCCTCGGGCTCCCAGCCGAGCGTGCGGCATGAGGGGGAGATGTAGAGGATGGTGTCGGTCAGATCGACCCGCAGGATGATGTCGGTGGAGTGGTCGGCAAGCAGCCGGTAGCGGGTTTCGGAGGTGCGCAGGGCTTCGTCCGCGAGCGTCAGATGGCTGACGTCCATCAGAGCGCCGAAGAAGGCGGTCACCCGGCCCTCGGCGTTGCGCTCGGAGCCGATCCGGCCGGACAGGTGGCGGATAGATCCGTCCGGCATCAGCAGCCGCACCGGGCGGGCCTGGAAGGTTTCGGTATCGATCAGCGCGCGCCGAAGGTTGGCTTCCGCGACGCCGACATCGTCCGGGTGGGTGAGTTTCAGCGTCGCATCATACGCCGGCGCGTCGGGTCCTTCGAGGCCGTAGATGCTGAACATCTCCGGCGACCAGGTCATCTGGTCGCTGGCCGTCTCCAGCCGCCAGAAACCGACACCGGCCACGGAGCCAGCGAGCTGGGCCTGGCGGGCGGCTTCGACCGCGCGGGCGCGGGCCTTTTCCGCGCTGGCCAGCGAGCGGTCGAGCGAGGTCTTCATCCGGCGGCGGTGGGCGAGGGTCGAGCCGATCGCCAGGGCGCAGCTGGAGGTGATGGCGAGGTTGAACTGCTTGATGAACAGGGTGTTGGCGAAGGCCGCGTCGCTCTGGCCAAGGCTGGAGCGGCTGGTCAGCAAGACGCCCATGGTGATGGCGGCCATCATGATCGCGGCAAAGGCGGCGCCGGTCATCTCCATGCGGAAGGCGATCAGCACCACCATCGATATGATCAGCGCCTGGGGCGGAAATTCGGGAGCCCGGCAGAGGGCGTAGGTGATCAGGCCAAAAGCCGCGAGCAGGGCGATATTGCTGGGCTTGGCGACGAGTTGCTTGAGGTTGCGCGGGCGGATCGCCACCAGCACTGGGGTGACGATCAGATAGCCGAGGGTGTGGGCGAACTCCCAGGTCGTCAGCTTGCTGACAATGCCGGCCAGGCCGACGCGGTTGGTGGCGGCGGTCAGGATCAGGCCGGAAACCAGCGGGGCGAGCAGGGCCATGGCGCCGAACACGGCCAGCTGCTTGGGCCGGGCAAGGTCGATCCGCCGACCGACCAGTCGCCGCACCACCGTGGCGCAGATCCAGATCTCGAAGGCGTCGCTGAAGGCGGCGGCGGCCAGGTTGTAGAGCGGCAGGTGGGCGAGCAGCAGGGCGGCGACCTGGCCCATGCAGGCGGCGGCGATCAGGGCGCCCCAACGCTTGTGGCACGACCGCAGCAGGCAGATGACCGCCACGGCGTTAGCCGACCACATGGCCGGCGGGCCGCCGGACGCGCGAGTAGTGATCAGGCTCACCAAGGCCAGGGCGAAGATCGCGCCGGCCAGCGCGGCGGCCTGGGCCATCGCCGCCGGCAGTTTGCGGGCGCGCACGCCGAACATCGAGGCGACCAGGCTGGCGATCGTCAATCTAGGATTTGAAAGTGTCGCAGCCAACTTGCCCCTCCGGTGGTCTCGGCGGCGGACCGCCGTTTTCCATCTGTGCGACAATGGCAATAATGCACGATTAACGATGCGGCCTTTTGACCCTTCGCGCTCTGCGAGCGGCGCCTGTGGCGCGGCGAAATCGCTATCCGTTAAGGCCGGTTAACCATGCCTCAACCATTAACGGCGACGGTCCGATGGGGAGGGCGCGTCGTCTCGGCCAGCCGGTTTCCCATCCCTTTTTGGTAGTGGCGAAACCCTAGCCTATGGCCCTGACCGTTCCGCCCTTGTTGAGACAGGGCTTCGCCCAGTCCAAGGACGCCCTGGTCGCCGCCGCGGGATTCAGCCTGGCGCTCAACCTGCTGACCCTGGCGATGCCGCTCTACACCATCCAGCTCTATGACCGGGTGCTGATCAGCGGCAGCGGCGCGACCCTGGCCCTGATCAGCATGGCCGCAGTGGCCGCGATCGGCGCCTCGGCGTTGCTGGAGGACATCCGCGCGCGCCTGTTCGTCTCCATGGGCTGCCGCTTCGACGCCCACCTGGCCGCGCCCCTGTTCACGCGCCTGGTCGAGGCCAGCGTCCGCACCGGCGGCGGCGCCCGCAGCCAGGCGCTGCGTGACCTCGACACCGTCCGCCAGACGGTTACGGGCGGCGGCGTACTGGCGCTGATGGACCTGCCCTGGACGCCTCTGTTCATCATCTGCTGCGGCCTGCTCAACCCGCTGATCGGCGCCCTGGCCTTCGCCGGCGCGGCGGGAATGGTGGGGCTGGCCATCCTCAACCAGTCGGTGGTCTCCGGGCCGCTGGCGGAATCCTCCGAACGGGGTGAGGCCAGCTACGCCTTCACCGACGCGGTGATGCGCAATGGCGAGGTGGTGCAGGCCATGGGCATGCTGCCGGCGCTGATGGTCGGCTGGACCCACCTGCGCTTCGGCCTGATGCACAAGCAGGCCGTGGCCAGTTCGGTGAACTCCAAGATTTCTTCGACGGTCAAGTTCGCCCGCTACCTGCTCCAGATCGTCATCTTCGGCGCCGGCGCCTGGCTGGTCGTGCAGCGGCAGATGTCGCCGGGCGCTCTGTTCGCCTCCTCGCTGCTGACCGCCCGCGCTCTTACGCCGATCGACCAGATCGTCGGCGTCTGGCGCCAACTGGTGATCGGCCACGCGGCCATGAAGCGGGTGGAGCTCGCCCTGGCCATGCCGGACCGGCAAAGCGCCATGGTGCTGCCCACGCCCGAAGGCAGGATCAGCGTCGAGAATCTGGTCTATGTCCCGCTGGGCGCGAAGACGCCGGCGGTGGCGAACGTCAGCTTCAAGCTGGAGCCGGGCGAGTCCCTCGGCGTGGTCGGCGCCAGCGCGGCCGGCAAATCGACCCTGGCGCGGCTGATCGTCGGCGCGATCCGCCCCTCGAGCGGCGCCGTTCGGATGGACGGCGGCGAGGTCTATAGCTGGGACCGCGAAGCCTTCGGCCATGCGGTCGGCTACCTGCCGCAGGATGTCGAACTGTTCGACGGGACCATCAAGGACAATATCTGCCGCTTCCGCGAGTCCGGCCCCGAGGCCGTGGTCGCCGCCGCGCGGCTGGCTGGCGCGCACGACCTGATCCTGCGCCTGCCCAATGGCTACGACACGGTGATTGGCGCCACGGGCGCCTCCCTGTCCGGCGGTCAGCGCCAGCGGATCGGCCTCGCCCGCGTCGCCTTCGGCAGCCCCCGCCTGGTGGTGCTGGATGAACCCAATTCCAGCCTGGATGGCGAGGGTGAAGATGCATTGATGCAGATGCTGGCCCGGCTGAAGGTCTCGGGCGTGACGGTGGTGATGGTGGTGCACAAGCCGTCGCTGCTGATGCGGCTCGACAAGGTGCTGGTGCTCAACAATGGCGGCCTGGCCGGCTTCGGGGCGACCCAGGACATGCTGCCGATCATCGCGCCCGGCTTTGCGGCCCGCCCGGTCGTCGTCGCGTCCCAACCCATGGGCCAGCCGGCCGTCCAGCCGGTGGGGCTGCGCGCATGACCGACCTGGCGCGCGGCCTGTTCGCCCACGAGGCCAATGCCGCCGACCTGAGCTCGCTCGCCGGGGATGCGGCGGTGAAGCGGATGATCATGACCGGCGGGCTGATCATCTTGGGCTTCTTCGCCCTGCTGCTCGGTTGGGGCTCCGTCGCCCACCTGGACAGCGCGGTGATGAGCTTCGGCGTGGTCCAGGCCGAGGGCAGCCGCAAGCCGGTGCAGCATCCGGACGGCGGCGTCATCAGCGCCATCATGGTCAAGGAAGGCGACCTGGTGCGGCAGGGTCAGGTGCTGATCAAGCTCGACCCGGTGCAGGCCAACGCCAATCTCAACATCCAGACGGCCGACGTCGATACCTTGGAGGCCACCGTAGCGCGGCTGGAGGCCGAGGAGGCCGGCGCCGGCAAGATTGTCTTCCCCGCCGACCTCACCACACGCGCGGCCGAACCACAGGTCGCCTCCATCCTTTCGACTCAGAACGAACTCTTCCGGGCTCGTCGCAGCGCCCTGGTTGGCGACGGCGGACAGCTGGGCGAAGAGATCCAGCAGGCGCGCAGCATGGCCGACGGCTATCGCGGCCAGATGACAGCGCTCGACCAGCAGTCGACCATGATCGCCGACGAACTGGCCGGCCTGAAGAAGCTTTACGCCGCCGGCTTCGCCACCAAGCCCCAGGTGCTGGCGGTGGAGCGGGCCGCTTCGGCGCTGGAAGGCCAGAAGAAGGAATACCAGGCCGACATCGAACGGGCCGGCCACGCGGTGGGCCAGTACGCCAGCCAGGAGGCGCAACTGCGCCGCGACCGCACCTCGGACGTCTCCAACCAGATTGAGGAAGTCAGGGCCAAGCTGGCGGACGCCCAGCAGCAGAAGGCCGCCGCCCAGGCGGTGGTCGATCGCACCACCATCCGCGCGCCGGCGACGGGCTACGTCTTCGGCCTGGCCGCCAACACCGTCGGCGCGGTGGTCGGACGCGGCGAGCGCATCCTGGAGATCGTGCCCAGCGACGCGGCGCCGATCATCGAGGCTCACCTGAAGCCGGGTGAGGGCGCGCGGGTCAAAAAGGGCATGACAGTCAATCTGAAGGTCACCGCCAGCGGCAGCCGCGCCGTGCCGGTGCTGACCGGGATCGTGAAAAGCCGCTCGGTGGATCTTCTCAGCGATGAAAAGACCGGTCAGGCCTACTATGATCTGACCATCGCCGTGAATCACGACGACATCGTCCGCTCGGGCGCCGTGCTGGATGTGGGCACGCCGGTCGAGGTGGTGGTGCCGACGGGCTCGCGCACCGCCCTGACCTATCTGTTCCAGCCGCTCATGGAGGCGTTCGGACATGGCCTCAAAGAGCCTTAAGGCCGCCGATCTCGACGCCCTCGTCCTATGCGGCGGGCTCGGGACCCGGCTGCGCGAAGAGACCGAGTTCCGGCCCAAGCCGATGGTGGAGGTCGGCGGCCGGCCGATCCTCTGGCACATCCTGAAACACTACGGCGCCCACGGCGTCGGCCGCTTCGTGCTTTGCCTGGGCTACAAGGGCGACTTCATCCGCGACTACTTCATCCACTATCACAACCGCTCCCACGACCTGGAGGTGGACGTCGGCGGCGGCGCGGTAGCGGTCATTCCGACCAAGCGCGAGGACGAACTGGACTGCAAGGTGGTGCTGGCCGAGACCGGGCTGGAGAGCCTGACGGGCCGGCGCGTGCTGCGCGCCCTGCCGCACGTCAAGGGCGACACCTTCCTGGCCACCTATGGCGACGCCGTGGCCGATGTCGACATCGAAGCCCTGCTGGAGACCCATCGGCGCATGGGCCGGCTGGCCACCGTCACCGCCGTCCATCCCTCGTCGCGGTTCGGCGAACTGCATATCGAGGACGGGGTGATCAACACCTTTGCCGAAAAGCCGCAGGTGACCGAGGGCTGGATCAACGGCGGCTATTTCGTCTTCGAGAAGAAGGCGTTCGACCTGCTCGACCCGACGCTGAACGAGCCGCTGGAGACCTCGCTGCTGGAGCGGTTGGCGTCCATGGGCCAGTTGGCCGTGTATCAGCATCGCGGTTTCTGGCAGTGTATGGATACGGCGCGCGAGATGCAGATCCTCAACGACCTCTGGCAGTCGGGCGCCGCGCCATGGCGCATCTGGACTTGACCAGGGCCGCCCAACCGCTCGCCAAAGCCTGGGAGGGGCGGCACGTCTTCCTGACCGGCCACACTGGCTTCAAGGGCGGCTGGATGACAGCCCTGCTGCACCGGCTTGGCGCGTGCACGACCGGCTACGCCCTGGCGCCGGAGCCCGGCCCGAACCTGTTTGAAGCGGCCCTGATCGAGGCGCTGGCGAGTACGTCCGTCATTGCCGACATCCGTAATGGCGCGAATCTGACGGCGGCCATGCAGGCGGCTCAGCCGGAAGTCGTCTTCCACCTCGCCGCCCAGGCCCTGGTGCGCCGGGCCCGCGCCGAGCCGGACGAAACCTTCGAGACCAATGTCATGGGCACGCTCAGGGTGCTGGAGGCGGTGCGCGCGACGCCATCGGTGAAGGCCGTGGTCGTGATCACCAGCGACAAGGTCTACGACAACCGCGAGTGGCCCTGGGCCTACCGCGAGACCGATGCCCTGGGCGGCAAGGAGCCCTACGGCGCCAGCAAGGCGGCGTCGGAGATGGTGATCCAGGCCTACCGGCATTCCTATTTCAGCGGCGAGCGTCCCGTGGCCATCGCCACGGCCCGGGCCGGCAATGTGATCGGCGGTGGCGACTGGGCGACCGACCGGCTGGTTCCGGACGCCATCCGCGCGTTTCAGGCCAAGGCGCCGCTGGTGGTGCGCAATCCCTCTGCGGTTCGGCCCTGGCAGCATGTGCTGGAGCCGGTGGCCGGCTACGTCCGGCTGGCCGACGCTCTGCTGGGTGGACTGGAGGTTCCGCATGACGGCGGCTTCAACTTCGGCCCGGCTGGCGAAGACGCCCGGCCGGTGCGCATTGTGGCTGACCAGTTGGCGGCGCGGTGGGGCGAGAGCGCGCGTTGGGAGCATGATCCGGCGGTGCAGCCCTACGAAGCGCGGTTGCTCGAAGTCGATTCGAGCCGCTCACGCTCCGTACTCGGATGGTCGCCGAAGTGGCGGCTGGACGATGGCCTGTCGCGCACCGTGGACTGGTATCGGGCGGTGGCGTCGGGCCAGGACGCCCGCGCGGTGACCCTGGCCCAGATCGAGGATCATCTGAATGGCTGACCTCGCCTGCCGGTCCTGTGGCGCGGCCCTGTCCGCCCTGTTCGTCGATCTCGGCATGTCGCCGATCTCCAACGCCATGCGCTCGCCCGAGCAGGCGGGCGAGGCCGAACGCTTCTTTCCCTTGCGCACCTTCGTCTGCGGCGTCTGCAAGCTGGTGCAGATCGAGGACGTGGCCAGCCGCGAGGATCATTTCCACGGCGACTACACCTACTTCTCCTCCTTCTCGACCTCCTGGCTCGCCCACGCCCAGGCCTATGCCGAGATGATGACGGCGCGATACAGTCTGGGTCCGGACAGTCTGGTGGTCGAGGTGGCGTCCAACGACGGCTACCTGCTGCAGTATTTCAATGCCGCCGGCGTGCCGGTGCAGGGGATCGATCCAGCGGACAACTGCGCCGAGGCGGCCCGGGCGAAGGGCGTGCCGACCCTGACCCGTTTCTTCGGCGCCGAACTGGCCGCCGAGCTGCGCGCGGAGGGCCGCGCGGCTGACGTGATCGCCGCCAATAACGTCCTGGCGCATGTACCGGACATCAACGATTTCGCCCGTGGGTTCAAAGCCCTGCTCAAGCCGGACGGCGTGATCACGGTGGAATTCCCCCACCTGCTCAGGCTGATCGAGGCCAACTACTTCGACACCATCTACCATGAACACTACTCCTACCTGTCATTGCTGGCGGTGGAGCGGCTGTTCGCGCGGCATGGGCTGGAGGTGTTCACGGTGGAGGAACTGACCACCCACGGCGGCAGCCTGCGGGTGTTCGCCGGCCATCCGGGCGCGCATGCCGGACCCTCGGCCAGCCTCACCGCCTTCCGCGCCAAGGAGGCCGCCGCAGGGCTCGACGATCCGGCCGCCTACGCCGCGTTCGCCGACAATGTCCGCGCCACCAAGAGGGCGTTGCTCGACCTATTGATCCGTATAAAGAACGATGGCGCCTCCATCGCGGCCTACGGCGCGCCGGCCAAGGGCAATACGCTGCTGAACTATTGCGGCATCCGGGGCGACTTCATCGACTACGCGGTGGACGCCAATCCGGTGAAGCAGGGGATGTTCCTACCCGGGACCGGCATACCGGTGTTCGCGCCGGACCACATTCTCGAGACCAAACCCGACTACGTCCTGATCCTGCCGTGGAATCTGAAGGACGAGATCATGGGTCAGATGGCGGCCATCCGCGGCTGGGGCGGCCGGTTCATTCTGCCTCTGCCGGTACCGGTCGTACTGGAATGATCTTCGAGGCCACACCGCTCGCGGGCGTCGTTCTGATCACGCCCGAGCCGGCCCGTGACGACCGGGGCGAGTTTGGCCGCCTCTACTGTGCCCAGACCTTCGCCGCCCAGGGCCTCGACCCCAGCCTCGACCAGATCAGCTATTCCTTCAATCGCCGCAAGGGCACGCTGCGCGGCCTGCATCTGCAGCGGCCGCCGCACGGCGAGGTCAAGCTGGTGCGGGTGACGGCGGGGGTCATCTTCGACGTCGCGGTCGATCTGCGCGCCGGCTCGCCCACCTTCGGCCGGTGGCATGGGGTCGAGCTTGGCGCCGCCAACCGCCGCCAGCTCTACATCCCGGTCGGCTTCGCCCATGGGTTCCAGACCCTGACGGACGCGGCCGAGGTCACCTACCATATCTCGGTCCCCTACGTTCCGGGCGCGCAAGACGGCGTGCGATGGGACGACCCGGCCATCGGCATCGCCTGGCCGGACGCCGCGGCGGCCATTCTCAACGACCGTGACCAGGCCATGCCGACGCTGGCCGACTTCGAGCCGGTCCCATGCTGATCTTCGCGCCCACCGCTAAGATCTCGCCGTTGGCGGACATCGAGGATTCGGTGCGCGGCAGCCGGATCGAGGTGGGCGACGGGGCGGTGATCGACGCCTTCGTCAAGGTCAAGCCGGCGGGCGGGTCTGGCGATGTGATCATTGGGCCTGGCTCGGTGATCAATTCCGGCTGCGTGATCTACACCGGCAACGGTGTTCGGATCGGCGCCAATGTGCTGATCGCCGCCAACTGCACCCTGGCCGCCACCAATCACGAATACCGCGATCCGGCGAGGCTGATCCGAGACCAGGGCTTCATGCCCAGCCGGGGCGGCATCGTGATCGAGGACGACGTCTGGATCGGTGCGGGCGTGGTGCTGCTCGACGGCGCCGCCATACGCCAGGGCGCGGTGATCGGCGCCGGCGCGGTGGTGCGCGACGAACGGCCGGCCTACTCGATCAGCGCGGGAACCCCGGCCAAGACGGTGGGATGGCGCCGGTGAAGGCTGGTGCGAAGGCCGCCGTCTTCGGCGCCGCCGGCTTCATCGGCCGCCATCTGGTGGAGCACCTGGTTGATGACGGCTGGGACGTGCGCGGTTTTGCTCGCGGCGACGAGAGCTGGCGCGGCGAGGATCTCGGGCAGGTCTTCTACTGCGCCGGCCTCACCGCCGACTTCCGCAAGCGGCCCTTCGACGCCATCGCCGCCCATGTCAGCTTCGCGGCCGAGCTGTTGAATCAGGCCCAGTTCGACAGCTTCCTCTACACCTCGTCCACCCGGGTCTATGCGGGCGCGGCCCGGGCGGTCGAGACCGCTGGGCTGTCGGTGGACCCGAACGATCCGAGCGACCTTTACAACCTCTCCAAACTGACCGGAGAGGCGGCCTGTCTGGCCCATCCCAATCCGGCGGTGCGGATCGCCCGCCTCTCCAATGTGTTTGGCCACGACCCGGGGTCGGACAACTTCCTGAACGCGGTCCTGCGTGAAGCCGCTCGCGACGGCCGGGTGACAATGCGCACCGGACCAGCGTCGGAAAAGGACTTCATCGCCGTCGAGGATGTCTGCCGCGCCCTGGCGGCGATCGCCGCGTACGGGACGGAGCGGCTCTACAATGTCGCCGCCGGCCGCAACACCAGCAACGCGGAGATCGCCGCCGCGCTCGCCGACGCCGGGATCCCGGTCGCCTATGCGCCGGGAGCGCCGACCACGGGCTTTCCGATTATCGACGTCAGCCGCCTGCGCGGTCTTGGCGTCGCTCCGGGCCGCGCGGTCGCCCGGGCCTTGCCGGATCTGCTGGCGCGGATGCGCGCCGCAGTCTGACCCTTCGCGGGCGAGACAGCGTCTCGCAAGGCCAAGACAACCACACCATTCGTTGCGGGCGCAGGGTTGTCGAATGCGGCGATCCGCGAGCGAACTACAGTTCGCTAATTCGCATTAACCATGTTTAGTATATCTCCATTAACCATAACTATTAAATGAATGTATACAGTCATAAATAGGTGTTATTGTTTCAAAATGAGAATTTGCTCGTATTGGGTCATTTAATTTTAATACCTGATTCCTAGATTGACCCTCGAGCATAGCCGTCTTCCGTCATGCTCCTGGAAGAAGTCCGGGAACCCAGAGGGAAGGTGGCGGCGGTTTCGAGTTGCTACTCAAACCGACCGCTCACGACGCGTTGGGGGTCAGAATGACTGCGGTAATCGATACGCTTGGCAATGCTGGTGGCTCCGTCACCTTGAGCACGGTGGACACCTTGATCGGCGGCTCCGGCGCCGATTTGGTCACGATCACCTCGGCGTTGACGAACTCGTCCATCGACCTCGGGGTCGGCGAGGACAAGCTGACCCTGGCCAATGGCGGCAACACCATCAGCGTCGCCAACATCGAGACGGTGGTCGGCGGCACGGGCGCGGACATCCTGACGGTCGATGCGGCCGCCTCCGCCGCCTCCTTCGACCTGGGCGCCGGCTCGGACAGCCTGACCTTCGGCAACTTCACCAACACGGCCACGGTCTCCAACGTCGAGTCGATCCTCGGCGGTACGGGTGCGGATACCCTGAACCTCGGCTCGGCTCTGACCACGGGCACGACGCTCGACCTGGGCGCCGGCAATGACAAGCTGACCCTGGCCAACGTCGCCAACACCGGTACGGTGACCAACGTCGAGACCATCATCGGCGGGTCCGGCGCGGACACCATCACCCTGGGCTCCGTCGCGGCGGGCGCTTCAGTGGACCTGGGCACCGGCTCCGACACCCTGACCCTGGCCAACGGGACCAACAGCCTGTCGGTGGCCAATACCGAGACCATCGTCGGCGGCACGGGCGCGGACACGGTCTCGGTGACCACCGCCATGTCCAATGGCTCGGTCGATCTCGGCGCCGGCAATGACGCCCTGACCTTCGGCAACCTGGCCAACACCGCGACGGTCTCCAATGTCGAGACCCTGATCGGCGGCTCCGGCGCCAACACCATCACCCTGGCCTCGGCCCTGACCAGCTCGACGTCGCTCGACCTGGGCGCCGGGCAGGACAAGCTGACTCTGGCCAACGTCGCCAACACCGGCACGGTCACCAATGTCGAGACCATCATCGGCGTGGCCGCCGCGGACGCCATCACCCTTGGCTCCAACACCTCAGGCGCCTCCATCGACCTGGGCGGCGGCTCGGACAGCCTGACCTTCAAGAACGGCGTCAACTCGGCGACGGTCTCGAACGTCGAATCGATCCTTGGCGGTACGGGCGCGGATACCCTGAACCTCGGCACGGCTCTGACCACGAGTACGACGCTCGACCTGGGAGCGGGCAATGACAAGCTGACCCTGGCCAATGTGGCCAACACTGGCACCGTCACCAACGTCGAGACCGTCATCGGCGGCTCCGGCGCCGATCACATTACCCTGGGCTCGGTCATGGCCGGCGGTGCGGTGGACCTGGGCTCCGGCGCTGACACTCTGACGCTCGCGAACGGGACCAACAGCCTGTCGGTCGCCAACACCGAGACCATCACGGGCGGTACCGGCGCGGATACGGTCTCGGTGACCACCGCCATGTCCAATGGTTCGGTCGATCTGGGCGCCGGCAATGACGCCCTGACCTTCGGCAACCTGGCCAACACCGCGACGGTCTCCAATGTCGAGACGCTGATCGGCGGCTCCGGCGCCAACACCATCACCCTGGCCTCGGCCCTGACCAGCTCGACGTCGCTCGACCTGGGCGCCGGCCAGGACAAGTTGACTCTGGCCAACGTCGCCAACACCGGCACGGTCACCAATGT
>FTKM01000009.1_pt3 | contig 145349 bp, 139 predicted proteins | sample 1658051 | NCBI WGS metagenome assembly FTKM01 (sample SAMEA3914794, study PRJEB12502) | metagenome | biome: forest; material: soil | place: Canada | collected 2011-07-05 | depth 0.1 m | reverse complement strand
CTGCAGATGCCTTATCTATATAAAACTGACCAAGGCCGGAACAATACTTTACTTCAGGCTCTCGACTTGAATGCGAGGCCTCGCCGTGACCGGGTGGGGATCAACCGGTCACGGCGTCGCCCGAACCAGGCTCGCCTACTGTTGCGAACCCAGCTTGAACTCCAGCGTCGCGAACACGCTGCGGCCCGGATTCGTCCAGTACAGCGGCGTGCCGGCGCCCACCGTATAGCCGGCCAGGTTGATGATCGGCTTGTTGTTGGCGATGTTGTCGATATTGATCTTCAGCTTGGCGCCATGGGCCTTGGCGAACCATTGGCCGAGATCGAGGTCCAGCGACGCATCCGCCGTCGTATAGGACGGCAGGAATTGCGTGTCCTCGGTATCGCCGAAGCGCGAACCGACCCACTTGGCCAAGACCGAGACATAGACCCCGTCCTTGCTGTAGATCAGGCCGCCTGCGGCCGTGCCCTTGGGCGCATTGGGCACCCAGGTGTGATCCGACGCCAGGGCCGAATTGACCGAGGCATTGGCGTAGAGGCTGAAACCGGCGCCCAGCGGCGCGGTGCCTTCCGCTTCCAGGCCCTTGTAGTGCACGCCGCCGAGATTGCCGTAGGTCGGCTGGCCGCCCACGCTGCCGATCGGCGTGATCAGGTTGGAGAAGTCGATCAGGTAACCGTCCAGCGACACCGACCACCCGCCCGACTTCCACGTCGCGCCGGCCTGGTAGTTCCAGGTGGTTTCCGGCTTGAAGTCCGTCGAGGTCGGATCGGCGCGGTTGAAGAAGTTCTCGTTCGGCGCCAGGAAACCCTTGGCGACCTGGGCATAGCCCGACAGCGTCGGGTTGAAGTCGTAGTGCGCTTCCAGGCTGGGCAGCAGCGACTGGAAGGTATTGTCGTAATCCTGCGCCGCCGCCGTCTTGACGTTGACATTGGCGTCGACGTCGCGTTCGAACCACGAATAGCGCACGCCCGGCGTCAGGGTCAGGCCGTCGATCGGCTTGATGTTGAGCTGGGCATAGGGCTGGAAGGTCTTCAGCGTCTGGAAGAGGTCGCGGTCGACGCCGTTGGCGGCGCCGGTATCGGCGTCGTCGTAGTTGCGCGCCATGTTGTCGGTCATGTCGACTTCGGTCAGGCGGCGGACATTGGTCTGGTCGTCGTACCACAGGCCGGTCTGCAGGTCACCGAACGGCAGGGTCTTGGTCAGGCGCACGATGGTGCCGACCGACTGGTAGTCGTTCTTCAGCAACTGGCCCGGCACGCCGGCCACTTGCGTGCCGCCCGGCGCCAGGACGACCACGTTCGGGAATTCGCCGTTGGGATCCTCGCCGTTCAGGCCGGTATGGCCATAGGCATAGGTGTAGAGTTTCGCGTCAAGCGACCAGCCATTGCCGAGATTGCCGGCGAAGTCGGCATAGATGAAGTCGGTCTTGATGAAGTCGGCATTGTAGCCGAAATAGTTCTGCTGGGTCGGGTCATTCGACAGGCCCCAGTTCGGGCCCTTGGTGTCGATTTCCGCCTGCGTCGCGCCCAATGAGATATTCTGGTGGACGTGGTTGTACATGCCGGCCACCGTCAGGGTGAAGTCGGCGCCGATCGGCTGGACCAGCTTGCCGTAATAGTTCTGGCGCTTCTGCTTTTCATTGGTCAGGTAACCGTCCGACTGCAGCGATTCCGCGTCGAGCAGCAGGCGGGTGCCGGAGCTGTTGAGCACGCCGGTATCGACCTCGGTGCCGAAGTCGATGGTGTTGAAGCTGCCGACGGAGACGTAAGGATCGACCGAGAAATGCTCGTCCGGCGCCTTGGACAGGATATAGACCGTGCCGCCGAAGGTGGCGTTGCCGATCGTCGCGCCCGTACCCGGGCCGCGGTCGATGGTGATCTGGCCCAGGTCATGGGCCATGAAATAGCTGGTGCTGTGGTGCGTGAAGTCGTTGGCGTCGCCCCAGGGGATGCCGTCGAAGGTCACGTTGAACTGGCCGTCCTGGAAGCCGCGGATCGAGATGTTCTGGCTTTCGGCCAGGCCGGGTCCGTTAGGCGCGGTATCGAACACCGAGGGGCTGTACTTGATGGCTTCGTCATAATTGCCCGACAGGGGCAGGTTCTTGGCGATGAAATCGGCCGAGATGGTCGAGGTCGGCTCGACCGCGGTCAGCGGCGTAGACCCCGGGGTCGGCGTTTTTTCCGCCTTGACGGTCACGACGATGGTCTCGACCGGAACGGTCTGGGCGAAGGCGGCCGGTGCGGCGACAAGGGCCGCGGCCAAGGCGGTGAGACCGGTCGATAGATATTTCATGATACAAACCCTTTTTTGAATTTACAGGCCGTACGAAGATATGGCACCAATACCCTTATACATTTAAGGGCATTTTACGCAGCAACCGGTCTTCGCCCGCCTATAAAGCGCGTGCTGAATACATTTTTAGACTCGGCAAATACTCATCATGCCGGACGTTTTGCGGCACCGCCGTGGCCGATCCGAGCGTCATGTCAGGGATTTATGACGATCGTTTTTCATATTTATGACAGATTCACGAACATTGGAATTGTCGTAACATATTGACAACATGAATTTTTATTAAAGTTCCGCAACGTAATCGTGATCGAAAAAGACGCCCGCGCATCAGATTCCTATCATTTTGGGGTGCTAGGGTGATCGGCCTCACTAAATACTTGGATGCGCACCCGCTTTACATTCCGGTGCGCATCTTTTTTGTGTGCCGTCCTTCTTCTCCTCCCCATTTTGGAAAAATGGGGAGGTGGCGGCGCGCGCCCGAAGGGCAAGTCGACGTCGGAGGGGTCACTTGCCGAGGTTAAAGCTCGCACTATCGTTCGTAAGTGACCCCTCCGTCGCGGACTTCGGGCTTCGCCCGAGCGCCGCGCCACCTCCCCATTTGTCCCAAATGGGGAGGAGAGTCTTTCCCCTTCCTTCCCCTGCGGTAAGTCCTTATTGGCCACCAGACCTATAAGTTACGGGCTACCGCCACATTGATCGCTTACAGCAAAAATCTGACGGTGCCGCGCTGCACAATGTTTGCAGCTCAATCGCCGCATGGCTCCTCGCGTAAGCTCGGACGGCCAGTCGGCCTTGCCAGGTCGCCGAAAAGCGACCTGGAGTCCGCAAGATCAGGTACCGACCATGCCCGACCAAAGAGACGACAAGCTTCCGCCCGCCGACAAGGACGAGAAAGCCGACGACAAAGCTCAGCCGCAAAAAGCTCCGGATCAAAAGCCTGACGCCAAGAAGCCGGGCCCGCTGGCCAATCCCGCCGTGCGCCTGGGTCTGATCATCGGCGGCGCGGTCATCCTTCTGGCCATCATCATCTTCGTCAGCATCTGGTGGGTGCACGGCCGTTTCGTGCAGGGCACCAACGACGCCTACCTGCAGGCCGACCAGGTGACGATTTCCCCCAAGATCCAGGGCTATGTCGACAAGGTCCTGGTCGCCGACAACCAGATGGTCCAGGTCGGCCAGCCCCTGGTGCAGATCGACGGCTCGACCTACCAGGCGACGATGGACCAGCAGACCGCCACGGTCGCCGCCCGCCAGGCCGATATCGTCGCCGCCCAACGCCAGGTCACGCAACAGACCGCCGCCCTCGACCAGGCGCGGGCCAATCTCGCCGGCGCCCAGGCCACCGCCGCCTATGCCGGCGGCGAGGCCGACCGCTACAAAGGCCTGACCGCCCAGGGCGTCGAGACCGCCGCCCAGACCGCGCAGATCGTCAACCAGAGCAATACGGCCGCCGCCCAAGCCCGCGCCGATGCCGCCGCCGTCCACCAAGCCCAGCTGCAGATCGCCACACAGCAGGCCCAAGTCGGCCAGGCTGAGGCCCAGCTCAAGGCCGCCCAGGCCCAGGTCGCCTCGGCCCAGATCAATATCAACGACACGACACTGCGTGCCTCGATTGCCGGCCGCATCGGCGACAAGCAGGTCCGCGTCGGCCAGTTCGTCCAGCCCGGCACGCGGCTGATGGACGTGGTGCCGACCCAGGACATTTATCTCGTCGCCAATTTCAAGGAAACCCAGATCGGCCTGATGCGCATCGGCCAGGCCGCGGTGGTCAAGATCGACGCTCTGCAAGGCCGTAAGGTCGACGCGGTGGTCGACAGCTTCGCCCCCGGCACCGGCGCGCAATTCGCCCTGCTGCCGCCGGAAAACGCCACCGGCAACTTCACCAAGATCGTGCAGCGCGTACCGGTGCGCTTCCGCCTGGTCCACCTGAGCAATGACGACCGCTCAGTCCTGCTGCCCGGCCTGTCGGCGACGGTGTCGGTCGACACCACCAAGGCGCCGGTCGTCCGGCCGGCCGCCGACCAGACGGGCCTGCCCAGATGAGCTCCGCCTCCGCTACGAGCCGGCCGGCCGGCCAGTCCAGTCAAGCGCAGGGCGGCGCCTCGGTTCAGGACTGGATCGCCGTCTTTGCCGGGGCATTGGGCGCGCTGATCGCCACGCTCGATATCTCGATCGTCAATTCCGCCCTGCCGCAAATCCAGGGCGAGATCGGCGCCAGCGGCACCGAAGGCACGTGGATCTCGACCGGCTATCTCGTCAGCGAAGTCGTGATGATCCCGCTGACCGCGTGGCTGCAACGCGTGCTGGGCCTGCGAAACCTGCTGGTCGGCTCGGCCATCCTGTTCACCGTCTTTTCCATGCTGTGCGGCCTCAGCCAGACCCTGCCGATGATGATCATCGGCCGCGTCGGCCAGGGCTTTTTCGGCGGCGCCCTGATCCCCTCGGCCCAGACCATCATCCGCACGCGCCTGTCGCCCAAGGAGTTGCCCGTCGGCATGTCGCTATTCGGCCTGATCGTGCTGATCGGACCGCTGTTCGGGCCGCTGATCGGCGGCTGGCTGACCGAGAACGTCTCGTGGCAATGGTGCTTCTTCATCAATGTGCCCGTCGCCGCCACCCTGACGCTTTTGATGGTGCTGGGCGTGCCGCACGAGAAGACCAATTTCGGCGAACTGGCCCATACGGATTGGCTGGGTATTCTCGGCCTCTCGTCGGGGCTATCGTGCCTGACCGTGGTGCTTGAGGAAGGCCAGCGTGACCGCTGGTTCGAATCGCCCCTGATCGTCTGGCTGAGCGTCATCATGGTCATCGGCTTCATCCTGGTCGCCGTCGCCCAGATGACGGCGACAAAGCCTGTGGTGAAGCTGAAGCTGCTGCTCAATCCGTCCTATGGCGCCGTCATCCTGATCATCATGATCATCGGCGTGGTGCTGTACGGCATCCTCTACATCCTGCCGCAGTTCCTGGCCAATATCGCCGGCTACAATTCCGAACAGTCAGGCCAGATCCTGTTCATCTCCGGCATTCCAGCCTTTTGCATGATGCCCTTCCTGCCCAAGCTGCTGACGCTGAACCTGCGCGCCGTGGTGATGTTCGGCCTGGTCTGCTTCGCCGTCTCCTGCTTCATCGACACCCATCTGACGCCCCTGTCGGCGGGGCCCGACTTCATCGTCTCGCAACTGTTGCGCGGCGTCGGCCAGATCTGCGCCTTCATGCCGCTGAACCAGGCCTCCGTCGGCGCCGTGTCGCGCGAAGAAGCCCCCGACGCCGCCGGCCTCTACAACATGGCGCGTAATCTCGGCGGCTCGATCGGCCTGGCCTTGCTCGGCGTCTTCATCGACCGCCAGTCGACCAACCATATCCAGTCGATCGGCGCCTCGGTCACCGCCAATTCGGCGCTGGCCCAGTCGCGCATCGCCGGCCAGGCGGCCCAGTACACCCAGCAAGGCGGCGACCTCGCCTCGGGACAGCTCCAGGCCATGGGCTCGCTGGCCCACACCATCCAGCAGCAAGCCATGGTCATCACCTACTCCGAGGCCTTCTGGATCTTGGGGGTCTGCCTGATCGCCATGACGCCGCTGGTCTTTTTACTCAAGGCGCCGAAACCCGGCCAACAAGCGATGGGGGAATAAGCGAATGAAACTCTCGAACCTGCTTGCCTTCACCGCCCTGGCTGCCACCGCGTCGGGTTGCACCGTCGGGCCGAACTACGGCGGGCCGCCCAGTGTCGTCTCATCCGCCACGGCCTTTCATCGGGCCGGAGATCTGGGCACAGCGGCCAGCCAGGGTCCCTTGCTGGCCAAATGGTGGACCGCGCTTAATGACGCGGAACTCGACCATATCGAGGACCTGGCCCTGGCCGGCAGCCCGGATCTCGCCATGGCCGAGGCGCGACTGCGGGAATCGCGCGCCGGCCTGTCCAGCGCCCGCGCCAACCAGCTGCCGACCACCGGCACCTCGACGACCTATCTGCACGTCAACGGCGCGCCGGCGGCCCTGTTCTCCAGCCTGGGCGGCAGCAGTGCGTCGTCTTCAGCGTCCGCTTCGTCCACGGCATCGCCGGCAGACGCCTCGGCCGGCCTCTACAGCGTCAATTTCGACGCCACCTGGGAGGTCGACCTGTTCGGCGGCACACGCCGCGCCGTCGAAGGCGCGCGCGACCAGGCCCAGGCGGCACAGGCCCAGGTCCAGGACGCCCGCGTGACGCTCACCGCCGAGGTCGCCCAGTCCTACGTCCAGCTGCGCGACCTGCAGCATCGCCTGGCCCTGGCGCAAGCCAATGCCGATACCGAGCAGCAGATGGTCACCCTGACGCTGAAGCGGCGCAATGGCGGCACCGCCGACGATCTCGACGTGCAGCAGTTGACGACACAGCTGGAAACCACCCGCGCCCAGGTCACGCCGCTGCAGGCCCAGATCACCGAACAACTCGATAGCCTGGCCGTGCTGACCGGCCAGGCGCCGGGCGCGCTCGATGCCGAACTGACGACCGCGGCCCCGGTACCGACCCCGCCGGCCCAGGTCGCCGTCGGCGATCCGACGACGCTCCTGCAACGCCGCCCGGATATCCGTGTCGCCGAGCGCCAGTTGGCGGCGCAGACGGCGACGATCGGCCAGAAGGAAGCGGACTATTTCCCGAAATTGACCCTGCTCGGCACGTTGGGCTGGACCTCGCCCAATACCTCGACCCTGTTCGACACGGCCAACCGCTCGTCGATCCAGGCCCCCCTGCTGCAATGGACGCCGTTCGACTTCGGCCGCACCAAGGCCTCCGTTACCCAGGCCAAGGCGTCGCGCGACGAGGCGGAAGCCCAATACCGCAAGACGGTTTTGTCCGCGCTCCAGGACGCCGAAACCTCGCTGTCGCGCTATGGCCGCCAGCGCGACTCGCTGAACGACCAGCTGCGCGTCCAGGCCTCGGCCGACCACGCCGCGCAGCTGACCGGCATCAAGCAACAGGGCGGCACGGCGACGACGCTCGATGTGCTCGACGCCGAACGCAGCCGCATCCAGGCCCAGGATAGCGCCAGCCAAGCCCAGGCCATGCTGACCCAGGACTATATCTCCCTGCAAAAGAGCCTGGGACTGGGCTGGCAATAGGGTGGAACGGTTGCAGCTGCCTTGACAATATGAGTAAATACTCATATGTTTGGACATGACCGATAAGGCCCCAATCAAGCTTAAGCCTGTCAAATGGATAGCTTCGGCCAAGAAGGACCTTCTGGCCTTGCCATGGGAGGTGAAGCGCGCCTTCGGTTTTGCGCTTGATCAAGCCCAACGCGGGAAAAAGCATGAGGATGCCAAACCGTTGAAAGGGTTTGGCGGGGCTGGCGTGCTTGAAGTGGTCGAGGACTATCAGAGCGACACATTTCGCTGCGTCTATACTGTGCGGTTTGAAAACGCCGTTTACGTGCTGCATGTCTTTCAGAAGAAGGCGAAAAAGGGCGTCGCCACCCCTAAACCGGACATGGATTTAATTACGCAGCGCCTGAAAGTGGCGGAAGCCGACTACATACAGTGGAGTAAAAACAATGAGCGACATTGACGACAGCCTTGTCGAAGAAGGTAGTGGCAATGTTTTTGCCGACCTCGATTTTCCCGATGCGGATACCCATCAATTAAAGGCCAGACTTGTCTCGACCATGATCGATGTCATGCAGGAACAAAAGCTGACCCAGGTCAAGGCCGGGGCCCTCATGGGCATCAGCCAGCCCGAGGTATCCAGGATTACCAAGGGGCATTTCCATGAAGTCTCGGTCGAGCGGTTGATGGCCATGCTGACCAAGCTTGGCTGCGAAGTGGATATCATCGTCCATCCGAAGGGCCGAGAGGCCTTTGCCCCTATCCATTTGGCGGGCGCGTAACCGTAGGGCCGGTTGTTTTCCTCCGCCCGGCGGCCTATGCCGAAGGTGGATGTAGACAGCGCAAGGGCCCAGGTCATGGAAACGAAACTGCGGACGGCCGTCGTCGGTTATGGCTTTGCCGGCAAGCATATCCACGCGCCGCTGATCGCCGCCGCGACCGGTCTTGAGCTTTCCGCCGTGGTGTCGAGCCGTCCGGACGATGTCCATCGGGACTGGCCCGACCTTGCGGTGGCGCCGACGTTGGAAGCCCTCTTCGACGGCACCGAGGTCGACCTGGTCGTCATCGCCACGCCCAATACGTCTCATGCCCCGCTCGCCCATATAGCGCTCGACGCCGGCAAGCATGTCGTCATCGACAAGCCCTTTACGCTCGATGTCGCCGAAGGCGCCGGCCTGATCGGTGACGCCGAACGCGCCGGGCGTCTTTTGTCAGTATTTCACTGCCGCCGTTGGGATAGCGGCTATCTTGGCCTCAAACAGGCGCGTGAATGGCTGGGCGACCTCTATCACCTGACCTTTCGCAAGGACCGCTGGCGCCCGGCCGTGCGCGACCGCTGGCGCGAAGTGCCGGGTCCGGGCGCCGGCATCTGGTATGATCTCGGCTCGCACGTCATCGACCAGGCGCTGCATCTGCTGGGCTGGCCGCAGTGGATCGAGGCCGATATCGGCTGCCAGCGGCCGGGCGCGGGGGCCGACGACTATTACCATGTCACGCTCGGCTATGGCGCCCTGCGGGTTATCCTGCACTCATCGATGATGACGGCCCTGCCCGGTCCGTTCATCGAAGCCCATGGCGCCGGCGGGTCCTTCGTCAAGTTCGGCCTGGATACCCAGGAACCGATGCTGCGGGCGGGCCAAAAACCGGGCTGTCCCGGCTGGGGCGTCGATCCCGTTCAGGCGGACGTCGTGCGTATCATCGGTGGCGCTCCCGGCGAGAGGGCCCAGATCGACATGCCGCCCGGAGACTATCTGCGATATTACGACGGCATCGCGAAGGCGATCACCTCCGGCGCGCCCAATCCGGTGCCCGCCGAGGAGGCCTTGCAGGTCATGCGCATCCTGGAGCTGGGCTTGAAAAGCGCCAAGGAAGGCCGCCGCCTGGATTGCCGATAGCGCTAACGCTTTTTCCGTTCTAAGCTTCTGAAAAAGGCCGGTAGGGCCGGTATGACGGGAGTGAGACGCATGAAGAAGCACTTGGGATTAGCCTTATTTGCCTTGGCTTTGACGGGTATGACCGCCCCGGCGCTCGCCGATACGGTCCAGGTGACCGGCGGGGCAATCCATGGCCTCGATGCGCCCGACGGCAGCCATATCTATTTCACCATCCCCTATGCCGCCCCGCCGGTCGGCGCGCTCCGCTGGCAGCCGCCGGCGCCGGTCGTGCCGTGGAGCGGCGTGCGTGACGCCACCCAGGCGGGCCTGTCCTGCACCCAGCCCGACGACGGCTGGAACAAAAAGGACGCGGCCAATAGCGGCGAGGACTGTCTTTATCTATCGGTGCACACGCCCGCCCATGCGCCCGGCGACAAGCTGCCCGTGCTGTTCTGGATCCACGGCGGCTCCAATCGTGCCGGCTCCGGCTACGGCACGGCCTGGTCGGCGATCAATCAAAAGGGCGTCGTCGTGGTGTCGATCGAATATCGCCTGGGCGTCTTCGGCTTCCTGTCTTCGCCCGAGCTGACGGCGGAATCCGGTCACCATGCCTCCGGCAATTACGGCCTGCTCGACCAGATCGCCGCCCTGCAATGGGTCCGCGACAATATTGCGGCCTTCGGCGGTGATCCGTCGAAGGTGACCATCGCCGGCCAGTCAGCCGGCGCCATGGATGTCTCGATGCTGCTGCGCTCGCCCCTGGCGCACAGCCTGTTCCGTGGCGCTATCGAGGAAAGCGGCGCCATGCAGGCGCCCCGCTCGGCCGCCGACAACGAAAAGGTCGGGACCATGGTGATGAGCGCCGTGCACGCAACCAGCCTTGCGCAATTGCGCGCCACACCGGTCGCCGATCTGCTCAAGGCGACCAATGCGATGCAGCCGCCCAGCGGCCAGACCTACAACATGCTGTGGATGGAGGCTTCGGCGGACGGCTATGTCCTGACCGCGCCGCAAAACGACCTCTACCATAATTCAGACCAAGCACCGGTGCCGCTGCTGATCGGCGACAATAGCCGCGAAGACATCAATGACGGCGACATCACCGTCGTGCGCAAGCTGCTGGTCCGCGCATTCGGCGCCAAGGCCGGCGAAGCCGAAAAGGCCTATGGGATTGTCGGCGACCAGCTGCCGCCGATCGATCCCGTGCTGGGCAGTGTGGGCACCCAGGCAATGAGCGACATGGTCTTCCGCTGCCCGGATTATCGCGAGGCCGCGTGGCAGACGGCCGCCGGCCAGCCGGTCTATCGCTACGAGTTCGGCGTGCCGCAGCCCGGCGCCAAGGGCGTGGCGCACTCGACCGAGCTGACCTATGTCTTCAATAACGGCCCGGCGGGATCGACCTTCGGCACCTGGCCCCCGGCGCTGGATTACTGGGCAAATTTTGTCAAGACCGGCGATCCCAATGGCGCGGGCCTGCCGACCTGGCCGCAGATGGGCCAGGCCGACAAGGTCATGGCGTTCCTGCCGTCAGGCCCGACGGTCGTCGACGACTACCGCGGCCCGCAGTGCCGGCTGATGATGTCCGCGCAATAGCGCGGCTTCATCAGTCCTCCCCGGCTTGACCGGGGAGGGGGACCGCGCGCCTTCTTCAGGCGCGTGGTGGTGGGGCTTCTTGCTTTCTCGCCCCCTCACCCCTTCAGCACAAATACCCCCACACGGAACTCGGCGCTTTTGCGCGGTTCGGCATTGGCCGGCGCGGTGGGGTCTTCGAACGCCGTGTGAAAGCACGAGCGAAAGGCGTCGGGATCGTCCTTGCGGCAATCGAACAGCTTGAACGCCAGCACCTCGTCATTGGTCATACCGGGGTAGTAGCACCAACGCTGGTCGGTATTGCGCGCCAAACCCAGGTTGTGCAAAGGTCGGCCCTCCGGCGCGATGCCATAAATCTCCGTCGGCACGATATCGTCCACATCGACGGAGGCCGGATCACAGACGGCCAGCGGCATATGCCGCAGCGGCTCGGACATGTCCGTCACCCGCCAGAAGTCGATCACCATGAAGCCCTCGACCTCATCGCTGTCGAAAAAGGTCCGCCAGCCGGCCGCGGACTGCGGGCCGGCGAAGGCGCCGACCAGTTGCTCATAATCGTCGGGGCCGATGCCGCAATCCTGGTGCACGCCACCGGCATAGCCATTGCCCGTGCCCTCGCCCCGCCGCACGATCGAGGCATAGGGCGGGATGACCAGCTTGCGCCCGGGCAGCAGATGCGTGCGGATCAGCGCTTCGGCCTCGGCGAGATAATCCTTGGGATCGGCGGTCCAGTCAGTAACCTTTGTGGCGTGCGGTAACAGGACAAAGCCGTGCCGGTCGAAAAAGGCGGTGACGTCGCCGTTGCCCTGCAAGACGCGAGCGTCATCGATCCCAGTCAGCGGCCGCTCCGTCGGCGGCGGGGGCGGCGGCGCATCGGTGCGGATCTGGAAACGGCCCTCATGACGAAAGCCCGGCGGAAAGGTGTTGAGCGTGGCCTGGATCATGGAGGGAATATAGGCGCTTGAGAGACCCGGCGGAAGACGCCCCTTTTTGCCTCTCCTCCCCTGCGCAGCGGGGGAGGTGGCACGGGAGCGAGTGCGCAGCGCGAAGCCCCGTGACGGAGGGGGCCTTGCAGCGCACCGAGGCCCCCTCCGTCGCAAGGCTTCGCTATCGCTCGCACTTGCGCCACCTCCCCCGCTGCGCAGGGGAGGAGATGAGGAGGCGCCTCTACAACCCGTGCGTATAGCTCGTCGTGCCGTTGGCGTAGTTCGCGGTCAGGACCTGGTTGCGCATCTGCGGGTCGAACGAGATGTGCACCCACTCGCCTTCCTGGATGAGTTGGTCGAACTTGATGCCGGCCTTGACGATGCGCTCGCAGACCTGCTGCGGCGTGCCGAAATCGCGGCAGATGAAGTCGACGGCGCGGCCGCTGACGTGCGAACTGGTCGGCTTGCCGCCCATGGCCGCGTTCAGGTCCGGGCTGCGATAGGCGCTGACCAGCAGGACCGGCTTGGCCAGCAGGTCGCAGACCTGATCGAGGCGGCCGGCGGTGTCGGCCAATGCCGTGACGACGGTGGACGGCGGCGTATTGTCGATATGCAGCCGCGCCGCCGTGTCCGAGAAGGTCAGGGCATCGAGCGAGAAATAGCGGCTAAAGCCAGCCGGCGATGTGGTCGAAGGCGCCGGTGCGGGCGTTGTCGGCGCCGGGGGCGCCGGAAACAGGCTGGACGGCCAGATCGTCTTGGCCGTCTTCAGCAGGGCCTCGCGCCCGGCCAGTCCCGTCTCGCCGCCATTGACCAGGCGCGTCACCCCGGCGACGTCGTCAAGATCGGCTTTCGCGTTGATATTGGTCGCCTTCCAAAAGGCCGCCGCCGCCTGGGCGGCATAGAGCGCTTCCTGCAGCAAGGCCGGCTGTTGGACCAGGGGCTGGCCGATCAGGGTGGCGTAGCGCGTATAGTTGGCGCGGCCGGTGATCATGATGAAACCGCGGCCGATAAAGGCATAGCCGTCGCCCGGCTGGGTGTTGCCGAGGTCGCTGCGATTGCCGTAGATGGCGTTGGCGATCGCCGCCGGGCCTTGCGCCACCAGCTGCTGCGCCTGGGCCAGGGTCTTGACGCGGGTCGGAAAAACCTTGACCAGGGTCGTCGCCTGGTAGGCCAGGCTTTCGACCAGGGCCTTGAAGCCGGCGCTCTCATAGGCCAGCTGCGCCATGAAGTGCGAGACACGCAAGGATGTGTTCAACTCGGCCATGGCCAGGACGCCATCCAGGGCCGGGGCATAGTCGGTGGCGCGCGTCGCCAGGATCGTCGGCGACAAGGCTTTCAAACGGTCGGCGGTGATGATGGCCACGCCTGCCCCCTACGGTTCGCGCGGACGGCTATTGGGGTCGATCGCGCTGAGATCGTCACCAGGCCCCGCGGCCGCGCTTGTCGAGGCGAAGCTCGGCGAATAGTCCGGCGCCGTCGGGGTCGCGGTCGAAGACGGGCTCGGGCTGGCCAGGGCGGCGGCGATGGCGCTCAGGCCGTCCATGTCGGTCGAGCCCTTTTCGCCCGGCTTCATGGTCGAGCGGATGACCATCAGCTTGCTCAGCACGTCGAACCAGAAGGGCGCGCCCAAGGTCACGGCAAAGGCCGTCATGACCCAGCCGCAGATCAGGGCCAGGGCCCCGGCGGCATTGAACAGGGCGTTTTGCGTCGGGTCCTGGCCGTTGTCCTGGTAGGCCTTGATCGTCATCTTCCAGGTCTGGGCGAGATTGGCCAAACAGGTCTGGATCCACTGGATCGGGTTGCTGGCCTTGATGTTCATCACGCCCAGCGTCTGCAGATGCATGGCTTCGTTATGACTGACCATCGGCGCCTCGGGGAACAGGCGGTGCATGGCGGTGATGGTCTGGGTGTTCCAGCCGATCGGCAGGCCCAGCTTTTCCAGCGGATCGGTCGAGCTCAGCAGGCCCGGAATGTCGCGCCCGGTGACCAGCGTCGCCGCCGGCGGGGCCTTGTCGAGCTTGTCGGGCGGCGGGGTCGTGGCCATCGGCACCTTCGGCGCCGCCTGGGTCTGGGTGACCACGGCCGGCGTCGTGGCGGTGACGGTGGTGGTCGCGGTGTTTTGCACCGTGACCGGCGTCATCGTGGCGGGCGCGGTGGTGGCGGCGTCGCTGGCGCTGACCGACGCGCTGGTCGCCGGCTGGGTCGTCAGGCTGTCGATGACGGTGGGCTTATTGTTATAATAGGCCTCGGCCTGGGCCTCCAGCGTCTTGCGCAGCGACGGGCTGCGCCACAGGTTGTCGGCGATGACCACCGTGTTGACGTTCAGGATGATGCAGAAGACCAGGCTGATCCAGAACAGGATCGTCTGGGTCTCGCGGCGATAGGTGCCCGAGACGCGGTCCATGGTGGCGTTGAACCAGCTTTCGATGAAGGCGCGCGCCTTGTCGAGATCGCCCTGAGCATTGTTGACGGCGAACTGCGCCATCTTGCCCAGCTTCTTGTTGTCGATGCTGTTGGCGCCGGCGACGACGTCATTGAGATCGAGATTGCCGGCGCTGGTCTGGCCGCCGGCCTCGGCCAGCAGGTCCAGCACGGCATAGGCGAAATGGCCCGACGGGATATAGGACGGCAGGCTCAGGTCGGAAAACGGCTTGCGCTTGGGCGGAATCTTATAGGTGCCGCGATACAGCGACATGATCAGCGGATGATCGTAGAAGTTCTGCAGCATCGTATAATTGATGCGGCCGGCATTGGCTTGGGCCTTGGCCTGCGCTTTGGGCCCGCCCTGCACGCGTTGGCACAGGAGCTCGGTCAGGCCTTTTTCGAGATGGCTGGCGCGTGTGCGCAGGAAGGCTTCCAGCGCCTCGCGCCCGATCGTCGCCACCATGCTCATGAACAGGTAGACGAAGACGAGCCCCGCCGCGACGTCAACCGATTCCGGTAGAAGCGAACCCACGAAGCCCCCGATGGACACCGGTCGCGATTATTGCCCGAACACGGCGGCACTGCGGCGTCGGCGAAATCTTTACCAAAGATTAACCATAATTCAAGGCGCCAAGCGTTGCGGCGCAAGAAATAGAGGGCGGTGTGGCATTTGCGTTTAAACGCGCCAAGGGCAGATCGAAGACCGGAAAAGGCGCGAAACTTCACCGCCGGCATCCGCCCGCAAAGCCTGTCGGGTCTATTGACCCCGGCTCCAGCGGTTGCCCGTAGGGTCCAGCCTGTCACGAGCGGCTTCGGCCGCTCCATCCGCAGGCGTCAAGCGCCAAGACATGTCGACCGGGCACCGATGGACCCGGCCTGACCGGCCACGGAATTGCAGTACGAAGTCGTCGCCGATGCAGGGCGTGCGCGTATCGTCTGCGACGGTGATCGTGACGGGCGTGTTGGCATCGAGCCGGCAGGCGGCGTCAAGCCGGACATAGTCGCCCCGAACGTCCCGCGCGATCACGCTGGTGACGGCAACGGCTTCCACCGTCAGCGGAGACGCCAGGCAAAGATGATGGGCCTGGGCGTCGGCGCGCGCCTTGGCGGAATCATAGCTGTTCGCGAAAAACGGCCACATTCCCTCGTCCGGAGCCGCGCACCCGGCCAAGCCGGCCATCAGCCCGATAGCGAGCCCAACGCCCGACCGTCTTTTCATCATTGCCCCCTCGCCACGCGTGCCCATCTCGCCACACGCCGGCAGTCTTTGCAAGGCCAGGGCATTTGCAAACACCCGTCTTTCATAAAAAAAGCAGCCTGAACCCACCCTCATGACACCGGTAGCAAAAAGAGGCTCGACGCGGCGTGATGAAGCCTCTAAAAGCCGGGAGCAAGGGAGATTGCCGCGCCATGACCACGCCCATCGTTTGCTTCGGAGAATTGCTGGTTCGCCTGACGGCGACCGGGGGCCAGCCCTTGTGCGCCCTGCCCGCGCTTCAGCTTTTTGTCGGTGGCGCCGAGGCCAATGTCGCCGTCGGCCTGCAGCGGCTGGGTCACCCGGCCCGCGTCATCTCGGTGGTGCCCGACAACGAGCTGGGCCTGGGCGCGATCCAGGAACTGCGCCGCTGGGGCCTCGACGTGTCGGGCGTCACCACCGGGCCCGGCCGCATGGGTCTCTATTTCCTGACGCCGGGCGCCATCCACCGCCCGTCCGACATCCTCTACGATCGCGCGGGCTCGGCCTTCGCCCAGGCCAACTTCGCCGATACCGACTGGGATAGCGTGCTGGGCGGTGCGCAATGGCTGCACGTCTCGGGCATCACCGCGGCGCTGGGCGCCGCCAGTGCTGCCGCGGCCGTCGCCGCCATGCAGGCCGCCCGCCGGCTGGGTCTCAGCGTCTCTTATGATTGCAACTATCGCCCCAAGCTCTGGGAAGCCTGGGGCGGCGACGCGCCCTCGATCATCCGCGAGCTGATGAGCCATGCCGACCTGATGTTCGGCACGCATCGCGATATCGAGCTGGTCTTCAAGACGGCGTTCAGCGGCGCCGAAGGCTCGCTGGAGCGCGGCGACGCGGCCGCCCACCACGCCTTCGCCGCCTTCCCGCACCTGAAGCGCATCGTCGGCACTTGCCGCACCCAGGTCAATGCCGACCATAACCGCCTGTCCGGCCTGATGTTCACCCGCAACGGCGCCCTGGAAACCGAGACCTACGACGTGCCGGGCATTGTCGACCGCATCGGCGGCGGCGACGCCTTCGCCGCCGGCCTGATCCACGGCCTGTTGCAAGGCGAGGACGACCGCAAGGCGCTCGACTACGCCATTGCCTGCGGGTGTTTGAAGCATGCCCAGCCCGGCGATATCAGCCTGGCCACCCACCGCGACCTGGTCGACTTCCTGGCCGGCGGCGGCTTCGACGTCAGGCGTTAACCCGCGCCGGCCGCCGCTTGCGCCATAGTTCGCGCACCGTCAGCATGAGGTCCGGAACGATCAGGGCCAGCACCACCAAGCCCCACAGCCAGTCGGCCAGCAACTGGTCGTTCCAGTGAAACTCTTTCGGGAAGGCGTCGGGCACCCGGCTGAGGACGAAGACCAGGCAAAAGCCGTAGCTCTTCATCATCCACGCCTTGTGCGCCGGCAGATGGCGGTTGAGGATGCAGACCAGGGCGACCAGGGTGGTCAGGAACCAGCCGCCGGCCTGGAACAGTTGTTCGATGCGGATCGAGGTCGGCTCAAAATGATAACCCATCCACGCCGCGACCGGCGCCGCGATGGCGATCGCGCCGACATAGATACGGCCCAGCCAGCGATGCAGCTTCGGCCGCGTCCGCCGGATCGTATCGGAAAACTGGAACGGCCCGCTGAACAGGGCGACGGCGCCCAGCGGTCCGTGGACCAGCAGCAGCCATTTGAACGGCTGGATATGCTTCCATTCCGGATCCGCCGGCACGACGACAAAGCGTTCGTCGACATAGAGGACCAACCCGATACATAGGACCACGACGGCGAAGAACGCCCACTTGGCGTAGTCCATATCCTTGCGTGCGAAGACGTTCATCCGGCTCACCCCGTTTGCCCGAGGTGAGGTTATACCCGCACCGGCCGCGGGTGGCATGGAACAAATTTGACCAAAATCCCATTGCGTCGTCTATCGTCTGTGGATCCCAGTCCAGGATGTATCGGCGGCCTGGTCGATTTCCTGGCTGCCGGACAAGCCTCAGAAATCGCGATATTCGCCGCCCGGCTCGCCGTCATATTCGCGCGAATCGATACCGCAGGCTTCTGCGGCTGCAATAAATATCGTCACAAGAAGTTCCCGCTCGTCCGTTTCAAGTAAACAATAATCGGTAGCGGCGTTGATCCGATCGAGAGCCTCATAAAGGCGCTTCATTTCCATCAGAATCTGCTCATCCGTTGCCGGATCGGGCAAGGCTTTCAGCCGTTCGAAATAGGCCAGGATTTCGCCATCGACCGCATCCGTCGCCTTCCTGGTCACGGGATTGGGGCCATCATCTCGGAAAAAAAGCCGGGCCACACGTCCAACGCGCCAATGGGCCCTGATCCTAGGCATAGCCTTGGCAAGGATTCGGTCCAGTCGGATACTGCGATCGCTGATGCCGCGCCGCTTCGATCCGGATTTCGCGATGAGAAAAACCGCGACGACGGCCAGCGCTAATACCAGACCCACCAATGCCCAGACATAAAAAGGCAAACCCTCGAACATACCCGCCCTCCAAACGACTTTCGTACATCAAAGTCGAAAGTCCGGCGAGTGGCAAGTAATCCCACACCATGGGCCGCCCTTACATTTTGTTGAACAAATATGAGGTCTACCCGCATTTCCTTTCATCTAACCCCGGCCCTAAATCGCTTTTGAACCAGAGGATCCGCGACATGGCGTCATGCTGACCTGCGCGCTGTTCGACGCCGCCGGCCGCGACCGGGAAGTCGATCTTTCCGCCGTCGATCTCGACGCCCTGGCGTCCGACCAATTGCTATGGGTCGACGGCACACCCAGCGAGATCGCGACGGAGGCCCGCCTGCCGGCGCCGATGCGCGATGCCCTGGCCAACGGCACGCATGTGCAGGGCCTGGAGGTCAATGAGCGCCTCTACCAGTTCGCCATCCTGCATCCGTCGTCGCGGGTTACCGACACCACCGAGAGCATCGTCTTCTTCGTTGGCACCAACTGGCTTTTGACCCTGTCGGATCCGCGTCCGGCCTTCATGGACCATTTCCTGGACACCGACGAAGGCACATCGCTGAAGGGCCGGATGTCGGCCTCGGCCCTGGTCGCCGCCGTCCTGCTCGACCTGTTGTCGGAATACCGCGCGGACCTGGTCAGCATCGACAAGGCGATCGACAAGCTCGACGAGACCATCCTTCGGGCCAATGAACGGCGCGCCCCCCTGAAGACGCTGGCCGTGCTGCGCCGGCGCGTCTCGCACGTGCGCGCCACGCTGAGCGAATTCGCCGTCATCGTCCATGGCCTGAACCGGCCGGACTTCCTGACCCATGTCGAGACGGGCGACGCCGCCTATTTCAAGCAATTGCGCTATACGTTCGACCGGCTGGAGGACATGGCGGCCCGGATGCGCGACGCGGTGGTCAACAGCTTCGACCTCTACGATACGCGCACCTCGCAGGACACCAACCAACTGATCAAGGCCCTGACCATCGTCACGGTGGTTACCGGCATCATCGGCGCGGTCGCCGGCGTGTTCGGCATGAATTTCGACTTGCCGATCAATCACACCGGCATGCACGGCTTCTGGCTGGTCATTGCCGGCATGCTGATCTCGTCGCTGAGCGTCCTGGCCGTCGCCGTCTGGCGCCGGTGGATCTAGCGCGCAGCGCTTTCGCAGTCTTCCGCACGCCCACAGCTACGGCCCGCTCGCGCACTATCTGTGTTCACCTGTGGCTAACCCTACCGTCCTCTGGTTCATCCACAGATACACACAGATGAACACAGATGGATCGAGCCCGCTCAATCCACCTGCGCTCAATATGTATCTCAGCCCACCGTCTCGTGCTTGACGCGGCCCAGGCTGACCAGGGCGGAGACAAAGGCGCACACCGCCGCCGCGGCCAGAGCGATGCCGGGCGCCGCCGGCAGGGACACCAGGCCGAAGATCAGCCCCATCGAGATGGCGCCCAGTGTCTGGCCGGTCAGGCGCGCGGTGCCCTGCATGGCGCCGGCCGCGCCGCTCCTCGCCCGCGGCGCCGACAGCAGCAGGATGCGGTTGTTCGGCGTTTGGAACAGACCGAAACCGATGCCGGCAATGACCGTGCCGGTGATGAAGACGACGTGCCGGGCATCATCCGGCACCAGGGCGACCAGGGCCAGGCCGGCCGCCAGCAGCACCCCGCCGATGGCGCACAGCCACGCCGTCTTGACGTGGTTGGCCAGCTTGCCGGAAATCGGCGCCACCACGATCACCGCGGCCGGCCACGGCATCATGTAGAGCCCGGCAATCGTCGGTGACATGCCGAGATTGTGCTGCAGGTAAAAGGGCAGCGCGACATAGCTCAGCATCTGGCCGGTAAAGCAGCAGATCGAGGCGATGACAGCGACGCGAAAGGCGGGGGCGGCGAACAGGTCGGTCGGGACCAAAGGCGCCTTGCTATTGCGCTCCAGCCACAGCAGCCAGAACAGACAGGCGATCGCCGCGGCAATCAGCGCCCCGCCAACCACGGGCGCCTTCGTCACCCGGTCGGCACCGGAGAAGAACAGCACGAACATGGCGGTATTGGCGACCAGGGCCAGGGCGTCCAGCTTGCGCGCAATGCCGTGGGTATGGGCCAGCAAACCGCCGCACAACACGACCGCTATGCCGATGGGAATATTGACGGCGAACAGCCACGGCCATTTGGCGACCGCCAGGATGGCGCCGGCAATGCCCGGGCCGGCGGCCGAGGCGATGGCGATGGTCATGGCGTTGACGCCGATGATCGTCCCCAACATCTTCTGCGGCACGGCAAAGCGCAAATTCATCGTCGCCAGCGCCATGATGGCGCCGCCGCCAAAGCCCTGGATAAAGCGCGAGACGACCAGGACGGCCAAGCTCGGCGCAAAGGCGCAGCCCGCCGAGGCCAGGGTGAACAGGGCGACGCCCAGCAGGTAGACACGGCGCGGCCCGAACATTTCCCCCAGCGCCCCGCACGGCAGAAGCGCGATCAGTACGGCCAGCTGGTAGCTCGACACCACCCAGACCGTATCGGACGGGCTCGAATGAAACGAGGCGGCGATCGACGGCAGGGCGATATTGGCGATGGCCCCGTCCAGCACGACCAGCACGAAGGTCATCAGCAGGACGGCGATGGCGAGATAGCGGCGGGGTGATGGGAGGCCGTCGGCGTGAGTATCTGAGGGAGTGGACATGGCGTCTTTCCTTGTAATCGCCGTCCTGATATAGGGTTTGCGACGATTGCACCAGACGCAACCCAATCAATTGAGCTTTGCATATAACGCCATGCCTGACCTGGACCTCAATCTTTTACCGGCTTTGGACGCCCTGCTCAGCGAGCGCAGCGTCTCGGCGGCGGCGCGCAAGCTCAACCTGTCGACCTCGGCGATGAGCCGGACCCTGTCACGGCTGCGCGAGGTGCTGGGCGATCCGGTTCTGGTGCCGGCCGGGCGCGCCATGGTCGCCACGCCCCACGCCGAGGCCATAGCCGAGCAGGTCCGCCTGTTGAGTGTCGGCGTGCACAAGGTGCTGCGCCCGCCGCCCCAGGTCGACATCTCGACCCTGCAGCGCGACTTCACCATCCGCGCCAACGAGGCCTTTGTGCTGCGCCATGCCGCGCGGCTCAGCGCGGCGGTGACCGCGGCGGCGCCCGGCGTGCGCCTGCGCTTTGCGCCCAAGCCGGACAAGGATATCCGCCCGCTGCGCGACGGCACGGTCGATCTCGACATCGGGGTGATCTCGGGCGACGGCGCCGAGCTGCGGGCACGGACGCTGTATCACGACGTCTTCATCGGGGTGGTGAGAGCGGGCCACCCCTTGCTCGACGCCGCCGTAACGCCTGAGCGCTACGCCGGCTTCGGCCACGTCGTGTCATCGAAAAAGGGCCGCCTCGACGGGCCGGTCGACGAGGCCCTGGCCCTCTTGGGCCTGACGCGGCGCGTCAGCGTGGTGGTACCGAGCTTCCCGTCGGTCGTCGCCGTGGCGGCGATGTCGGACCTGATCGGCCTGGTGCCCAGTTCGTTCGGCCAAAGCGGCCCGGATATGCAGACAGTGGCGTTCGACCTGCCGGTCAAGACGCCCGGCATCACCGTGTCACAGATCTGGCATCCGCGCATGGACGCCGATTCAGGCCACCGCTGGCTGCGCGGCCTGGTCTTCGAGGCGTTTCGCTAACTTCGGCTATTTCGCCGCGGCTGGCGGGTTCGTTGCCGCTTCCGGCACGACCTTGATGTGCAAGGCCTTGCCGGGCACGAGGTAGGTCTTGGCCAGGTCCTGGATCATCGCCGGCGTGACGGCGGCCAAGTCGGCGTCCTCACCGGTGAAATAGGCCACGCGCCGGGCATCGCCTTCGGTCGTGGCGATGGCGTTCAGCCAGTAGCCGTTGTCCTTGCGGCTGGTTTGCGCGCGATCGACCACCGGCTTGCGCGCGCGATCGAGCTCATCCTGGCTGACGGGGTGGGCCTTCAGGTCGTCGATGATCGCCGCCACGGCCTGGGTGAAGGCCAAGTCCTGGCCCGTCGCCACCGAACCCGACACCTGGAGAAAGCCATAGTTCTTGAAATCGAACGATTGGGCGACCGACGCATTGGCGTCGTAGGCCTGGCCGAGTTTTTCGCGAACGGTGGCGAACGCCCGCTCATTGATGATTTCGGCCAGGATTTGCAGGCCCCGCGACCGCTTGGCGTCCGAAGCGGCATCGGGCACCGGCCAGGACAGCAGGCTGATGCTCTGGTCGGCGCGGCCCTTGTGATAGAGCGTCTGGTCGAGGTCGTGGGTTGGGAAGACGACCGTGTCGCCGCCGGCCGCCGGCACTGGCGGCGTCAGGCCGGCCAAGGTGCCGAACGTCGCGCCGACCTCGGCGACAGCGGCTTTCGGATCGATGTCGCCGACGATGGTGATCTCGACCGGCCGGTTCTGGATCGAGGTCTGGATAACCGCCTTGATCTGGTCGAGCGTCACCGCCTGGGCCTGGTCGAGCGTCGGGAAGACGTAGCGGTTGTCGTTGACGTGGGTCAGGGACTCGATGTGCGTCTGCAGAACCCCCTGCGGCGAGCCGCCGAGCTGGGTATAGATCGCCGGCAAGATGCCGTGCACCTGGTTGAAGACAGCCGGTCGGTAGGCTGCGTCGGTCGTGTAGGCCATGAGCAGTTGCATTTCGGTGGCAAGATCCGCCGGGGTCGTCTCCCCTGCGAGGGACGCGCGATCCCCGGCCAGGCCGTAGCTGATGCCCACCGCCTTGCCGGCGAGCGTCTTTTGCAGCGCCTGGACGTCGAGCTTGCCGAGCGCGCCGCCGAAATATCCGCCGAGGCCCGCATAGATACCCGTGAAGGTGATCGGCGCGGTGGTCGTGGGCGCGATCGTCTTGAAACCGCCGGCGAAGCCGACCCGGACCATGATCTGGTTATCCTTGAGTTTGGTCGGCAGGACATTGAGCCTGACCCCGTTGGCGAAGACATATTGCGTGTCGCCGAACGCGGCGTCGGCCTTTTCGGACACCGGCTTTTGCGCCGGACCGAAGTCGGTATAGGGCCAAGCCTTGGTCGCCTCGGCCGCATAGGCCGAGGTCTGGCCGGCCATGGCCGATGTGTAGACGGCTTGCAACGCCGGCGCGTCGAGGCCCGCCAGGTCCTCCGCCGTGTGGCTGAGCAGCGGACCGTCGGCCAGGGCCAGCGCCTTTAGCCGGGCATCGAGCTTGTCCTGGGTCAGCGCGGCCTTGAAGCGGTGATAGTCGGCCAGGTCCTGGGCCGGCGAAGTGAAGACCTCATTGCCGTCGATGTTCGAGACGATGCTTTGGGCGATGCTGCTCGTATTGCGCGTCTTGGCGCCGGCGTCGTTATTGGCGAAGAAGGTGTCGAGCCCGGCCAGGACCGGCGCGACCTCGTCGATCGGCACGCCCTTGGCGGAGAACTGGTGGACCATGGCCAGGGCCTGGGCCATCGCCGCCTTGTCCTGGCCGGGCTTGGGCACCACCGACAGTTGGAATATCTTGGCCGTCTGGTAGATCGACTGCTGGCCGACGGACGCCGTCGCAAAGGCGCAATCGGGCTGTTGGGCCTGGTGCTGCAGGCGCACGTTCAGCGCACTCAGCAAAAGGGCGTCGGTGATGTTGTCGTCCTCGATGCGGTGCGTTTCGGCGGCCGGATCGAAAGGCCGGAACCAGGTCACGCTCAGTGTATCGGGCAGCGACTTCGCCGTCTCGACGAAGGTCGTCTCGCCCTTGGTCCGGTAGGCGCCGAAATCGACCGGCCGGGCCGTACCGCTAGCGGTCCAGTCGCCGAACTTGGCCTTGATCTTGGCCTCGATGGCGTCCGGATCGATATCGCCGACCACCACCAGCGTCGCCAGCTCCGGCCGGTAGAAGGCATTGTAATAGCCGCGCAGCGTATCGGGCGTCGCCGTCCTGATGATGTCCGGCAGGCCGATCGGATTGCCGCGGGTGGCGAATTTCTGGCCCGGGAAGGCCGCTTCCAGCCAATGGGTCTGGGTGATCGTCGCCGGCGTCTCGCGCAGCCGTTCCTCGCCCAGGACGACGGCGCGTTCGCGCTCGACCGCGGCCGGCTCGAAGGTCAGGTTGCCGGCGAATTCGCGCAGCACGAACAGCGCCGTATCGACGCTGTCGGCGTCGTTCTTCGGCAGGTCCAGCATGAATTCCGTCTTGTTCGGCAGCGTATAGGCCTCCGCGTCCGGGCCCAGCTTGATGCCGTGCCGCTGCAGCATCGGGATCAGGTCGTCCGTCTTGATATGGGTCGTCCCGTTGAACGCCATATGCTCGATGAAGTGCGCCAGGCCGCGCTCCTGGTCGCTTTCCATCAGCGACCCGGCGGCAATGCGCAGGTGCACCGACAGCGTGCCGGACGGCGTGGCGTTCCTGTAGATGACATAGGTCATGCCGTTGGGCAGCCGGCCGAAGCGCGCCGCCGGGTCCGGCTGAATGTCGCTGTGGTCCTGGGCGAAGGTCACCGCCAGCGGATTGGCCAAGGCTGTCTGTGTCAGCGCGGTCTGCGCCCTGGCGACCGGGGTCAATGCGGTCGAGGCCAGGCACAGGGTGACGATGGCGGATGTGATGATGGTTTTCATAAGGCCCCCCTCGGGCGAATGGACATCGCAACGCGATCTCCGGTTTGCACGTAAAATGTATAAAGCAGTTCCAGGTTGAGTCACGCGACGAAGTGGTGCGCCGCACAGATTTTTGAATTCGAGACTTACTGCCCCCGCCAAGTGGTGAAGGCGGTCAGTCTCTGGCGATAGGCCGCGCGGCCATAGGCCAGTTCCAGCCACGTCCAGACCCAGGCGACCGGCACCAGAATGGCGAAGAAAGCGGCCAGGACCAAGATCTCTAAACCCTGGATCGGCCCCAAGCCGTGGCCGGCATTCATGGCCGTCGCCGTGCTCATACCGGTGACGGCGCCCAGCGGGCCGGCAGCGACGCCGATAAACAGAAACGGCGCCTTCTGGCCAAAGCGCAGGAACATCGGCAGCGCGATCGCGCTCATGAAGATCGACCCGAGCGACATCAATCCGACGGTCATCGGCCAGGCTCCGGCGAACCCGGCCGGCCGCAAAACCGCGCCGGCGGCGAGCGTCAGGACCAGCAGCGGCGCCTGCAGGAGGGGCGACACGCCGTGCAAGGCCACGGTGCGTTGCAGGGCTGTCAGGGGCAGGCCCGCTAGCACGCGCTGCGATACCGTCGCGGTGATGGCCATGGCGCTGACGCCGCCGAAGAAAGGCATGAATTGCAACCACACCTCGGCGGGCATGATGTCCTTCATCACGCCCTTTGTCGTGACCAGGGCCAGAAGGCCGATGACCAGGGCAAAGAACGGCACGATGCGTGCCAGACGCCCGAAAATGAAAGCGGTCAACGAGAAGGCGCTCGCCGGTCGTGCGCCATTGCCACGCGCCCGAGCCGGCGCGGCGGCGCCCCTCGTCGCCTTGCCGACACTGATCGTGCGGAGCTCGGCCAGGGGAATCCACCGGCTGAGCGGCAGGGCGACCAGCATCAGGGCCATCGACATCAGGCCGCCCGTTACCATCTGCGCCCGGAACATGGAGACCGTCCCGTCAAGGCTCCAGTGAAAGGCCAGGCCCAGGGCGACCAGGGCCAGGACCAACGTGGCCATGCCGGCGCCGCCCTGGCCGATCAGCGGCCGTGCGATGCCGCTGATCGGCACCATCAGCCCGGCCAGGACAATCAGGGTGATTTCGCCGCCAAAATAGGCGCCGATATCGGCCCAGCCGGCGTGAAGCCAGCCGAACCCCTGGTCCAGCGCCACGGCGACGGCGGTGACGATGAAGGCCAGGCACAGGGACCGCCCCCACATATAGCCCCACTGGGCCAGGCCGAGGTCGCTGCGCGAGACGGGCAGGGTCTGCCAGGTGCGCACCTTCGTAACGAAGCTCATGGACAGGGCCGCCGGCGCGAAGACCATGGTTAGGCTCGGCGTATGGACCTTCCAGCCCCACAGCATGGTCATGGCGCCGACGCCCAGCCAAAGGAAGAGACTCAGCCCGGTCTGCCACAGCGGAAACGGGTCAAGCACCAGACGGCGAACGGCGCGCGACATCATGCCGGAACCTCCAGGGCATCGGAGGTCAAGGCGACGAACAGGTCTTCCAGTGTCATGGCGACCTCGGCGACCGGGCGGATGCCGCCGGCTTCGAGCGCCGCGTCGCTGCACAGTTGGCGGTCGACCAGCAGCCGGACGCGGTCGCCATCCCGCGCGATCAGCTTGACGCCGGCGACCTCCGGCAAGTGGCCGAGGATAACGGCATCGACCTGGCGGTAGCGGTCGAGCAGGCCGTCCATCGGTGACATGGCGATCAGCTTGCCTTTGGCGATGATGGCGCACTGGTCGGCCAGGCGTTCCAGGTCGTCGAGCTGGTGCGACGAGATGACGACGGTGCGCGTGTCATCCTTGACGATCTCCAGGATCTCGTGGAACAGGACGCGCCGCGCCGCGACGTCGAGCCCCACCGTCGGCTCATCGAGCAGCAAAAGCTCCGCGTCCCTCGCCAAGGCGGCGATCAGCGACAACTTGATGCGCCCGCCGAACGACAGGGCGCCGATCTTGTCGCCGCGCTTCAGCTCAAACGCGGTCAGCAGCCGCTCGCAACGCGCATCGCTCCAGTCGGGATAGAAGCCGCGCACGAAGTTCAGCGCCCGGCCCACCGTCCCCCAGACCGAGAAGTTGAGATCGGGATTGACGTAGGCGACGCGCGCCTTGATGGCGACGACGTCTTTCGGCTGGCTCAGACCCAGCACCGAAATGGAACCGCTTTTCGGCCGGCCCAGGCCCATGACCAGGTCGAGCAAGGTCGTCTTTCCGGCGCCGTTGGGCCCGATCAGGGCGACCACGCTGCCGCGCGGAAAGGTCGTGGTGATCGGTCCCAGCTCGAAGCGGCCGAGCTTGCAGGACAGCGCATCGAGCGCGATGGCAGGCGTGGTCATTTTGTGTCTCCCTCCTCCCAAATCCGTTGCAATGTGGCGTGCAGGTCGTCGCCGGACAGCCCGGCGGCACGGGCCGCCGCGACCGCGTCACGCAGGGCGGTCTCCGCGGCCTGGGTCTTTTGCCCGCGCACCTGGTCGAGGCCCGCGGCGGCGACAAAGGCGCCCAGCCCCTGGCGCGAATAGATGACGCCGTCGCGTTCCAGCTCTTCATAGGCGCGCTTGACCGTGATCAGGCTGACCATCAGGTCGGCCGCCAGGACACGCAGTGACGGCAGGGCCTCGCCCGGTTTCAGGCGACCAGCCGCAACCTCGCGCTTCACCGCGGCGACCACCTGTTCGTACAGGGGGCCGGGCGCGGCGGGCGAGATCGGACCAAAGGCCAGAGCAGGTGGGCGAGCCGTCATGATTAGTGTGTATACAAGATATAAACAGTTGACACAAGCGCGATGATTACCTCGCCCTTCCGAACCACGGAGAGAGAGAGAGTTAAATGCGGTTAGCTAGCAGCCTTGATTTGATGGGCGCAGACCATCAGCACGGCGATCAAGCCCATGGCCGTCAGCGCACGATAGCTCCACAAGCCGATCTGCAACAGCCGCGGCTGGTACATATCGACATCCAGCAGCATCTTGAACTTGGCGAACGGCAACATTATCGGCCCGTTGTCGAGGAACGGCGAGTCGTCGCCTTCACCCTTGCGGTATTCGATATAGGGGAAAGCGCAGACAAAGCCGAGGATCAGCCAGGCCCCCAAAAGGATGACCGTTGCCTGCAACACCAATAGAAGGGGCATTCCTAATCCAGAAACAGCACGTCGTCGTCATTGTCCGCCTGGGGCGGTTCATTGCCGGTCAGGCGCATCCAGGCATTGTGCACGGCCTCGGGGATACGGGGCGGGCGCGGCTGGCCCGGGATCAAGGTCTGGATGAAGTTGAACTTCAGGCCCATGCGGTTGGGCGTCGACCAGGCGGCCGCGCCGCGGCGCACCATGTGGGTGTCGAGGTCGATCAGCCAGATCTCCGACGGCAGGCGGCTGATCGCTTCGAAGGCGACGCGGGCGCCCGACGGGCTCTGGTCGAGGATGCGGCAGTTGATGACTTCCTGGCTCGACAGGAACAGCATGGCGCCGCGGTCGTCGCAATCGGTCCGCGCTTCGGCGCGGCGGTCGGCGAACTGGTCGGGGCGAATGATCTCCACCGTATCGTCGCGATCCATACGATTTTGCGCCGTGGCGGGCCGGATGGGAGGAGAGTCGGTCATCACGCCAATCTAGGCGCATTCGGTTTAAAAAGGATTGCGGCGCTCGAATTCGCAGTTGCGAAAAAAGTCACTGCCCTTGTAGAAATTGCCTTGACTTTACAGGCTTTCCTGCGCATATGGCCGATCTGCGCTTCCGGGCGCCGATACAAATCGTGATCAACGTTATGTGAAAGTCGCCGCACAATCCCGTGTGACGAGGTTCAGTTGATCCTGATCTGGCCGCGTGAGGTATGCCCATACATTGGGTGCATACCGCCAGACTCCAAGGCTGCCGTTGTTTACGCGGCCTGCCCCCTATCATCGAAGACGTGACCGCGCGCATGGCTTTACCATCCCTCCGACCTCGATAGCCGAGGTGCGGGCGCGGGTCGTATGCGGTTTTCAGTCCCTGACGGGGGCCCGCCGGGCGCGCGTATTCATGAAAGACAATCGCTTGACGCGTTTTGCCGACTTGGGCCTGAGCCCGACCCTGCTGATGACCCTCGACCGCGAGGGCTATGTCACGCCCACCCCCATCCAGGCGCAAGCCATCCCCCTGCTGCTGGCCGGCAACGACCTGCTGGGCATCGCCCAGACCGGCACCGGCAAGACGGCGGCCTTCGCCCTGCCGATCCTGCAGCACATCCTGACCAACCGCATCATCCCGGCGCCGAAGTCCGTGCGCTGCCTGGTCCTGTCGCCGACGCGCGAACTGGCCTCGCAGATCGCCGACAGCTTCAAGGCCTATTCCAAGGGCATGGGCCTGCAGATCGCCACCATCTACGGCGGCACCAAGTATGGCCCGCAATACAAGGCCCTGAACGGCGGCCTCGACATCCTGGTCGCCACGCCGGGCCGTCTGATGGACCACCTGGAACAAAAGACCGTCGACCTGCGCGGCGTCGAATTCTTCGTCCTGGACGAAGCCGACCAGATGCTGGACCTGGGCTTCGTCAAGCCGATCCGCCAGATCGCGCAAAAGCTGTCGCACAAGCGCCAGAACCTGTTCTTCTCGGCGACCATGCCCAAGGAAATCGGCCTGCTGGCCGGTGAACTGCTGACCGACCCGAAGAAGGTGTCGATCACCCCGGAAGCCACCACCGCCGAACGCGTCGAACAAAGCGTCATCTTCATCGAAGCCGTGCGCAAGCGCGCCCTGCTCTCCGAAATGTACGTCGAACCGGCCCTGGCCCGTACGCTGGTCTTCACCCGCACCAAGCGCGCCGCCGACAAGGTCACGGCTTATCTCCAGGCCGGCGGCATCGAATCCGCCGCCATCCACGGCGACAAGAACCAGTCGCAGCGTGAACGCGCGCTTCAGGCCTTCAAGGCCGGCAAGCTGCGCGCCTTGGTCGCCACCGACATCGCCGCGCGCGGCATCGACGTCGACAATGTCAGCCACGTCATCAATTACGAGCTGCCCGTCACGCCGGAAGCCTATGTCCACCGTATCGGCCGCACCGCCCGCGCCGGCAAGACCGGCATCTCGGTCACGCTGTGCGCCGACGATGAACGCAAGCACCTGAAGGAAATCGAACGGATCACGCGCCAGCGCATCCCGACCTTCGATCGCCGCAAGGACCATGCGCTGAAGCTGTTCGACGAAGCCATGATCGCCGCCGGCGTCGCCGAGAAGCCCAAGACGCCCGACCGTATCAAGGAAGCCCGTCACAGCGATCCCGACGCCGAGAACGTGCACAAGCGTTCGCGCAAGCGCCCGGGCCAGAAGGACCGCGCGCGGTCGCGTGAAGACAGCCGCGGTGGCGAAGGTCGCACGGCGTTCGCCGATACCCGCCCGATCCGTTACGATCCGGCGGCCGCCGATCGTCCGGCCGGTGAACGCGCTGCCAATGAACGCCCTGAACGCCCCGCCGGTGAGCGTTCGGAACGTTCGTTCGGAGACAAGCCGTTCAAGAAGAAGCCTTTCGGCGGCAACCGCGCCGGCGGCAAGCCGTTCCGCGACGGTCCGCGTGAAGGTCGTCCGGAAGGCGGCTTCAACCGCGGCCCTCGCCCGGAAGGTAACCGTCCCGAAGGCGCCCGCGCCGAGGGTGCAGACCGTCCGCGCAAGACCTATAACGACCGTCCCGCTGAAGGCGCCTCGGCCGAAGGCGGCCAAAAGCGCCCCTTCAACCGCGACAAGGGTACGGGCACCAAGCCGTCGGGCAAGTCCAATGACGGCCGCGGCTTTGCCAAGAAGGGCGGCTTCAAGGGCAATGCTCGTCCCGCCGAAGCCACCAATGGCCCCCGCACCGAAGGCGCCCAGTTCAAGCGCCGCAGCCGCGGTTAAGACAAGCTGGTAAGCTCTTCAATAACCCTCTCCCCGTGCAACGGGGAGAGGACGAGAGCCAAACGAAGTGAAGGCGACGGGGCGGGCGGCTAGCCTGAGGGGCTAAAGCGGTTGCCGCATTGGCCCCTCAGCCTGACCGGCCCGTGCCGCCCATCTGCGCCCTACGGGCTTGCTGGACGTCCTCTCCCCGTTTCTCGGGGAGAGGATTTTTTTTGGCCAGCCGCCTCCCTCGGCTGCCCCCTATTTCACGGTTGTGTGAGCCCTGGTTTATCCGTTAGATAGACTTCGTGCGGCAGTCGCGCATTAGCGGTGAGTCAGGCGGATCAATCGATGAAGTCTTGGATGCGCGCGCTATCGCTGGTCGGGCTCACTGCCGCCCTTGCCGGCGTTTCCGCGCTCCACGGTTGCGCGCCAAAAGACTCCGCCACCACCATCACCAGCGTCAACGCCATCGTCGCCCGCACCGTGGACGACCATTCCTTCGCCCGACCGATGGAAGCGCGCGTCACCCATGTCGACCTCGACCTGACCGCCGATTTCGAAACCCGGACCTTGCACGGCACCGCCTCGCTGATGCTCGAGACCCAGGCCAATGCCAAGCAGGTCATCCTCGACACCAAGGCGCTCGACATCGAAGGCGTCACCGACGCCTCGGGCGGACCGCTGAAATATGCGCTGGGCAAGGGCGACCCGATGATGGGCCGGCCGCTGGTCGTCGACCTGCCGCAGGGCGCGCAGAAGATCGTCGTCCATTACCGCACCACCAAGGACGGCACCGCCCTGCAATGGCTGGCCCCCGCCCAGACCGCCGGCAAAACCGCGCCCTTCCTGTTCAGCCAGGGCGAGGAGATCAATACCCGGACCTGGATCCCGACCCAGGACAGCCCCGCCATCCGCCAGACCTATAGCGCCCGCATCGTCGTGCCACGCGCCCTGACCGCCGTCATGAGCGCCGACGGCAAGCTGACGCCCGACGGCGAGGCCGTGCCGAACGACCCTTACGCCCACGCTTTCCGCTTCACGATGTCCAAGGCGATCGCGCCCTACCTGATCGCGCTCGCCGTCGGCGATATCGGCTTCAAGGCCGAGGACGCGCGCACCGGCGTCTATGCCGAAAAGGCCATGCTCGACAAGGTCGCCTACGAATTCGCCGACATGGGCCAGATGGTCGACGCCGCCGAAAAGCTGTACGGCCCCTATCAATGGGGCCGCTACGACGTCCTGGTCCTGCCGCCTTCCTTCCCCTATGGCGGCATGGAAAACCCGACCCTGACCTTTGCCACGCCGACCGTCATTGCCGGCGACCGCTCGCTGGTCTCGCTGGTGGCGCATGAACTGGCGCATAGCTGGTCCGGCAATCTCGTGACCAACGCCACATGGGAAGACTTCTGGCTCAATGAAGGCTTCACCGTCTATTTCGAGAACCGCATCATGGAGCAGGTCTACGGCAAGGACCGCGCCGACATGCTCAAGGTGTTGGGATACCAGGAACTGCAAGGCACGCTGAAGGACCTCGACGCCTCGGGCCATGCGAACTTCACCGAACTGCATCCCGACCTGAAGAACATCAATCCCGACGACTATTTCACCGACGTGCCTTACGAAAAGGGCGCCGCCTTCCTGCGCATGCTGGAAGCGCATTTCGGCCGTACCCGCTTCGACGCCTACCTGAAGGGCTATTTCCACCGCTATGCGTTCAAGAGCATGACGACCGAGGCCTTCCTGGCCGACCTGCGCGTCAACCTGCTGCACAATGACGACGACCTGGAAAAGTCGCTGAAGATTCACGACTGGATCTACGGCAAGGGCTTGCCCGACAATGTCGTGGTGCCGACCTCGCCGCTGCTTGACGCCGTCGGCGCCCAGGTCAAGGCTTTCGCCGCCGGCGCCGATCCGAAGACGCTCAATGTCACGGACTATTCCAGTCCCCAGTGGCAGTATTTCCTGACCCAGATGCCCGATACGCTGACCACCGACCAGATGGCCGCGCTCGACAAGACCTTCGCCTTCACCCAGTCGCACAATGACGAGATCCTGTTCGACTGGCTGATGCTGGCGGTCAAGCACCAGTACAAGCCGGCTTTTGGCGCACTGGAGACCTTCCTGACCACCCAGGGCCGTGCCAAGTTCTGCCAGCCGCTCTTTGAGGCCCTGATGAAGACGCCCGATCCCTGGGGGCCGCAGATGGCGCGACGGATCTACAACGAGGCCCGCCCGGGCTATCATGCCCTGACGCGCGAAGGCATCGATCCACTAATGACTCCCAAAAAGTCCTGAGCGAAAATAGGCTAAAGGGCCGGTAACGTTAAACTTGCGCGGGATCGGATCTTATATCTCCCGCATAAGAAGAGTTGTTAAACATTCGACTTTACACCTTAGGGTAGTGTCCGCCTTCCGCCGGAGCGCCGCCCTGATGTTACCGCTTCACCCCGACGCCGCCTTGCCGGTCATGGCCCCGATCGTGGCTATTGTGCTGGTCGGTATCACCGCCGGCCTGGTCTACCTCTTCGTCCGGCTGCGCCGGCTCACCGGGGCGATGACGGCCCTGCGCATCGCCAGCGCCGACGCGGAGCACCGCCGCCGCACGGCCGAGGCCGCCAATACCGCCAAGTCGAATTTCCTCGCCGTCATCAGCCACGAGATCCGCACACCGATGAACGCCGTCGTCGCGGCGATCAAGCTGTTGCGCCGCACCCGGCTCGATGACGACCAGAAGGCGCACCTGCGCATGCTGACCGAGGCCGGCGACGGCCTGCTCGACCTGCTCGACGACGTGCTCGACCTGTCGAAGATCGAGGCCGGCAAGATGACCGTCGAACGCGTGCCGGTCGATCTGACCGAGATGCTGGCCGGCTTGCAGACCCTGTTCTGGCCCCAGGCCCACTCGAAAGGCCTGACGATCCGCACCGCCATCGATGGGGACGTGGCGCCCGAGGTGGTCGGCGATCCGCTGCGCCTGCGCCAGATCCTGGTCAACCTGGTGTCCAACGCCGTCAAGTTCGCCGATGCCGGCGCCATTCGCATTCGCGTGCGCACGAGCGACGTCGAGCCGGTGCGCCTGGTCGTTGAGGTCGAGGACGAAGGCATCGGCATCCCCCCGGGCGACCTCGACCGCATTTTCCAGCCCTACGAACAGGGCGCGGCGGCGACGTCGCGCCAGCATGGCGGCTCGGGCATGGGCCTGGCGATTTCGCGGCGCCTGGCGCGGCTGATGGGCGGCGACCTCACGGTGCGCTCGCTCGAGCACGAGGGTTCGTGCTTTACGCTGAGCCTGCCCTACGAGGCCGCCCGGCCCGCCCCCGCCGCCGCGATATCTGCCGCCGCTCCCGAACCCGTGGCCGCCAAGGCAGCGCCCGTGCACGTGCTGATCGTCGACGACTACGAAATCAACCGCCGCATCGTGTCGCTGTTCATCGAGCCCCTGGGCTGGGCCTGGACCATGGCCGAGAATGGCGCGGAAGCCGTCGAGCTCTGCAATACCCGCAAGTTCGACGTCATCGTGATGGACATGCAGATGCCGGTCATGGACGGGCTGGTGGCGACGCGCACCCTGCGCGCCGGCCGCGGTCCCAACCAGTCGACGCCGATCGTCGCGCTTAGCGCCAATGCCATGGATCACCACCGCAAGGCCTGGGCCGATATCGGGGTCGACGACTTTTTGACCAAGCCGGTCGATCCGGAGGCGTTGATCACCACCCTCGCCTACAAGGCGTCGGGCTGTGCTTCGGCCATTAGTGAGGTGGCGTAGGACACAAGGTTTTTGACCACGAACCCCACGAACAATACGAACTCAGGATTGGCCGGCATCCGCGCGAAGCCCTTGGCCCCAATGAGATAAGGCGCTTCGCGCAAACGGATGTTCGCTTTGTCATTCGTGCGGTTCGTGTGGTTCGTGGTCAACATTCTTCCCCTAGCCACCTCTCGACAACGATCCGGCATTGGCCTACCCCTATCTCCATGCGTGATTTCGACGACATCTTCGCCGCCGCCGCCGGCCGTCATGGTGGGCCTCAGGCGCTCGAGGCCAAGCTGGCCACCACCCTGCCCCTGGCCGCCGACCAAATCGCCGCCATTCCCGACGACCGCATCCTGTCGCAGATGGCGCGCCATGTCTTCCAGTCGGGCTTTTCCTGGGCGGTCATCGACAAGAAGTGGCCGGGCTTTGAAACGGCTTTCGCGGCGTTCGATCCGGCGACCAATGCGGCGATGTCCGACGAGCGCTTTGACGAGTTGCTGAAAGACACAGGCATCATCCGCAACGGCGCCAAGATCCGTTCGGTGGCGCTGAACGCGCAGTTTCTAATGACCCTCGCCGCCGAACACGGCAGTGCCGCGCGGTTCTTCGCCGATTGGCCGAGCGATGATTTCGTGGGCCTGCTCAACTATCTTAAAACACACGGCGACCGCCTGGGCGGCCAGATCGGCGCCCGCGTCATCCGCGCCCTGGGCAAACCGGCCTATGTGCTGAGCGACAGCGTCGTCGCGGCCTTGATCGAGCAAGGTATCGTCACCGGCGTGCCCACGTCGAAGCGCGACCTGGCCGCCGTGCAAAAAGCGTTCAACGCCTGGTCTGAAGAGTCCGGCCGCGACCTGACCTCGATCAGCCGCACCCTCGCCCTGAGCACCGGCGAGATTTGGAACGAACCGCACTGACTTTTGCCTCTCCTCCCCGCTGCGCAAGGGAGGAGAGGCAAAAGTCTTAGACGAGCGACCTGAACTTCAACGTCCCCGGCACCGTCCGCAGCGCATCCAGCGCCGCCTTCGGATAGCCATGGTCGACGTCGACGATCACATAGCCGAGCGCCTCGTTGGTCTTCAGGTGCTGACCCAGGATGTTGAGCCCATATTCCGCCAGCACGCGGTTGATCGTCGCCAGCACGCCCGGCACGTTCGAATGCAGGTGCAGCAGGCGATGACGGCCCTCGACTTCCGACAGGGCGACATGCGGCATGTTCACGGAAAACGTCGTGTCGCCGCGATTGAGGAAGTTCAACAACCGCTCCGACGCGAATTCGGCGATCGCTTCCTGCGCTTCTTCGGTCGAGCCGCCGATGTGCGGCGACAGGATGACGTTCTTCAACCCCATCAGGGCGCTGTCGAACGGGTCGTCATTGGTGCGCGGCTCTTCCGGGAAGACGTCGATGGCGGCGCCATGGATGCGCTTGCACGCCAGCGCCTTGGCCAGGGCGTCGATATCGACGACGTGGCCCCGCGACAGGTTGATGAAGATCGCCCCGTCCTTCATGCGCGCGAATTGCGCCGCACCGAACAGGTTGGCATTGTCACCGCGGCCGTCGACGTGCAGCGAGATGACGTCGGCCTCGGCGATCAGGGCGTCGAGCGAACGGTAGCGCTTGGCATTACCCAGGCTGAGCTTTTCAGCCAGGTCGTAATAGATCACCCGCATGCCGAAGGCCTCGGCCAGGATCGACAGTTGCGAGCCGATGGCGCCATAGCCGATGATGCCCAGCGTCTTGCCGCGGACTTCGTGGGCACCGGTCGCCGACTTGTCCCACTTGCCCTCGTGCATGCCTTCGGACTTGTCGAAGATGTTGCGCGTCAGCATGACGATCAGGCCGATGACCATTTCGACCACCGAGCGGGTATTGGAATAGGGCGCGTTGAACACGGCGATGCCGTGCTGCGAGCAGGCCTTCAGGTCGATCTGGTTGGTGCCGATACAAAACGCGCCGACCGCCATCAGCTTGTCGGCCGCGTCCAGCACCTTGGGCGTCACATTGGTCTTGGAGCGGATGCCCAGGATGTGCACGCCGGCAATGGCCTCGATCAGCGCGTCTTCGTCGAGCGCCCCCTTCACCGTCGAAACGTCATAGCCCTCCTCGCGGAAGCGGCGCACCGCGTCCGGGTGGATGTTTTCCAGCAGCAGCACCTTCATCTTGGAGCGCGGGAAGGAATAGCGGCCCTGGTAGCCCTCGGCGTGCAGCACCTCGTCGAACGAGGCGGCGATGCGCGCGGCCTCGCCGCCGGTCTCGGCGGCCTCGACAACCTTGGGGCGCGCCACGTTTTCGGTGAAGGCATAAAACCGGTCGGCCGCGCCGCCCTTGAACACCTCGAAATCGGTCCAGCCGTCGCCGATCATGACCACGGCGCCGCTGACGTTCAGGCCTTGCAAAGCCACGACCTTGCCGCCGTCCTGCGACAGCGGGTTGGTCAGGTCGATGCCGATGGCAACGCCCGCCTCGTTGAAGATCAGGCGGTTGGCCAGGACGTATTCCGGCGCGATATTGTAGTCGGCGACCACCGGGTCGATGAAGTCGTGAAAGCCGCCCGAGATGACGCGGATGCGGCCGGCGTGCTCGTCGAAGGTGGCGCGGTTGCGCACGATCGAGGCGGAGACCTGTTCCTTCAGCACCTCGACCAGGGCTGCGATGTCCTCGCGCGTCGGCTTCAGCAGTTGGATGCGGCGTTGCAGGGCTTCGGCGAACGAGATTTCACCCGACATGGCCTGGTCGGTCAGCGACTTGATCAGGGCGACATCGGCGGCGCGCGCCGGGTCGGCGGCGGCGACCAGCTCGGCCAGGATGTCGAGCGCCTCGACCTTGGTGAAGGTCGAATCGAAATCGAGGATCAGGGTGGCGGAATTGGGTTGCGCGAAGGTAGCGTTCATGCGGCACACGCCTATCTGTTATACAGGACGGCGGACATTTTACGTGTCTTGACCCAAATTTTTGGGGCCAAAACGGCCGGGACGCTGCCGCCGGGATCGGCTGTGCGATAGGATAAAAGTCGTCCCCGTACAACCGCCATCTTGATTTATTGTGGCGACCACCGCTTTAATTCTCTAAATATTGTTCCATATGGGCTTTGCGCCGGCGAAAGCCGTAAAACCTGTAACGAGTTTACCCAGTCTTCTCCAAGCTACCAGTCCTCAAGAGCTTACATGCCTGAACCGACTTCCACGCCCCTGCCGCCGTCCGAAGACTATTCGGCACGCTTCGTCATCGAGACCCACCCGGTGCACGGGCGTCTGGTGCGGCTGGGCGAAGCGCTCGACGACATCCTGCGCGCTCATGACTATCCCGACGTCATCGCCAACCTGCTGGGCGAGGCCTGCGTGCTGGCGGTCATCGTCGGCGCCTCTCTCAAGTTCGAAGGCCGGCTGATCATGCAGGCCCAGGGCTCGGGCGCCGTACGCTACGTCGTCGCCGACTACGACACCAAGGGCGGGCTGCGCGGTTTTTGCCGCTATGACGAGGAAGAGCTCAAGGCCCTGGTCGACGCCAATGCCGGCAGCTTCCAGATGCTGGGCGCCTCGGCTCTGCTCGGCAAGGGCACCTTCATCATGACGCTGGATCCGGCCGACGGCGGCCAGCGCTACCAGGGTATTACCCCGATCGAGGGTGAGAGCCTGGCTCTGTGCGCCGAGCACTACTTCGCCCAGTCCGAACAGGTGCCGACCCAGATCAAGCTGGCGGTCAGCGATACGTCCGACATCGACGGCCGCCGCTGGCGCGCCGCCGGCGCCATGATCCAGGCGATCGCGGGTGATGCCTCGCGCGGCGATACGAAAGAGTCGTTCCGTCACATCCAGGCCCTGTTCGCCACGCTGGGCGAAGAGGAACTGACCGACTACGACCTGCCGGCCGACCGGCTGCTGTACCGCCTGTTCCACGAGGACGGGGTGCGGTTGAGTGCGCTGAAGGGCGTGTTTCGGCTCTGCCGCTGCTCGCAGGAACGCGTCGAGGGCCTGGTGCAGTCGTTCTCGGCCGACGAGCAGAACGAGATGCTGGAAGACGACGGCAAGGTGCATATTACGTGCGAATATTGCTCGAAGACCTTCCTGGTCGGGTTGTAGGCGATGAACGCCATCAACGTCATCGCCCCCTATAAATATCTCGACATGTGGGTCTTCGACGACGCGCGCGTCGGCCTGTCGGCGGAGCCCTTCGTCGGCGGGGCCGACACCATGATCGACAGCATCACCGCCGACCTTCCCAATCCCGAGGCCGGCTTCATCATGGTGTTTTCGGGCAGCGCCTTCCCGGGCTATCAATACCGCCTGGACTGGCGCCGCCCGGACAATAGCGGCAACATCTATTACTCCGCCGATCTCGACAGCGAAGGCTGGCTCTGCCCGGCCCTGTTCCGCTATTTCGGCGACGCGCCACCGGAAATTTACGTCCAGGTCAAGGCCAAGGCGGCGTAGGGCCACATAAAATGCCTCTCCTCCCCTGCGCAGCGGGGGAGGTGGCGCAGGTGCGAGTGCGCAGCGCGAAGCCCTGCGACGGAGGGGGCCAGCACCGGCGGAAACGGGAAAGTTTACTAAAGAGAAAAGTCGAACTACCCTCGCCTCATGAGGGTGCGGGACATATCCAAAATTGCATTCGCCCGAAAGCTGCGCGGCGATATGTCACCGCCGGAAGTGATGACCTGGGTGCATCTGAGAGTCCGCAAAGACGGTTTGACGTTCCGTCGCCAGCATCCGGTTGGGCCTTATATTCTCGACTTCTTTTGTCCTCAGGCACGGCTGGCGATCGAGATCGATGGCGAGCATCACTATTACGAAGAACAGCAGCAAAAGGACGCCATGCGGGACGCCTGGTTGTTGAACCAAGGGATTGAGACTTTGCGGATACCAGGCTTCGAAATCCTGGCCGATCCGGAGGAGATGGCCAAGCAGATCAGGTTGAAGGCTTTGGAGAAGATTCGGAGCCTGTGAAGGCCCCCTCCGTCACGGGGCTTCGTGCTGCGCACTCGCTCCCGCGCCACTGCCAACGGGGCGTCCCGCTCCCCCGCTTCGCAGGGGAGGAGAGGCAATACGGCCTAACCCTGCATATCCAGCGAATAGCCGGCCGAGCGCACGGTGCGGATTGGGTCAAACGTCTCGTCGCTGTTCAGCGCCTTGCGCAGGCGGCCGATGTGCACGTCGACGGTGCGCGCTTCGACATAGACGTCGTTGCCCCACACGGCGTCGAGCAGTTGCTCGCGCGAGAAGACGCGGCGCGGATGCTGCATCAGATAGTCGAGCAGCTTGTATTCCGTCGGCCCCAGGTGGATGTCACGGCCGGAACGCTGCACGCGGTGCGACAGGCGGTCGACGCTGAGCTCGCCGAAGGTGACCCGGTCCTCGGACAGGCCCGGACGGATGCGGCGCAGCACGGCGCGGATGCGCGCCACCAGCTCGATCATCGAGAACGGCTTGACGACATAGTCGTCGGCGCCGGTGTCCAGCCCGCGGATGCGGTCGCTCTCTTCCGAGCGCGCCGTCAACATGACGATCGGCAGGTTGCGGGTATTGCCTTGCGAACGCAGGCGGCGGCAGACCTCGATGCCCGACACCTTGGGCATCATCCAGTCACAGACCAAAAGGTCCGGCATACGCTCGCTGATCATCATCAGCGCCTCGTCGCCGTCGATCGCCATGCCGACCTCATAGCCCTCTTTTTCCAGATTGTAGGTCAGAAGCGTCGACAGGGCGTCTTCGTCTTCGGCAACAATGATGTAGGGCTTCATAAGGGGCCTTTAAGTTAAAGATTCGCCTCTGGGGCGTTCTTCGACATAGTCTTCGCCCGTCAGCTCGTAATGAATGTGTTCGGCAATATTGGTGGCGTGGTCACCGATGCGTTCCAGGTTCTTGGCCATGAACAGCAGGTGGGTGCACGCCGAAATGGTACGCGGGTCACCCATCATGTAGGTGAGCAGTTCGCGGAACAGGGCGTTGTAGTGTTCGTCAACCTCGGCGTCGGACGCCCAGACGCTCTGCGCCAGGTCGATCTTGCCGCCCTTGTAGGCGTCCAGCACGTCGCGCAGCCGCGACGAGACCAGCTTGCCCATGCGCTCGATCGAGCGGGTGATCGGCGACATCGGCTCGGCCTCGGCGACGACGATGGCGCGCTTGGCGATATTCTTGGCCAGGTCGCCGGTGCGTTCCAGGGAGGTCGCGATCTTCATCGCCGCCACGGTGCGGCGCAGGTCGTCGGCCATCGGCTGACGCAGTGCGATCAGGCGGATGCACTTCTTTTCGACGTCTTTTTCCAGGTCGTCGAGGCGGTGATCACGTTGCACCACGCTTTGCGCCAAGGCGACATCGCGGCGCGCCACGGCTTCGACGGCGTCGGCCACCTGGGCCTCGGCCAAACCGCCCATAAGCACGACCTCGGCGCTCAACTGGTCGAGCTCTTCACCGTAGGTCTTGACGATATGCGGGTTCATCTTGTTGAACTGGACCATGGGTTTGCCTTTGCGCTGCAAGACCTTTCGCCAATCCCGCATCGCAATCTCGGGCTGGCTTTAGGCGATTTTCGTGACAGTTTTATATAGATTATGACAGTCCGCGCGGGCCTGTTGCAAAAAAACTGACGCAGTTCGGTTAATAACTGTTAAGTCTGGCGAAACCGCCACAACACAACTTACCGTAAGTTGATTTTCTCGACCGCTCAAGCGGTACGAGGCGCTCGTGGGGCTCGTCGTCCAAGACTATGGACGATGAAGATTACCGCGAGCTGACGGCATTTTTTAGCTCAGGCGCCGCATGGCTCGCGCCAGCGGCGCGGCGGTCCCTTGACCTTGCCCCACCTCTGCGAGGTTCGGACAGCGCGCTGGCGCGCTCAACCCGCGCTTTTCAGCGATTCGGGATGCAGGTCGGGCAGCGGGTCGGGCGAGACCAGGCGCGGACCGACGCGGCCGGCCGGATCGCCATGAGCGGCATAGACGCCCTTTTGCGGGAACCAGGCGGAAAAAGCCGTGAAGGTGGCGATCGTCGGCGGCATGGGCGTCACCTTTTCGCCCATCAGCAGGCCCAGGTCGTCGGGCGTCTGGCCGCTCAAGCTCTCGACGACCATGCCGCCGCGATGGCGATTGACGATGTGCTTGACGATGGCCAGGCCCAGGCCCGTGCCCAGCCGGTCGCCGGACTTTTGCCCCTCGACGCGGTAGAAGCGCTCAGCCAGGCGCGGCAGGAACTCGCGGCGAATACCCGGGCCCTGGTCGCGCACGGTGACCTTGGCATAATAGTCGTGCACGTCGCGGTCGGGACGCAGCAGGACCAGCTTCGCCGCCTTTTCCGTCGTGCCGGCCATGGCCTGCGCCATGGTCTGGTCCAGCTTGATGTCGACGCAGATCTCGCTGTCGCGCGGGGCGTATTTCAGCGCGTTGTCGACCAGGTTCTGCACCACCTGCAGGATCTGGTCGCGGTCGCCGGTGATCGGATAGAGGCCGGGCTTGGGCCCGTTGATGACGATGCGCACGCCCTTGTCGCGGGCGATGATCGTCAGGCCGTCGACCACGTCGCGCACGGCCAGGGTCAGATCGGCCTCGCCCGACGGCGGCACGTGTTCGTTCAGCTCGATGCGCGACAGCGACAGCAGGTCGTTGATCAGGCGGCCCATGCGGTCGGCCTGGACCGCCATGATGTCGAGGAAGCGTTCACGCGACTTGACATCGTCCTTGGCGTGGCCGCGCAGGGTCTCGATAAAACCGGTCAACGAGGCCAAAGGCGTGCGCAGCTCGTGGCTGGCATTGGCCAAAAAGTCGGCGCGCATGCGTTCCATGCGGCGCATGTCGGTCTCGTCGCGCATGACCAGCAGGCACAGGCGCTGATGGCCCTTGGCGGTCGGCAGCGGGCTGGTGAAGGCACGCCAATACTGGTCGCGGGCGCCGCCGGTGGTGTCAAAGCTGGTCGTGCGTTCAATGCTGCCGAACAGGGTCTCGTCGACGCATTCCAGCACCTCGGGGTTGCGGATCGAAGAGACCAGAAGGCCGCCGTCGTCGCGGATCTGGAAGGTGTCGCGCGCCGCGGTATTGGCGAAGACGATCCAGCGGCCGGCAATGTCATTGGGCTCATAGCCCGAGACGATCAGCACCGGATCGGGGATGGCGCGCAGCACTTCCTGGAAGCTGGGTCCCTCGGGCTGGACCTGGGTGATGGCGACCGGCGCCCGGGTGCCTTCGGCGGCGCGGCGCTGGGCCTCGGAGACCTTCCGCGCGGCTTCGTAGACAATATAGACAATGACGATCAGGGCGATGAAGACGACATAGGGCCGCGTCTGCGGCGTGAACGCGGCCACACCCAGCACCGCCAGCCCGAGCCAGGTGCCGGGTGGTATCAGTTCCAAGGGATGTGTACGCCTGGCCATGGCGTCTTCTTTCTGAAATACGCTACCGTAGCGAGTAGATATACGCCGGGAAAACGGAGCGGGTACTGCGATTTGGCGACATTTCTATGACTGTTCGCTTCCGACGGGTTTCCACTTTGTTAAGAGACCCGCGATTCGCTTAAGGGTTTAAGATCGAGAGGAAGAAACGGCTAACGGTCTCGCCTCCCCTGCGCACTATAGCAGGGGAGGCGAGGCAAAAAGCTACTTCACGCCCAGCTTCTTCTGCAGGTCGCTCGACGAGGTGGTGTACTGGAAGCGCAGCTTGCGGTCGGGGTGGACGTAGCGGTGCGCCTGCTGCGCCATCAGGGCCGCCTCGTGGAAGCCCGACAGGATCAGTTTCAGCTTGCCCGGGTACCAGTTGATGTCGCCGATGGCGAAGATGCCGGGCGTCGAGGTCTCGAACTTTTCCGTATCGACCGGGATCAGGTTCTCGTGCAGGTTCAAGCCGAATTCCGCCACCGGACCCAGCTTCATGGTCAGGCCGAAGAAGGGCAGGAAGGCGTCGGCCGGCAGGTAGGATTGATTGCCGTCGGCGTCCTCGATATGCACCGACTCCAGCGCATGTCCCGTCTCGCCCTTCAGCGCCACGGCCTGGGCGATGACCAGGTCCATGTCGCCCGAAGCGACCAACTCGCGCATCTTGGCGACGCTGTGCGGCGCGGCGCGGAAGTCGTCACGGCGGTGGATCAGGGTGACACGCTTGGCCAGCGGCTGCAGGTTCAGCGTCCAGTCGAGCGCCGAGTCGCCGCCGCCGGAGATGACGATCGACTTGTCGCGGAACGCTTCCATCTTGCGAACGGCGTAGTGCACGCCGAGACCCGCGCCGATGTTCTCGAAGCCTTCGATGCCGGGGATCGGCGGCTTTTTCGGCTGGAACGAGCCGCCGCCGGCGGCGATGACGATCGCCTTGGCGCGGACCACCGTCTTCTGGTCGGTGGTGACTTCCCAAAGGCCTTCCAGGCCCTCTTCGTCGAGCTTACGGATGGCCACGGCCATTTCGCCCAGGTGATACTTGGCGCCGAAGGGATGGATCTGTTCCAAAAGGCGCTTGGTCAGGTCGTCGCCCGAAATGATCGGCCAGGCCGGAATGTCGTAGATCGGCTTCTCCGGATAGAGCTCGGCGCACTGCCCGCCGACCTTGTCGAGGATGTCGATCAGGTGACACTTGATATCCAGCAGGCCCAGTTCGAACACCGAAAACAGCCCGACCGGACCGGCGCCGATGACGACGACGTCGGTCGTCCAGGTTTGTCCGGCTTCCAGGGCCTCGATATGGTGGAGCGCGCTATCGCTCATAATTTTCTCCAGATCACTCGTGATTAGTTTTCTTAAACTGAAAATGGGTTATAGACGCGACTGTTCGACAACAAGGCTTAAGTGATGTCTCGCGATAGACTGCCGCCCCTGTCCGCGCTTCGGGTGTTCGAAGCGGCGGCGCGGTACGAAAGTTTCAAACAGGCGGCCGAGGAGCTGTTTGTCACGCCGGGCGCGGTGTCGCAGCAGATCCGCCTGCTCGAAGAGCACGTCGGTGTCGAGCTGTTCCAGCGTGACGGCCGCCGCGTCGTCCTGACCGACGCCGGCAAGGCCTCGGCCATGATCCTCAAGGAAGCCTTCGAAAAGATGTTCGAAGCGACCCGCGTCATGAAGTCGGGCACGCAGAAGGGCCGTGTCACCGTCTCGGCGGCGCCGTCCTTTGCCGCCAAGTGGCTGATGCCACGGCTCTATGAGTTTAGCGCGGCTAATGAGGACATCGACGTCTGGGTCAGCGCCGACATGGCGCCGGTCGACTTCGCCGTCTCCGACATCGACCTGGCCGTGCGCTACGGCAACGGCCACTATAGCGGGCTGAACACCGAACACCTGCTGGCCGAAGCCGTCGTGCCGGTGTGCTCGCCCCTTTTGTTCGAGGCAGCACCGATGAACCGGCCCGCCGACCTGGCGCACCACGTCCTGCTGCACGATGTCGGCTTCGAGACCGACCCGTCCTGCCCCGACTGGGCCATGTGGCTGAAGGCCCACGGCGTCGACGGCGTCGACGCTTCGCGCGGGCCGCGCTTCAACCAGTCGTCCATGGTCATCGAGGCGGCCGTCGCCGGCCGCGGCGTGGCCCTGGCCAAGCGCACCATCGCCGAGCAGGACCTGCGCGAAGGCCGGCTCAAGGTGCTGTTCAACCAGGCCGATGCGCCCCTGAACTTCGGCTACTACCTGGTCTGGCCGCAGACGCGCGAGCCCAGCGCGGCGCAGTTGCGGTTCATGGACTGGCTGCGCGCCGAAGCCGCCAAGGCCGAGCCGGCCACCGGCCACGCCAAGGAACGCCCGGTGTTCGCGGCGCAGGATATCTGATCTTTTTCTCCTCCCCATTTGGGACAAATGGGGAGGTGGCGCGGCGCTCGCCGAAGGCGAAGTCCGCGACGGAGGGGTCACTTGCGAGCGCACGGGCTGGCTTCGACGCCAGAAAGTGACCCCTCCGTCGTCGACTAGCGCTGCGCGCGTCGCGCCGCCACCTCCCCATTTTAACAAAATGGGGAGGAGAGATTCGGGCTGACGCGCTTCTTCTTCCACTACGCCGGCATCCACGGCGGGGTCGGCAGGCCCTTTTCGGCCAGGAACGCCGGGTTGAAGATCTTCGACGCATAGCGGTTGCCGTAGTCGCACAACACCGTGACGATGGTCTTGCCGGCTCCCAGGTCCTTGGCCATCTTCATGGCGCCGACGACGTTCAGCGCCGCAGACGTCCCCAGGCACAGGCCTTCGGTCTTGATCATGTCATACAGCACCGGCAGCCATTCCTCATCGGCCACCTGGTACGAGCGATCGACCACGACACCCTCCAGGTTGGCGGTGATCCGCCCCTGGCCGATGCCTTCGGAGATCGACGTGCCTTCGGATTTCAGCTCGCCCGTCGTGTAATAGCTGTAGAGCGCCGCCCCAAGGGGATCGGCCAGGCCGATCTGCACGGCCGGGTTCTGTGATTTCAGGTACATCGACAGCCCGCCCAGGGTCCCGCCGGAACCGACGGCGCAAATGAAGGCGTCGATCTTGCCGTTGGTCTGGTTCCAGATTTCCGGGCCGGTGGCGTCGATATGGGCCTGGCGATTGGCGACATTATCGAACTGGTTCGCCCAAACCGCGCCGAGTTCCTCCGCCAGGCGCCCGGAATAGCGCACATAGTTGTTGGGGTTCGAATAGGGCGCGGCGTCGACCTCGATCAGCTCGGCGCCATAGGCGCGGATGGCGTCCTTTTTTTCCTGCGACTGGGTGCGCGGAATAACGATGACGCACTTGTAGCCCAGCGCATTGGCGACCATGGCCAGGCCGATACCGGTATTGCCGGCGGTGCCTTCGACGATGGTGCCGCCCGGCTTCAGGGCGCCACTCTTTTCGTGGGCGCGAATGATCCAAAGCGCGGCGCGGTCCTTGATCGACTGGCCGGGATTGAGGAATTCCGCCTTGCCGTAGATGTCGCAGCCGGTCGCCTCGGACGCCGCCTTCAGGCGGATCAGCGGCGTATCGCCGATCAGGTCGATCACAGAATTCGCGGTCTTGGTCATGAGGACGGTCCTGGAAAAGTGGGCGCTAGCTAACAAATCCGGCGCCGTTGCCAAAGCGATGGATTCTAACCGCGCGGTTTAGTCCCACTGGCAAGTAAACACCAAGCCTGAATTTGCAAAACGCGCCGCCGCACCTGATGGCCTTTTTATGGCCCCGCGCCCTAGGGTCGCCACAATTGCTTAACCCGTTCCATGGCCCTCAGGAGGTTTACATGCACGTTTCCGGAATTCTGGCCGCCCTTGTCGTCGGGATCATCGCCGGCTGGCTGGCCCACGTCATCACCGGCGGCCGTGGCGGCCTGCTCGGCAACCTGATCGTCGGGTTGCTGGGTTCAATCGTCGGCGGTTTCATCGCCAACATACTGGGCATCTACTGGTATGGTATTGTCGGTTCGGTGCTGATCTCGACCCTGGGCGCGGTCGTGTTGCTGTTCATCTTCGGCGCCGCCAATAACCGCCGGACCGTTTAACGGCGCCCGGCGGCACCGATCTTGCAGAGATTTATCTAAATACCTTGCCAAAAGCCAGTTTGAAGACCATATGGCTTTTTAACAACCCAGTCGTGTTTAACAGATTGGTAACTGTTCAGGAGACGTGCCATGCACATGGCAGGCATGCCCATCGGGGCTTTGATTGCGATTATTGCTTTCGGGGTATTCTCGGCCCTGGTCGGCGTGGCGTGCCTCGTTGCCGCCCTTCGCCAGCGCGCGGTCAATGCCGAAGTCCTGATCGTCGCCTCGCCACGCGAGACCCTGACCGACGGCATGGGCGTGATCGCTTATCGCGCCTTCAACCGCGTGCTGATTTCGACGCTGGGCGGCGGCATCCTGATCGCGCTGTTCAACGCCAAGAGCATGGGCGCCAAGAGCCGCGCGTAAAGATACGTGGCTAGGCCAGGTCCATACCCTCGAACCGGCCATAAATCTTTACATTCAGCGCCCTAAATAGCTGCGTATTTCCCAGTACCAGAATTTCGTGGTCGCAATCGGCGTCTGTGTCGAGGTTAACCAGGAAATACCCTTCGAACAGGTACCTTAGCTCATCATCTTCATCCGACGGTTCCGTTTCGTAGACGTACTGAATGAAGACCTTGCCGGCGCGCATCTCGCAGGAGATTGAGCGTAAATTGGGCGTGACTTTGCGCCACAGGGCATTGCATGCCGCGCCGGCAAGACGATCGTGGTCTACTTCCCTCAAGATACGCCCCTTTCAAGATCGGCCTACCCTACCAATCCCGCTTAACCCTGACATCAGAAAAAGGGCATTGCCGCTGATTGGCGCACAGCTTATGAGGCTCAATCCGATCACTTGAGCTCCTTTGCATGGCCGTATTCACGCCTGTCTCCATCGAAGACGCGAAAGCCTATCTGGCGGCCTATGATATCGGCGCGCTGACCCACCTCGAAGGCATCGAGGAAGGCGTATCCAACACCAATTTCAAGGTCGAGACGACGACCGGCCTCTATGCCCTGACCCTGTTCGAAGCCGCCACGCCGCAGGACGACCTGCCGTGGTTCATGGACTATACGCTGTACCTCGATCGCAAGGGCTATCCGGCGCCGGGGCCCGCGCTCAAGCGCGACGGGTCCAGCCTCGGCACCATCAACGGCAAGGCCTGCGCCCTGATCAAGTGGCTGCCCGGGCGCTGGCCGCGCAACCCCGATGTCCGCCATGCGACCTCCGCCGGCGAGTACCTGGCGCGGCTGCACCTGACCGGCGGCGATTTTCCCGAGGTCCGCGTCAATTCCATGGGCCCGCACGTCTGGCCGCACCTGGTCGAACGCTGCGAGCCAAAGGCCTCGACCAATCCGCGCGCCGAAGCGATCCTTGAGGATTTCCGCGCCGAATTGGGATTCCTGGACACTCACTGGCCGCATGACCTGCCGAAAGGCGCCATCCACGCCGACTATTTCACCGACAATGTGCTGATGAGCGACGACGGCATCGTCACCGGCGTCATCGACTACTACTATGCCTGCACCGACTTCTACGCCTACGACCTGGCGGTGGCGCTGAACGCCTGGGGCTTCACGCCGGGCGGCCACCCCCTGCCCGAGATGATCCAAGCCTTCGCCCGCGCCTATGCCGAGGTGCGGCCGTTGTCGGACGCCGAAATCGCAGCACTTCCCCTGTTCGCGCGCGGCTCGGCGGTGCGCTTTACCCTGACGCGGTTGTTCGACCTTTTGAACCACGACCCGGCCTGGGTGGTTAAGCCCAAGGACCCGGAAGCCTTTTACCGGCGGCTGGAATACCACCGCGGCATCGATGACGGCCTTGCCTACTTCTGATGCTCTAAAACCACAGTTGTTTCTTTTGCAACTGTAGCGCTTGACCGGCCACACACGCCGCGACCATAAGGCGCGCATGTTTACGCACCTCGTCCAGTTCCAGTCCCATGCCGCGCCCGTCAGCTTGACCGGCGTGATGAAGGCTGGGCTGCGTCAGGATATCAATCACGACCCGGGCTGCGTGCGACGAGACTAGACTCCCGTAACAGGATCTATTCCCCACACAGCCCTTTCGACACGGTCGAAAGGGCTTTTTCATTTCCGAAACCCCAAACTGCAAAGACCAAAAGGAGGTTCCAATGCAGGTTTTCCAAGGAGCCCGGGGCGGGCTCATCAAGGCATGGATCGACGGGGTCGCCGTCGAGGACCAGGCGCGCAAGCAGCTCGATAACATCGCCGCCATGCCCTTCATCCATAAGCACGTGGCCATCATGCCCGACGTCCACTGGGGCATGGGCGCGACCATCGGCTCGGTGATCCCGACCAAGGGCGCGGTCATCCCGGCCGCCGTCGGGGTCGACCTGGGCTGCGGCATGATGGCGGTCAGGACCACGCTCACCGCCGCCGACCTGCCGGACAACCTGGCCGGCCTGCGGACGGCGATCGAGCAGCGGATCCCGCACGGCCGGACCGACAACGGGGGCGTCAACGACCGCGGCGCCTGGGGCGAAACCTCCGAGGCGGCCACCGCCGTGTTCACCGGCCTGTCCGATGAGCTGGGCAAGATCGTCGCCAAGCACCCGAAGATCAGCCAGGCCGCCCACCGGGCGCAGGCGCATCTCGGGACGCTGGGGACCGGGAACCACTTCGTCGAGGTCTGCCTCGACGAAAACGAGGCCGTGTGGATCATGCTGCACTCGGGGTCGCGGGGGATCGGCAACCGGATCGGCTCCTACTTCATCGAGCGCGCCAAGCACGAGATGAAGCGGTGGTACATCAACCTGCCGGACGAAGACCTGGCCTACCTGCCCGAAGGTTCCGAGCTGTTCGGCGACTATATGGGCGCGGTGTCGTGGGCGCAGCGGTTCGCGCGGGCCAACCGCGAACTGATGATGACGGCGGCGCTGGAGGCGCTTTCGGTCTCCGTGCCGAAGCGCTTCACCTGCGACTGCGAGGCCGTGAACTGCCACCACAACTACGTGGCGCACGAACGGCACTTCGGCGCCGACGTATTGGTGACCCGTAAGGGCGCGGTGCGGATCACGCCGGAGACGCTCGGCATCATCCCGGGCTCGATGGGCGCGAAATCGTTCATCGTGCGCGGGATCGACGGCGCCGCGGCGGCCGAGGCCCTGTGTTCGTGCTCGCACGGTGCGGGCCGGGCCATGTCGCGGGCCGAGGCCAAGCGGCGGTTTACGCTCGCCGACCACGCCCTGGCCACGGCCGGGGTGGAGTGCCGCAAGGACGCCGAGGTCATCGACGAAACGCCGGCGGCCTACAAGGACATCGACGCCGTGATGGCCGCCCAGTCCGACCACGTCGAGATCGTCCACACCCTCAAGCAGGTCGTCTGCGTGAAGGGATAAACAGACGGCGCCGGGGACAACCCCGGCGCCGTTTTTAATGAATTAAGCCTCTCCTCCCATGCGAAGCGGGGGAGGAGAGTCGAAGCTCTTACAACCCCCCCGGCACCAACTGGCCGCCGCCGGCGAGCGCATACGTCTTGTTGGCCAGTTGCGGGTTGTGGCGGTGATCATAGGTCAGGGTATGGCCGTTGCCGGTGATGTTGGGCACGCTGTCGCCGGCGATCGCCGCATCGGTCAGCTTGCCGACATTGGTGTCGCCGGTCAGCACCCAGTGGCTGGACGCATCCATCTCGACATCGACGTTCGGCGTCGTCGCCCCGGTCAAGGTCGATTGGTCGTTCAAGGATACGGCAATGCTGCTGATGACGTCGGTGGCGAAATCACCGGTCAGGTCCTGGTGATGGGTGATGAGGTGGACTTCACCGCCGTTACGGCCGACCAGGCCCCACTGGTCGGCGGCCGAGCGCACCAGGATGCCGCCGTCGCTTTGCAACGCCACGTGATCCAGGGTGATTTCGGCATGCAGGTTGGTAACGTAGAAGTCGGCCTTGTGCGCCTTCAACGTGCCGCCGGTCATGGTGAAAGCCGTGCGATGCAGGACCACGTCGTCGCTGGGCTGGACGGGATCGGGATTCTGCGTCGGCGATGGCGCCGAGGGGCCGGCCATGCCTGCGCCCCGGTGAGGGACAGGGTGGCTGTCGGCCGCAGCCGCCGCGCCGTCATGACCCGCCTCGTCGCCGGCATAGAGCACGGCGCCATAACCGCCGGCGCTCAGGCTGGTATCGGCCAGGGTCACGTTGCGCGCCTTGTCGGCCAGCACACCGTCGGCCGCCGAGGCATGGGCGGTGACGCCGCTGGCGTTCAGGGTGCCCGCCACAAAGAAGGCGTTGGCGGCCGCGCCCTCGGTCGTGAGTTGCCCGCCGGTCAGCACGGCCTGGCTGTTGGGCGTCTGTACGGCGACCGCGGTGCCGCGGTCCCCCGTCGTCGCGACCGTGATGCCGTCGCCCAAGACGCTACCGCCCCCTGTGGCTTCGACACCGTAGGCGTCGCTGGCATGGGTGGCCAGTGCCGTATCCTTGAAGCTCAGCTTCGAGCCGGCGTCGCTGACGAAGGCCGCGCTGGCGCCCTTGCCGGTCGTCGAAATATGGCCTCCGGTCATGGTGACCGCCGCCGCGCTGCCGACCAGAAGCGCGGAGTCGATGCCGGCGGCGCGGCTGTCGGCGACCAGGGACGCATCACCGGCGCCGGTCAGGTCGACCGTGTCGAGGGTGAGTTGGGCGTTGCGTTCGACGTAGATGGTCGACATGTCGGGCGAGGTCGAGGCCAGCGACGCGTGCGTCATTTCCTTGACCCCGCCGTTGATGACCAGCTTGCCGGTCAGGCGCATCGACAGGGGAACATTGGCCGGCGCGTGCATGGCGGTCTGGGGCGCCGCGGTCGTCGCCGCGGGCTTCTGGCCTTGGCCGGAGCCCTTGTGATGGCCACCGCCACCGCCGCCCTGGCCGCCTCCCATGCCACCACCCATACCGCTGCCCATGCCGCTACCGCCCATGCCACTGCCGCCGTATTGGGCGAAGGCGGGAGCGGCGACGAGCGCCAGGCCGGTCGTCATCAGAAGAAGGACGCAGATGCGCATGGTTTTAGCCCCTGTGGTTCACTCTGCCCCTAACAAGCCATAAGGGCGTAAGTATGCGGGCTTTGTATCAGGCATGACACCGGCTGTCGCGCCCCAAAGGCGGCCAGAAACCCGACATGTCTCAGGCTGTGAATTCGGTGACCGTCTTCAGCGCCGCGGCATCGTCATTGGCGATCTCGCGGATGGTTTCCTTCAGGCCGTGCAGCTTCTGGATTGCTTCGGGCACCTCGGGGCGGAAACCCAGGGCGCCGGCGACGAAGTCCGGAAACTTGGCCGGATGGGCGGTGGCCAGCACGATCTGCGGGGAATTGTTCTTCTGCGCCGAGCGCCGTTCCAGGGCGGCAGCCAGGGCGACCGCCGTATGCGGACAGATAACCTGGTGATAGGCGTCCCAGGCGTGGCGGATGGCGGCGGCCGTCTGCGTCTCGTCGACCGACGAGGCCGTGACCTCGGCGCGCAGGGCATATTGCAGGTCGGGCGAGACATCGGCGGCGCCGACGGCGCCATAGGTGTCGAAAAAGCCCTTGGTGGTCGCGGCGTCGCGGCCCGAGGCTTCGAAGACCAGGCGTTCGAAGTTCGACGGCGCCTGGACGTCCATGCTGACCGACGCGGTCGCAACCGCCGGCCGGCGGATATAGCGGCCGTCATTGATCACCTCGGCCAAGGCGTCATTGCCGTTCACCGCGGCGTGCAGGTGGCCGATATGGCCGCCGATGCGCCGCCCCACCCAGCCGGCGAAGGCGTCGCCGAAATTGCCGGTCGGCACGACGAATTCCGGATGGCGCGCCCCCGAGGCCGCGGCGGCGGCCAGATAGTAAGGCACCTGGCCCAGCAGGCGGCCCCAGTTGATCGAATTGACACTGCTGATCAGGCCGCGTTCCTTCAGCGCCGCATTGCCGAGCAGGCTTTTGACCATGCGCTGGCAGTCGTCGAAATCACCGGCGACGCCGATATTGAGCACATTATCGGCCTCGACGGTGGTCATCTGCAGGCGCTGCACCGGCGAGACGCGGCCCAGCGGATGAAAGACGACCAGGCGCACGCGTTCGGCGCCGGCAAAGGCGCGCACGGCGGCCGCGCCGGTGTCGCCCGAGGTTGCCGTGACCAGCGTCAAGGTCTCGTTGCGTTCGCGCAAGGCGCCGCTGGTCAGCTCGGCCATCATCTGCATGGCCATGTCCTTGAAGGCCATGGTCGGGCCATGCCACAGTTCGAGCAGCCACAGGTCGTCGTCGAGCTGGGTCAGGGGCACGCTGCCATCGGCGCGCAGAAAGGCCTTGGCCGTGGCGGCGCAGGCGGCATCGGCCGCGGCGTCACCGACATTGACGGCGAAATCATTGAGCAAGGTCCGTGTCAGCGTGGCATAGTCGCCTTTGGCCAGGGTATTCCACTCACCGCCGTCGCGGGTCGGATAGGAACCCGGCAGGTAAAGGCCGCCGTCGGGCGCCAATCCATCGAGCAGGGCGTCGGCGAAGGTCTTGGTCCCGACGAAGCCGCGCGTACCTATATAGTTCATTTCGTTACCATTTCTGCCGCTTGCGCGTTAGAGCCCCAAGCCCTACAAGCGCGCCCTATCATCTTACGCCGTGCCGGAAAAGAGCCCGATGCCGCCTGCCGCCGAAAAAACCCTTCTGCCCGAGGCGCTCGCCGCGGCGCGGCGCATTACGATCAAGATCGGCTCGGCCCTGGTCGTCGATGCGGCAACCGGCATGGCCAATGCCGCCTGGCTCGACGGCCTGGCGCAGGACGTCGCCGCCCTGATGAAGGAGGGCCGCACGGTGATGGTCGTGTCGTCCGGCGCCGGGGCACTGGGCCGCCGCCATCTCGGCTTGACCGGCAAGCGCTTGAAGCTCGATGAGAAACAGGCCGCCGCCGCCGCCGGCCAGCCGCGCCTGATGGCCGCCTGGGACCAGGCGTTTGCCGCGGTGGGACTGAAAACCGCCCAGGTGCTGCTGACGCGCGAGGACACCGAAAAGCGCCGGCGCTGGCTGAATGCGCGCGCCACGATCGAAACCCTGTTTAGCCTGGGCTGCGTGCCGATCGTCAACGAGAACGACACGGTGGTAACCGAAGAAATCCGCTACGGCGACAATGACCGCCTGGCGGCGCGCGCGGCGCAACTGGTGCGGTCCGAAGCCCTGATCCTGCTGTCCGACGTTGACGGGCTCTATACGGCCGATCCGCGCAAGGACCCGGGCGCCCAGCACATTCCGCTGGTCGAAAAGCTGGATGCCTCGATCGAGGCCATGGCCGGCGGCGCCAATACGGCCGCCGGCGTCGGCACGGGCGGCATGGCGACCAAGATCGCCGCCGCCAAGATCGCCGGCTCCGCCGGCTGCGCCACGGTCATCGCCTTCGGCGCGGTGGTGCGGCCGCTATCGAATCTCGAGCGTTTCACCCTGATCAAGCCGCAGGCTTCGGCGGGCGCCGCCTACAAGGCCTGGATCGCCGGCACCGTGGTACCGGCCGGCAAGCTGATGCTGGACGAAGGCGCGGTGCGCGCGCTGCATAACGGCAAAAGCCTGTTGCCGTCGGGTATCGTCGAGGTCCTCGGCAGTTTCGACAAGGGCGACAGCGTCTCGGTCCTTGCGCCCTCGGGCGACGAAATCGCGCGCGGCATCGTCAGCTACAGCGCCGACGACATCCGCCAGATCCGCGGCCGCACCAGCAAGGACATCGAGGGGATTTTGGGCTATACCTCCGGCGACGAGGTCATCCACCGCGACGATATGGTGGTGGCGTAGGGGATAAGCGGGGGGTGAGCATGTCGTATCTGTGGCTGATGTTTATTGTGACCACGGCCGTCGTCGGACCTGCCATGCTGTCGGGCACGGCCATCCGCCGCCTGAAGGGCTGGGCCCGGGGCCTGGCCGTGCCGGTCCTGCTGATCGGATTGACGGCGCTGCCCTGGCTCTGGCTTGACCCCCGGATCAGCATGGCCAACAAATCCAGCCCCGATATGGGCGGCTATATCGGCTTATGTATGGTCTTCCTGATGATGGTCATCCTGCTCTCGACCTTGGTGGGCTTTGCCGTCGGCGGGGTTGTCGTCTATCGTCGCAACCGCACGCCGGCCTAGACGGTTGAGGGGGGCAGACAGCATGATGATCCTGGGCATTATCTACTATCTTGTGCTGCTCGCCTTGCCGGGCTTTTTGAGCTACGTCCTTACCCTGCGCTTACGCGGCACAATTCGCATTCTGATCTTGCTCGCGGTTTTCATTGTACCGCTCTGGCTCATCTACAATGCCCATGACTGCGACATACACCACACGGATGCAGCGAACGACGAGCCGTGCCTTCTCGATGGCCTGTTGGGAGTGCTGGGTGTGTTTTGTAGCATTGGCGCAGTGATCGGAATAATTACCGGCGCTATCCGCAATCTATTCCACAATGCACAAGCCAAGGCTTCCTGATGGATCAATTCACGACGATGGTGCTCATTATCGGCCTGCCGCCGGCGGTGATCGAGTTCCTGGCCCTGGTCTGGGCGCGCCGCCGCGTGCGCCTACTGCTGGCGTTCGCCATGTTCGCCATACCCGTGTTGATCTTCGTCTGGCTGTTGGCGACAGCGAGCCAGAACGGCGACAACCTGGCGCGGCTGGGCCTGGTCAGCCTGGCGATTATTTTGTTGGGTGGGGCCATCGTCGGTGCGGTCTTGGGCGGGCTGGTGATTTTGTTCCGCTATTTAAGACGGAGGGGCCAAGACGTTCAAGGTTGAGAGGTCATATCACATGTGATATGATCATTAGGTGAGATGGGTTCTCGATACCAATGTAATTGTTGCAGCCATGCGCAGCCCGAGTGGAGCCTCTGCGGCTATCCTGCGTCTCGCGCGCCAAAGCAAGATTACCATGCTTGCGAATGTCGCATTGGCTCTTGAATACGAAGCTCTATGCCTTGCGGAGAACCATTGGCGTCCCGCGGGGCTAACATTTACCGAGGCTGGCATCTTCGTCGACACGGTCATTGCCATGGTCGAGCCAGTTGAGTCCCATTTCATGTGGCGACCGCAATTACGCGATCCTGCGGATGAATTCGTTCTGGATGCCGCCGTCAATGGTCGTGCGGACGGTATCGTAACATTCAACGTTCGCGATTTCGCCGACGCCCCCCGGTCGTTCGGCATATCGCTTTACACGCCGTCAGAGGCGTTCCGGAGTATCAGGTCATGAAACGGCAAAGTCAAAGCTATGCCTTGCGCCTTCCGGCTTCCGTCAAGGCTGAAGTTGAACGGGTCGCTCGCAACGAAGGCACAAGCATCAATCAGTTTATTGCCACGGCGGTCGCTGAAAAGCTGGCGGTGTTGAACACAGCCGCTTTCTTCGCTGAACGCCGCAGGCGCGCCGACTTCGAAGCTTTTGACCACATCCTGTCGCGCAACGGCGGTTTGCCGCCCGAGGCCGATGATATCCCATGAAACCGTCGCAATTCCCGGGTTTTGGACTATATAGGGCCAGACAGACCAAGGAATTTGACGATGGACGACCATAGCCGCGTGCAATCGCTTAACGACCTGATGACCGGGATGGCCCAAAAGGCCAGGCTCGGCGCCGAAGCGTTGCGCCTGGCCGGTCCAGACATCCGCACAAAGGCCATCGTCGAAGCCGCCAAAGCCATCCGTGCGCGTGAGGCGCAAATCCTCGACGCCAACCTCGCCGACCAAAAGGCCGCCGAGGCCAAAGGCCTGACGCCCGCCATGATCGAGCGCCTGATCCTCAATCCGGCTCGCGTCGAAGCCATGGCCAAGGGCCTGGAAGAAGTCGCCGCCCTGCCCGATCCCGTCGGCCGCGAACTGGCGCGCTGGACGCGACCCAACGGGCTCGACATCGCCCGGGTTTCCACGCCCATCGGCGTTATCGCCATCATCTACGAGAGCCGGCCCAACGTCACCGCCGATGCTGCCGCCCTATGCATCCGCTCCAGCAACGGCGCCATCCTGCGCACCGGCTCCGAAGCCCTGCAATCGGCGCTCGCCATCTATGCGGCGTTCGAGGACGGTTTCCGCGCTGCCGGCCTGCCCGACTATTGCGTGCAACTGGTGCCGACGTCGGATCGCGACGCGGTCGGCCTGATTCTCAGCGGGCTCGACAAGGCCATCAACCTGATCATTCCGCGCGGCGGCCGCTCCCTCGTCGAACGCGTCCAGCGCGAGGCCCGCGCGCCGGTCCTGGCTCACCTTGAGGGGCTGAACCACACCTATATCCACGCCGCCGCCGATCCGCAAAAGGCCGTCGACGTCACGGTCAATGCCAAGATGCGCCGCGTCTCGGTCTGCGGCTCGACCGAAACCCTGCTGATCGACGCGGCCGTCGCCCCGACTTTGCTGCCGAAGATCGCCGAGGCCCTGGTGGCCAAGGGCTGCGAACTGCGCGGCGACGACGCCGCCCGCGCCATCGTTCCCATGCACGAAGCGACCGAGGACGACTGGAAGACCGAATACCTGCTGCCGATCCTGTCGGTGAAGGTCGTCGCCGACGAGGCCGCCGCCATCGCGCATATCAAGACCTATGGCTCGGGCCATACCGAGGCGATCATTACCGAGGATGCAGCCGCCGCCGAGACCTTCCTCAACGAGGTCGACAGCGCCATCGTCATCTGGAACGCCTCGACGCAATATGCCGACGGCGGCGAATTCGGCCTGGGTGCCGAGATCGGCATCTCGACCGACCGCCTGCACGCCCGCGGTCCCGTCGGCGCCGAGCAGCTGACGACCTTCAAATACATCGTCCGCGGCGAGGGTCAGACCAGGCCTTAGGAATTTATCCACAGATGCACACAGATGAACACAGATGTTCATAGCAATCTGATCGCGCGAAGCGCTTCATCGATATTCGAATGGCCTTCGGCCGATCGGCATTGCCCTAAAATCTGTGTTCATCTGTGTGCATCTGTGGATCCTCCTTATGAGGCTTGCCACAAGCTTCGGCGGGGCATAGTTGAAAACGAAACCATCTTTCGAGACCAATTATGACCATCTCCTTCCACGCGGACTTTGACGGCGGCAACATCGAGTTCAAGGGCGGCGACAGCGGCCGCTATGACCTGGCGATCAAGCCCGATAGCGCGTCGCATCACTATCAATGGTTCTACTTCCGCGTCGATGGCGCCCAAGGCCAAGCGCTGGAACTGCGCCTGGTCAATGCCGGCGGTTCGGCCTATCCCGATGGTTGGCCGAACTACAAGGCGCGCGTCAGCGGCGACAATGCCGACTGGACCTGCGCCGAGACAATCTACGCCGACGGCGTCCTGACCATCAAATGCACCCCCACCAGCGACAGCGTCTGGTTTGCCTATTTCGCGCCCTTCTCCAGCGAGCGCCACGCCGCCCTGGTGGCGCAATATGCCGCAGCCGACGGCGTGCGCCACGATGTGCTCGGCCACTCGCTCGACGGCCGCACGATCGACCGCTTGCGCTTCGGCAGCGGCGCGCTCCAGGTCTGGTTCTATGCCCGCCAGCATCCGGGCGAGACGATGGCGCAGTGGTGGATGGAAGGCGCGCTAGCCTGGCTCACCAGCCCGCAAGCCGCCGATCTGCTCGACGCCGCCACCGTCCACGTCATCCCCAATATGAACCCGGACGGCAGCGCGCGCGGCCATCTCAGGACCAATGCCGCCGGCACCGATTTGAACCGCGAATGGGCGAAACCATCGGCTGAACGCAGCCCGGAAATCCTCCGCGTGCTCAATGCGATGGTAGAGACCGGTGTCGACTTCGCCATGGACGTCCATGGCGACGAGGCCATTCCCCACGTCTTCATCGCCGGCTTCGACGGCATCCCGTCGCTCAGCGACCGCCAATCGGCGCTGTATCGCATCTACACCGAAAGCCTCGACATGAAGACGCGGGACTTTCAGCGCCAGCACGGCTATCCGATCTCCGCCCCCGGCCGCGCCAACCTGGCCATGTCGACCGCCGCCCTGGCCGAACGCTTCGGCGCCGTGTCGATGACGCTGGAAATGCCGTTCAAGGACCATGACGATGCGCCCGATCCCGTGCACGCCTGGTCGCCCGAGCGTTCGCGCAAGCTGGGCGCGGATTGCCTGGCAACCCTTTCCGGCATGCTCGAAGACTTCACGGGCCAATGAAAGCAGGCCAGGTTTCGATGTTAAAGCGCTGCGCCGTCGCCTTTGGGACGGCGATCGCGCTTTATCTCGGCCTGGCCTATGTCGCCCTGCCCATGGCCTGGCGCCATCACGAGCGCCAGCCGGGCCTGGCCGACAAGCCGATGGTGACGAAGACGGCGGCCGGCATTCCGGGCGATCCGATCAATATCGGCCTGGTCGGCAGCCGCGACGACATCGTCCGCGCCATGCAGGCGGCCGGCTGGTATCCGGCCGATCCGGTGACGCTCAAATCCAGCCTGAAGATCATCGGCAGCGTGCTGCTGAACCGCCCCGACCACACGGCGCCGGTCAGCAGGCTGTTGTACGACGGCCGCCGCGAGGACCTGGCGTTTGAGCGACCCGACGGCAGGAGCGCGCGGCGCCGCCACCATATCCGGCTATGGCTGGTCATGGCCGACGGCATCGAAAACCGGCCGGTCTGGCTCGGCGCCGACACCTTCGACCAGGGCATCGGCCTAAGCCACGATACCGGCGAGGTGACGCATCGCATTGCGCCCGATATCGATGACGAGCGCGCCTACTTGACCGCCTCGCTGAGCCATGCCGGCATGGTGCAGACGATGTACCAGATCTCCGGCGCCGGACCGACGCTCACCGGCCGCAACGGCGAAGGCACGCTCTACCGCACCGACGGCGAGATCCAGGTGCTGGATCTGGTCGCGAACGGCCAGGTTCGCACCACGCCGCCGGTGGTGATCGACACGCCGCCCCTATCGCAAATCTCCGATAATGCGCTACATGCGGCCGCTTCGGCGCTGAAATAGGGGCCATCTTGTCAAAAGGGATCGGCATGTCAAAAGGGATCGGATTGGGCTTTGCCGCCTTCCTGGCCTACGCCATCTCCGACGCCTGCGCCAAGGCCATGCACGGCGCCTTGCCGCCCTATGAGATGGGCCTGTTCGCCGCCCTGTTTTCGACGCTGGTCCTGCCCCTGCTGCTGCGCCCGGGCTCAAGCGTGATCGACATGGTCAAGCCGCAGCGCCCGTGGCTTTGGGTGGCGCGCGGCGTGCTGACCGTCTTCAACATCATCGCCAGCGTCCTGGCCTTTACCTATTTGACCATGGCGGAAGCCTTTTCACTGATCTTCATCATGCCCCTGGTCACTTCGGCCCTGTCGGTCGTGTTCCTGAAGGAAAAGGTGACGCCCGCCGCCTGGATCGCCATCGGCGTCGGCTTTGTCGGCGTGCTGATCGTGCTGCGCCCCGGGTTCCGCGACATCGGCATCGGTCAGCTGGCCGGCCTGTCCTGCGGTATTACCGGGTCGATCTCCTCGGTATTGATGCGCTATGTCAGTCATACCGAGAAACCGATCACCCAGTTCGGCGCCGCCCAACTGCTGCCGTTCATCGTCTTCGGCGTGCTCAGCGCCGGCCATTTCGTGGCGCCCACGCCCATCCAGTGGCTGATCATCGCCGGCTATGCCGTGTTGGCGGCATTGGGCGGCGTGCTGCTGACCTATGCCGGCCGCCTGGTCGCGGCCAGCCATTTGGCGCCGACGCAATATTCGCAGATGCTGTGGGGCACGGCGCTGGGCGCGGGCTTCTTCGGCGACCGCATCGACGGCCTGACCTTTGTCGGCATCGCCGTCATCGTCGGCGCCGGCCTATGGCTGTTCCTGCCCAAACGCGCCAGCTGGCCCTGGATATCGGCGGGCTGATCACGGAGTTTTTAAGGGTTAGCCACAGATGGCACAGATGAAGAGAAGCCACAGATGAACACAGATGTTTTGGCCATCTAACCGCGCGAAGCGCTTCAATTGGGGATGGCTCAAACTTAAGGAATTGACCTAAAATCTGTGCTCATCTGTGCCTCCTCTTCATCTGTGCAATCTGTGTTCCCCCTTTTTGAAGGTGGCAACTACCCACCGGGCCGGAACACCAGCGCAGCCTTGAAGCTCTCGCCGATGCGATGGGCGCGGACCATGAAATAGTCGACCGCCGCCTCGTTTGTCGCGATATCGCGCAAGGTCTCCTCGAACAGCATCAGCCAATCGCCGAAATGTGCCGGCTCGATCGCCGGCTGGCGCAAATGGACCTGCATCGGCCGGCCGGCATAGGTGCCGGCGTTCAGCGCTACCGACGCCCAGAAGGATTTAAGTTTGGCCAGGTGTTCCGGCCAATCGTCGACGGCGGCGTCGAAGATCGGGCCCAGCCGATCATGCGCTCGCACCCGGCCGTAGAAGTCGTCAACCAGGCGCGAAATAAAGGCCTCGTCGATGCCGATGGCGGCCGCCTCGTCACGGATCTGTTGACGGGCCGATAGGATGGGTTCGGAACTCATGGTGGTTATTCTATCGCACCGCAAACCTCTTTGCCATGCGGTGCTTTGGCGCACATTGTTTCCTTATCGGGCGAGGCCTAGCGATTTGCTCAGGACACGGAGAAACCGTTATGCCGACCCGATATTCTTCGCTGCTGCACACCTTGCTTTCTTATGTGGGGAAATCTAGCCTTGGTGATTCGCGTACCAGGAGTCTGTCCATGCGTAATGTCATCAAATTCCCCGACCACAGCACGGCTTTCGAAGTCGATACCGACGATCTGGATGGCGCCGGCTGCGCCTGCATCCTGTGCCGCCCGCACGGCGCGCTGCTGTCCTTCGTATCGCGCGACAATCTGGGCCTGAGCGGAGGCCGGCCGGCGCATCGCTTCACCCGCCAAAGGCTGAACCACCAGTTCACCGCGGTCACCGAAGCCGACGAAACCCCGAACAAGGCCTTGCGCGCGCCCAAGTTCGAAAAGCTGCAATACCGCCGCCGCGCCTGATCCGTAAGGTTCACTAAAGCGATCGTCCATAAACCATCGCTTTATAGGACGGGTGGTAAAACCTACATAGACGGTGTTCTCAGTCACCCATGTAGCTTGCGATGTTAGCCCTGCCCCTTTCCTGGCCGTTGCGCGATCGGACCGTTGTCCTGATCGGTGACGGGCCGTGGCTCGAGCGCAAGCGAGCCCTGTTCGCGCGCACGCCGGCGACGCTTAAGGTGTTCGACGACGGCCGCTGGCCCGACGCTGCCGATCTCGCCGACGCGTCGCTGATCGTTGTTGCGTTTGAGGACCGGGCCTTGGCCGAAAAGGGCGCCGCCCTGGCCCGCACCGTCAATGCCCCGCTCAATGTCGTCGACTATCCCGACCTGTCCGATTTTCACGTCCCGGCGATTATCGACCGCGGGCCCTTGAGCATCGGCGTCGCCACCGGCGGCGTCGCGCCCGTTCTGGCCCGCGAAACGCGCACCAAGATCGAAGCCGCCATCCCGCCGTCGGAAGCCTATCTCGCCGAATTCGCCCTGGCCCTGAGCCCCCTCCTGCGCGCGCAGATCACCCATGTCGACGACCGCCGCCGCGCCTGGGAAGACCTGTTGAAATCCCCGGCCGCCGAGTTGGCCCGCCAGGGCAAGGTCGCCGAAGCGCTCGAGCAAGCTAAAGCCGCCACGCACACCGCCCGCCAAGGCGTCGTCCATCTGGTCGGCGCCGGTCCGGGCGATCCCGAACTGCTGACGCTGAAGGCGCTGCGTCTGCTGGGCGAGGCCGATGTCATCGTCTATGACCGCCTGGTCGGCGACGGCATTCTCGACCTCGCCCGCCGCGACGCCGATCGTTTCTATGTCGGCAAGGAACGCTCCAACCACTCCGTGCCGCAGAACCAGATCCACGACCTGCTGGTCGAGCAGGCCAAGCTCGGCAAACGCGTCGTCCGCCTGAAGGGCGGCGATCCCTTCGTCTTCGGCCGCGGCGGCGAAGAGGTCGAAGCGCTGCGCGCCGCCGGCATCGAGGTCCATATCACCCCGGGCATTACCGCGGCCCTTGGCTGCGCGGCCTCGGCCGGCGTGCCGCTGACCCACCGCGACCACGCGCAAAGCGTGACCTTTATCACCGGCCATTCCAAGGACGGCGATCATGCCAATCCTTTGATGCTCGACTGGTCGGCCCTGTCGGCGCCGCATCACACCCTGGTCGTCTATATGGGCGTCGCCACGGCGCGCGAGATCGCCACCAAGCTGACGCACCACGGCCGCGAGCCGCAGACACCGGTGCTGATCATCGAAAACGGCACGCGCCCGGACGAGGTCCGCACGACCGCGACCCTGGCCACGCTTGAACAAACCATTGCCGCGCGGACCTCCAAAGCCCCGGCCCTGCTGATTATCGGCGAAGTCGTCTCGCTCTATCGCTCAGACGTTACCGCCTTCCTGGAGACTGTTGCATGAAATTGCTCACCGCCAATCGCCTGAGCGACGGCGTCGTTCTTTGGTACGCAAAAGACGGCTGGGTCGAGGATGGCGCCCTGGCCGCGCGTTTCGACGACGCCGAGGCCGAGGCGCTGCAAAAGCAATGGGCGGCGCGCGAGACGGAAGTGGTCGGCGTCTATCTCATCCCCCTGACCGCCGACGGTCAGCCGGTGCAGCGCGAACACGTCCGCGAATTCGTCCGCGCCAATGGCCCGACCGCCGGCCAGACGGCGTTCGACACCTCGAGATCCTTCCACCGCGCTGAAATCTTCGAATAGGCTCAAGATGTACGTTTACGACGATTTCGACCACGCCTTTGTCGCCGACCGCAATCGCGAGTTCGCCGACCAGGTTCAGCGCCGCCTCAAGGGTGAGATCACCGAGGACCAGTTCAAGCCGCTGCGGCTGATGAACGGCCTTTACCTGCAACTGCACGCCTACATGCTGCGCGTCGCCGTGCCCTATGGCGTGCTGTCGAGCCGCCAGATGCGCCGCTTCGCCCATATCGCGCGCACCTATGACCGCGATTTCGGCCACTTCACCACCCGCCAGAACATCCAGTTCAACTGGATCAAGCTGGCCGATACGCCGAAGATCCTGGAAGAGCTCGCCGAGGTCGAGATGCACGCCCTGCAGACCTCGGGCAACTGCATCCGCAACACCACGACCGACCAGTTCGCCGGCGCCGCCAAGGACGAGGTCGCCGATCCGCGCCCGTTCGCCGAGCTGATCCGCCAGTGGTCGTCGAACCACCCGGAATTCACCTTCCTGCCGCGCAAGTTCAAGATCGCCATCACCGGCGCGTTTAAAGACCGCGCCGCCATCCGCGTCCACGATATCGGCCTGCACCTGAAACCGACCGGCTTCGACGTGCACGTCGGCGGCGGCATGGGCCGCACGCCCTACCTGGCGCCGCTGATCAAGAGCGGCGTGCAGCCGGAGGACCTGCTGGGCTATCTCGAAGCCTGTTTGCGCGTCTATAACCGCTACGGCCGCCGCGACAATATCTACAAGGCGCGCATCAAGATCCTGGTCTCCGCGCTCGGCGCCCAGGAATATGCCCGCCAGGTCGAGGAAGAATGGGCGCGCATGGACACAACCAAGGTCGATGCGCCGACCGCCGTCGTCGATCATTTCAAGTCCTTCTTCCCCGATCCCGCCTTCAAGACCGGTTTCGACGCCGAGGCGCTGGAACGCGCCAAGACGGCGGATGGCGCCTTTGCCCGCTGGGTACGCAACAATACCCATGCCCATAAGCGCGACGACCATGTCAGCGTGACGATCTCGCTGAAGCCGGTCGGCCTGCCGCCGGGCGATGCCTCCTCCGCCCAGATGGACGTCATGGCCGACGCGGCCGATGCCTACGGCTACGGCGAACTGCGCGTCAGCCACGAGCAGAACATCATCCTGCCGCACGTCGCCAAGGCCGATCTCTATGCGCTTTACCGCGACCTCGACGGCGCCAATCTGTCGACCGCCAATGTCGGCAAGATCACCGACATGATCGCCTGCCCGGGCCTCGACTATTGCTCGCTGGCCAATGCGCGCTCGATCCCGCTGGCCCAGGACATCTCGCAGCGTTTCGAAGACGCCAACCTGACCGACAAGATCGGCGACCTGCAGATCAAGATTTCGGGCTGCATCAATGCCTGCGGCCACCATCATGTCGGCCATATCGGCATCCTGGGCGTCGACAAGCAAGGCGTCGAATTCTACCAGATCCTGCTGGGCGGCCGTGCCGACGAAAATGCCGCGCTCGGCGTCATCACCGGCAAGGGCCTGCCCGCCGAGGCCGTGCCCGCCGCCATCGAACGCGTCGTGCGCCTCTATCTTGAGCTGCGCACGTCGGAAACCGAACGCTTTATCGATACCGTGACCCGTTTGGGCCGCGAGACCTTTGCCGAGGCCCTGCATGAGCCAGCCTAACTCGTCCCATACCCCCGTCCTGGTCACCCGCGACGGCGCCGTCCTGCCCGACGGCTGGCAGTTGCTGAACGACGAAGATACCGTTTCCGGCGACGGCCCCTATGTGCTCGGCTTCGAGCGTGCCTTGCGTGAACTCGATGGCCTCAACGATCGTTACGGTGTCCGCATCCAGCCGGCCGACGATGTCCGCCTGCTCGAGCCTTTCCTCGACAAGATCGCCCTGGTCGAGGTCGCCTTTCCGGGCTTTCGCGACGGCCGCGGCTATTCGACCGCGCGCATCCTGCGTGAGGACCTGGGCTTTACCGGGATTATTCGCGCCGTCGGCGACGTGCTGCGCGACCAGCTGCACCACATGCTGCGCTGCGGCTTCGATGAATTCGTCGTCAAGGATGCCGATCCGGCCGAGGCCATCGCCGCCGCCGCCAAGCGTTTCTCCGTCGCCTACCAGGGCGCGGCCGATGGCCGTTTGCCGGCCTGGCAGCGCCGGCTGAACAAGGAGACTGTCACGTCATGACCGTGCTAATCGACGTTGCCCGCGACGCCCAGCGTTCGGACAACGGGCAGCGCGCCGCGGAGCTGAGCGCCCGCTACGAAGACCTTTCGCCGCAGGACATCCTGCGCGACGCCATCCGCAACCAGTTTTTCGGCGACATCACCCTGTCGTCGTCGTTCGGCGCCGACTCGGCTGTGCTGCTGCACATGGTGTCGGAGATCGATCCGGCGCTGCCGGTGATCTTCCTCGACACCGACCGCCACTTCTTCCAGACCCTGCAATATCGCGACGAGCTGGCCGCCAAACTGGGCCTAAGCAATATCATTGTGCTGAAGGCTGATAATGCCGAGGCCGCCGCCGAGGACGCCAAGGGCACGCTGTGGCGCACGGCGCCCAACCAGTGCTGCGACCTGCGCAAGGTCCGCCCGCTCGACCGCCTGATGGAAGGCTATGGCGCCTGGATTTCCGGCCGCAAGCGCCACCAGGCCAAGACCCGCGCCAACCTGCCCATCGTCGAATGGGACGGCGTGCACTTCAAGGTCAACCCGCTGGCCGCCTGGACGCAGGCCGATCTCGACGCCTATTTCGCGGCCCACAACCTGCCGCCGCATCCCCTGGTCGAGCAGGGTTTCGCTTCCATCGGCTGCTTCACCTGCACCAAGCCGGTGGAACAGGGCGCCGACGCGCGCTCGGGCCGCTGGGCCGGCACCGAAAAGGTCGAATGCGGCATCCACAACCCGCTCTACGGCGGCGAGGGGATTTAGGGTAACGTAGGGTTGCGGGGGCCGCTCATTCTTCACGGCTTGCCGAAAAGATGAATCTGGAACAATAGAATCATCGATAAATAGTAATTAAAAAATTACAGCAAATTTTAAGTAACAACCTCTTCAATAACCATTCTATCTTCTTGGGATTTATATAAACGAACCCAAGGGGTGGGAATGGCGCTTTTCAACTTTTCCGCATACTTTTTCAAAACGCCACGCTGATCATGCGGCAATATAGATGCAATAGAGGCGCCCGCGTCTGTCAGTATATATGACGGAATTCCCAAAACATCGCCATTCTTTATCAATATATCATCGACAAAATTCATAGAATCTAAGTCAACATGAATCGGAAATGTGACAGACATTTCAGGAAAATAGACTTGATACATCTCAATACCCGAAAGATCAGATATAATGCTATATTCTATATACTTAATATTTGACCCAGGGTCAACAATAAGATCCTCGGTTATAAGTTTAGACAACGTACCGAATGGCAATCTTCCCGTTAATGATATAGGTAAAATACCCCCAATCCTATTTTCACATACACTTTGGAACATTAAAGCGGTGTCGCGATCAAGCTCATCCACCAATCTCAAAACTTTCCCCGAAAATGTACCAGGCTTACGAACTTCAGCGGCCAATATCCTCCCCCACCTCTGCCGTAGCTCTCCCGTAGATGCATTTTCACTATATCTTTCAAACCGAGACAAAAAATCTTCAGACAGCGGAGCATCACTCTCTGGCAATGCGTCACTATTTACATCGTCAACCAAATCTTCCAACGCGGATCTCAACACCTCATCCGAATTTTCTTGTCTAGCTATTACATTTTTAAAATGTTTTCCGATCGCTCTGGCCGACATATCGGGATTGACGTTTAAATGCTCCGCTGCTTTTTTCGCCAATAAATCAATTAGAGCCACCTCCCCTTTAGTTTTGGCACGTCGCACCTCAGAATGAGCTTCCAAGTGGGCATTGGCGATATCGGCAAAGTTTCCAGCCAAGCGATCAACAGCTGCGACAAACCTGCTTTTCGCCCCAGCATTTATACCGCTATCAGTAACTTGAACAGAAAATGAGGTTTCCTTATCCAAATGATCGACAGGCATTGCTTTTCCCCGATTGCTTGAACATCAAAACATGATTCTTATTCGTCCGCGTCCATAACATGCTGTAACGGAATCTCTTCCCCGAAAAGCCAACCTCATCAGAACCGTCATCTGAACTATAAATATGCTGGTCACGATTTGAGCGCCGCCAGCATTTCCTTGCGCAGAATGGCGTTGATGCGCGACTGATAGCCTTTCCCCCCCGCCCTGAGCCAAGCCAGGATATCGGCATCCAGACGGATTGTCGTCGACGTCTTGGTGGGCTTGTAAAAGGGGTTCTGAACCGCCTTTTTCCAAAAATCATCACTAAGCGGCGGGATATCGCTCACGTCGATTTCGGTATCCGGCCGCGCTTGCAGGACTTCAAGCTGCGCCTTTTGAGTGTCTGTAAGCGCCGGCGGATTGCTCAGGTCGATGCGGTGTCTAACGAGCTTGTTGTTCATAACGTTGCCGTTCCTCACGGGTAGCTTTTCGAGCCGAAATGATGCGGATGATCTCGACGAGATTGCCGTCCTCGTCTTCATCCCACGTCGTGTAGGCTACCAGCAGGATGTGATAGCCGCCTATGGAACCGATCGCCTGCCAGCGTTGTTCGCCGTGTTCGATGCGATCCTGGTCCATGAGCGCAGAGGGATCGGCGAAAACGAGCGAAGCCGTTTCAAAATCGATCCCATGTTTGCGTAGGTTGCCGGCGTCCTTGGTAGGGTCCCAGACGAATTCGGATTTCATGCAAATTTGTTACTACAAATATGTAGGAAAAGCAATTCAAAGCGCAAGCGCTCGCGACGGCTGCAAACGCGCCAAGGGCACTTGCCACTCGACCCGGGTTTGGGCGGCCGGAGCGACCGGCCGGCGATCGTTAGTTGACGGCCTTAACTTGAAACCGTCATATTTCGCGTCTATGCTGATTTGCAATGACGATATTGCGGCGCCCTGATTCCGGTCAGGCGCCAACGGGTCTCCCTCCTTATCCCGTTCGCCCGTGCGGCGCACCGCACCCCACAGTCGTCTGTTATCTCATAATCAGACATCACCACCGCCGGAGTAGCCGGTGGTTAAGGATTCCATGAGACATAATTCAAGACGACCTGTTCTTCCCCGCGTTTATGCCGAAAGGCTTGGGTGACCTAAGTTCCATGACAGTACCGTCTTCCGATACCGCGCCGGGCCCGCGTCCCTGGCTGAAAATCCTTGCCGCCTATCGCAAACCCCGCATCGGCCGCAGCGTCTTCGAGCTGCTGGTCACGGTCGTCCCCTTCCTCATCGTCTGGGGCCTGGCCATGGTGGCGCTACATTTCAAGATCTGGTGGGGCCTGGTCCTGATCGTACCGGCCGCCGGGCTGTTGTTGCGGCTGTTCGCCATCCAGCACGATTGCGGCCACGGCGCCTTTTTCGCCAATCGCCAGGCGGATAACTGGACCGGCCGCGTGCTCAGCCTGCTGACCTTCACGCCCTACGAATATTGGCGCCATACCCATGGCGTGCATCACGCCACCGCCGGCAATCTCGACAAGCGCGGCTTGGGCGACATCATCACCCTGACGGTCGATGAATACCACGCCCTGTCACCTCTGGGCCGCCTCAAATACCGCCTTTACCGCCACCCGCTGGTCCTGTTCCTGCTCGGCCCGGCCTGGATCTATTTTGTCCAGCAGCGCTTGCCGATCGGCATGATGAAGGCCGGCCTCAAGCCCTGGCTGTCGACGATGGCCAACACCCTGGGCATCGTGGTCCTGACGGCGCTGCTGATCTGGTGGCTGGGCATAGCCAGCGTCCTGCTGGTGCAAATCCCCGTGGTCATGCTGGCCGGCGCGGCCGGCATCTGGCTGTTCTACGTCCAGCACCAGTTCGAGGCCACGCATTGGGCGACCGGCGCCGACTGGGATTTCCAGACCGCCGCGTTGCAAGGGTCTTCACACTACGATTTGCCGGGCGTGCTGCGCTGGCTGACGGCCAATATCGGCATCCACCACGTTCACCACCTGGCGAGCCGCATTCCCTATTACCGGCTGCCGGAAGTGCTGCGCGACCATCCCGACCTGGCGCCGGTCAGCCGCATCACCCTGATGGACAGCGTCCGCTCGGTGAAGCTGGTCTTGTGGGACGAAGCCCGCGGCCGCCTGGTGTCGTTCCGCGAAGTCATGTCGAAACGCTGATTACATCGGGCGAAAGCGGTCCTGGAAGGCAGCGCTGACCGGCACCGTTTCGGCGCTGCCGGTCAGGTGGATGCGCAGGCGGCCGTCCTCGTCGCGGCGGACGGCACGGATGGCGGCGACGCGGACAATGGCGCCGCGATGGACTTGCCAAAAGACGTCCGGATCCAATTGCCCGATCAAATCTTTCAGCGGCGTGCGGATGTGCGCCGCGCCCTGTCCGGTCAGGACAGCGGTATATTTGTCCTCCGACCGGAAGGCCAGCACGTCGTCGATCGCGATCATGCGGATGGTGTCGCCGGCCGACGCCGAGATCCAGCTCATCCAGCGCCGCTGCGGCAGGCGCGCCTCCAGGAGGCCGATCAGGTCGACCGGCACGGCCGGTTGCCCCTGCGCCAGGCGCTGCTGCAGGCGGCCAATCGTCGCCGCCAGCCGTTCCCGGCGAACCGGCTTCAGCAGGTAGTCCTCAGCTCCCGCCTCGAACGCGGTCACCGCGAATGCGTCATAGGCCGTAATCAGCACGACGTGCGCGGTCTTGGGGGCCGAGCCGGCCGCCCGCGCCACCTCCAGGCCCGAGACGCCCGGCATGCGGATATCGAGAAAGGCGACGTCGGGCGCGTGTTCATACAAGGCCTCGATCGCCGCCAGGCCGTCCTCGCATTCCGCCACGACACGCAGGTCCGGCCACAGTTCGCGCAGCAGGCCCTTCAGTTCCTGGCGCTGGGCGCCCTCGTCCTCGGCGATGATGGCGGTGGGCGTCATGCTTGCACCATGGCGATGACGGCGCGCGTCCCGCCGTCAGGCCTCGCGGCGATATCGAGGCGGGCGCCGTCGCCGAAACGGTTACGCAACTGGGCGCGAACATTGGCGAGGCCCAGGCCGTGGCTGGTCTCGCCGGAGGTCAGGCCTGCGCCGTCGTCCTCGACCGCGACCTTCAGCGCCCCGTTGTCGAGGGTCGCGCGAATGGCGATGGTGCCGGGACCGGGCTTGGGCTCGATGCCATGCTTGACGGCGTTCTCGACCAGCGAGATCAGGATCAGCGGCGGAAAGGCCTGGTCGCGAACGGCATCGGGCGCATCGACGACGATGGCGATACGGCCGTCCATGCGCACATTCATCAGCTCGAGATAGCGGCGGCAGATATCGATCTGCTTGCCCAAGGTCGCGTCCTCGCGGCCGGGTTGGCGGAAACTCGGCAGGGTCGAGCGCAGATAGTCGCTGAGGGCGTCGATGGTCGCCGCGGCGCGCCCGGGATCGGTCGCCACCAGTGAGCGCACCGAAGCCAGGGTGTTGAACAAAAAGTGCGGCTCGACCTGGGCCTGCAGCACGGCCAGGCGCAGGTCGGCGGCGTCGCGTTCGGCGCGCAGGGCGGCCACCTCACGCTGGCTGGCCCAGGCGGCCAGGCGCCGGCGCTCACCGAGATACTGCAGGGCGGCGAACCCGCCGCTGACCGCGAACAGCACCAGCATGCCGCCGTCCAGGCTGAAATAGAGGACGTAGGAAATGCCCTGGAACAGCCACGGGATCGGGGGTTGCGGCAGTTGATGCAGGCGCGCCATCAGATGGTCGTGAAAGCCGCTGACCCACTGCTGAGCGATGATCGCGGCGACGAAGCCCACGGCGATGGCGACGACGACCAGCAGCTGTTCCAACCATAGTGGCAGGCGCAGGTAACGCACCCCGGTGGCCAGAAGCGGCCCGGTGCTGACCATGATGAGGCCGCCGGTGCAGGCGACCACGGCCAGGACGGGCCAGTCGCCAAGCGCATTCATGCCGAACGCGTGGTACGAGGCGAAGATCACGCCATAAACCAGGGCTACCGGCCAGACCAGCCAGCCCCGCCTGAGCCACCACGACCAGGAAAAGGTCGGAAAAAGGTCGTGACCGCGCCACCAGCCGTTGGAAGCTTCGTGCGGGATCGGCCGGTCGAGATCGGAAACGTCGGTCATGGCGCATCATAGCCGCTTCGCCGCGGGCTTTCACCTCAATCCATCCGACGATCGGCGACCTTCATCGGCCAGGGAACCCATTTCGTCGCACGCGGCCTCGGGCGGCTGATCGGCAACATATGGTCGGGGCATCAGAAGGACCATGCCCCATGAATCGTTTGCCGACCGGCTTTCGCCTGATTTCCACCACCGCCCTGGCCACCGCCTTCATTACAGGAACCGCGCACGCCGGCGATCTCACCGTTACCCCGCAATGGCTGTCGGCGCACCTCGCCGATCCCGACCTGGTCGTGCTGCACGTCGGCGACCGCGCGCCCTATGACCGCAAGCATATCGCCGGCGCCCGCTATGTCTCGCTCGACGATATCGCCGTCGACCGCGACGGGCTGAGCCTGCAGCTGCCGCAGCCGGCCGACCTGAAGGCCCGGCTGGAAAAGCTCGGCATTTCCGACCGCTCGCGCATCGTCGTCTATTACGGCCAAGACTGGATTTCGGAAGCGACGCGCGTCGTCTTTACGCTTTATGCGGCGGGCCTGGGCGACCACGTTTCCCTGCTCGACGGCAACCTGGCGAAATGGACGGGACCGGTCAGCGACAAGGCGCCCAAAGCCGCCCCGGGCCACCTGTCCGACCTGAAGATGCTGCCGGTCGTCGTCGACCAGGCCTTCGTCAAGGCGCACCTGGGCGCGCCCGGCTATGACGTGATCGACGCCCGCGCCCGCGTCTTCTACGACGGCCTCCAGCCCGGCGGACCGATGATGCACATGAAGCTCGGCCATATTCCAGGCGCCCACAGCCTGCCCTATACCAGCTTCAACAGCGACGACCTGACGATGAAAACACCCGACCAGGCGCGGGCGATCTTCGCCGCCGCCGGCATCAAGCCGGGCGATCACGTCATCGCCTATTGCCATATCGGCCAGCAGGCGACGGAAGTGCTGTTCGCCGCGCGCGAAGCCGGGATCGACGCGGTGCTCTATGACGGCTCGTTCGAGGACTGGGCGATCCATAATCAACCCGTGACGACGAAGCCCTAGCATGCGCCCCTACGCCAATCCTTACGTGGCCGGGGTCGGGCTGGGCCTTGTCCTGCTGGCGGCCTTCGTCCTCGCCGGCCAGGGCCTGGGCGCATCGGGCGCCTTCGCCGAAGCCGCCAGCGCCTTGGTTGCCGCCGTCGCGCCGAAGGCGGCCGGCAATGCCTGGTTCCAGAGCTATTTGTCGGGCGGGGCGCCGTGGATCGTGCTGGAGCTGCTGGGCGTGATCCTGGGCGGGGCGCTTTCGGCGATCATCGCCGGGCGTTTCCGCTTTCAGGTCGCGCGCGGTCCGTCCGTTGGCGTGACGCAGCGCCTCTCCACCGCCATCGGAGGTGGCATCCTGATGGGCGTCGGTGCCGTGCTGGCGCGCGGTTGCACCAGCGGCCAGGCCCTGACCGGCGGCGCCCTGCTCAGCGTCGGCAGCTGGGCCTTCATGATTACAGCCTTCGCTTCGGGCTTTGCCCTCGCCCCCTTTGTGAAAAGGCTATGGTCATGAGCGAACAAGCCATACTCGCCATACTGATCGGTATGGCCTTCGGCGGGTGCCTGGAACGCGCCGGCCTGGGTGACGCCAATAAACTGGCCGGGCAGTTCTATCTGCGCGATTTCACCGTCATCAAGGTGATGCTGAGCGCTATACTGACCGCCATGCTGGGCCTGTTCTGGCTCGGCCGGCTGGGCGTGGTCGATGTCGCTGACATCTACGTGCCGGAAACCTGGCTGGTGCCGCAGGTCATGGGCGGCCTGATCTTCGGTCTTGGCTTTGTGCTGAGCGGCCTGTGTCCGGGCACGTCGTGCGTCGCCGCCGCCAGCGGCCGCGGCGATGGGTTGGTCACCGTATTCGGCCTCTTCGCCGGCGTGCTGCTGACCGGCCTCGCCTGGCCGTGGATCGCGGGCTTCGCCGATAGCACGGCGCTCGGCGCCTTTACCCTGCCGCGGTTGACCGGCCTGCCCTATGGCGCCGTCGTGGCGATCGTCACCGGTCTCGGCATAGCGGTTTTCGCCATCATTGAACGGTTCGGGAGGCAGGCATGACCGTCACCCGTCGCCTCGGCTTTGCCGCCTTGGGTTTGGGCCTGGCCGCCGCCTTTGCCGGCAGCCCCTATCGTCATCGTTCCGGGCAGCTGGACATCGGCCGCGCCGTGGGCGCCATTGAGGATGGCAGCGACCACGTCACCGCGCTTGAACTGGCGGCGTGGATTCGCGACCGCAAGCCCGGCCTGCGCGTCGTCGATATCCGCCCGGCCGCGGATTTTGCCGCTTACGCCATCCCGACCGCCGCGAACATTCCGCTGGAAAGGCTGATGCAAACCCCTTTCCAACCGCACGAGACGGTCGTGCTCTATTCGGAGGAAGGCGCCCATGCCGGCCAGGCCTGGGTCCTGCTGCGGGCGTTGGGCGTCTTCAATGCCTGGTTTATCGCCGGCGGGCTGGCCGATTGGCGCGACGACGTCATGGCACCGGTACTGTCGCCCGACGCCACAGCCGAGGCAAAGCAGGCCTTCGCCGCAACCGCCGAGCTCAGCCGCTATTTCGGCGGCCAGCCGACCATCGATGTCCGCGCGTGCGAGGTCCCAGCCGCCGCCGCCCATTCGAGGCGACGCGGATGCTAGACGACCGCCAGCCCCTGATCGATTTCGATGCCGTGCGCGCCGCCGAATTCGGCCGCCTCGATGCCCAGGGCATCGCCTATCTCGACTTCGCGGCCAGCGGGCTTTACGGCGCCTCGCAAGTCACCGAATACGCCGACAGGCTCGCGCAAGGCGTCTACGGCAATCCCCATTCCGAGCACGCGCCGTCGCGCGCCAGCAGTCATGACCTGGAACGCGCGCGGCAATGGGCGCTTGATTACTTTGGCGCCGATCCGGCCGTTTACGAGGTGATCTTCACCGCCAATGCCAGCGCGGCGATCAAGCTGGTGGCGGAAAGCTACGCCTTCGGTCCGGCGCGCGGCCTGGTGCTGTCGGCCGACAACCACAACTCGGTCAACGGCATGCGCGAATATGCCCGGGACCGTTCGGCGCCCATCCATGTCCTGCCGCTCGATCCGGGCCTGCGGCTCGACCATCCGGCCGACCGGCTGGCCATCAGCGCGCGGCGCATGGGGTCGGGGTTGCTGGCCTTCCCGGCCCAGTCCAACTTTTCCGGCGTCAAGCACGATCTCGGCTTGGTGCAGGCGGCGCAAAACCTCGGCTTCGATGTGCTCGTCGACGCCGCCGGTTGCGGCGTCGGCAGCCGCTTCAGCCTGGCGGCGCATCCCGCCCAGTTCCTGGCCTTTTCGTTTTACAAGCTGTTCGGCCTGCCGACGGGGCTCGGCGCCCTGATTGCCCGGCGCGACGCCCTGTCTCGCCTGCGCCGGCCGTGGTTCGCCGGCGGCACGGTCGACTTCGTCTCCGTCGAACACGACCGCCACCTGTTGTCGGCCGGCCATCATGGTTTCGAGGACGGCACACCGGCCTTTCTCGATGCCGCCGCCGTCGATATCGGCTTTCGCTTCCTCGACCGCTTTCCGCCGGAGGCGGTCAGCCGACGCCTTATGAGCCTGACCGGCGATTTCCTGGACCGCGCCGCCGCTTTGCGCCACGGCGGCGGAGCGCCGATCGTCAAAATCTACGGGCCGCGCGACCTGTCGGACCGGGGCGCAACGGTGGCGTTCAACCTCATCGGACGAGATGGCCGCCCGATCCCCTATAGCGAGGTCGAGGCGCGCGCCTGTGCGCACGGCGTCGCCCTGCGCGGCGGCTGCTTCTGCAATCCCGGCGCGGCCGAGGCGGCGTTCGGCTTTGCGAACCTTCCCGTCGCCGCGTGCCTAGATTCCTTACGCGGCCGTTTCAGCTTGCCTGCGCTACGCACGTGCCTCGGCCCTGACCATGCGGCAGGTGCGCTACGGCTGTCGGTCGGCCTGCCGACCACCACCGGCGACCTCGACCGGGCATTGGGGGTGCTGGCCACGTTCGGGACGTAGCCAGCCCTGAAGCATCTCACACCAGCGCGCCGCCGCCGTCGACCGTCAGGGTCTCGCCGGTGCCGTAGGTCTGGCGCATCAGGTAGATATAGGCTTCGGCGATCTCTTCCGGTTCGCCGACGTGACCGACCAGTAGGGCCGCCTCCATCTGGCGATAAAAGGCCTCGCGATCGGCCGCGCTCATATTGTCCCACAGCGGCGTCTTGACCACGCCCGGCATGACGAGATTGACGCGGATCGGCGCCAGCTCGACCGCCAGGGCCCGGGCCAGGCCCTGCATCGCCGTGCAGATCGAGGCCGCCACCGTCCAGCCCGGATGCGGACGATTGCCCGCCAGGCCCGAGGTCAGCACAATCGAGCCGCTCTTTTGGATCGCCGGCGCGCCATATTTCACCGCCATATAGGCGCCCCAGTAGCGGATCGCCCAAAAGCGTTGCGCTGCGGCGATATCGGTCTGCGCGATCGGGCCCAGTTCGAGGTTCTCGCCCGCCGTATAGACCAGGTGATCGAAGGCCCCGACCTCTGCGAAGAAGGCGCGAATCTGGTCTTCCTTCGTCAGGTCGAGGACGTGGCCCTGCGCGCCCGCGGGCAGGGTGGCCAGCGCCGCATCGAGGCTGGCCTGGCGGCTGGAGGCGATGACGAGGTCCGCGCCGTCGCGGCCGGCCGCCTGGGCGGTGGCCAGGCCGATGCCCGAGCTGCCGCCCAAAAGAACAATGCGTTTGCCGTTGAGTGTCATGGAAAATCTCCGTTGAAAAGCGCGGCGACCTTAGGCCGCAAAGGGCCTTGCATAAAACGCATCTTGGTTCATTCTAAGATGACAGGAGATCATCATGGGATTGGACGGCAGGGTCTTGAGCGGCATTACCGTGCTGGCGGCGGTGGTCGAGACCGGGAATTTCGCGCGCGCCGGCGAGGCGCTGGGCCTGACGCCGTCGGCGATCAGCCGCGCCGTGGCGCGCCTGGAAGCGAAATTGGGCGTGCGCCTGTTCGACCGGACGCCGCGCGTCGTCACCCTGACCGACGAGGGCCGGCGCTTTCACGCCGAGATCGCGCCTCTGCTGGCGGGCCTGGGCGAAGCGGCCGACCATGCGGCGGGCGGCGTCGCGACCGTACGCGGCCGCTTGCGCGTCAATGTCGATCCCTGGTTTGCAAGGCGCGTGCTGGCCCAGCACCTGGCCGGCTTCATGACGCGCTATCCCGAACTGTCGCTCGACCTCGTCGTGCGCGATGGGCTGGGCGACCTGATCGGCCAGGGTTTCGATGTCGCCGTGCGCTTCGGCGACCTGGAGCCGTCCGGCCTGATCGTCGAAAAGCTCCTGGAGACGCGGATCGTCACCGTCGCAGCACCCGCGTACCTCACCAGGTTCGGCACGCCGCAGCACCCCTCGGATCTCGTCAACCATCGCTGCGTGATGTTCCGCGATCCGGTCACCGGCCTGCCTTTTCCCTGGGAGTTTTCGGGCGGTCGCGAGACCGTCGCCGTCAAGGTCGATGACCGCCTGGTGGTCAACGACCTGGCGACCAAGCTGGCCGCCTGCGTCGCGGGCTACGGCATCGCCCAAAGCGTCGCCTTCGGCATCGAGCCCTATCTCGAAAGCGGCGAACTGGTGCGCATCCTGCCCGATTGGGCTGACGAGCTCTATCCGCTCTACGGCTATCACGTGTCACGCCGCCACCGGCCGGCCAAGGTCCGCGCCTTTCTCGACTTCGTCAAGGAGAGCCTTGCCGGCGCGTGACGACGCCGCCGTTAGCCATACCCATTTATCCTTATTCAACCACCGCAACGTAGGATTGATAACGCGGGTATCAATCGAGCGTACATATGGGCCAATTCAATCTGCCGCTGAACATGGATGTCAGCCGCTATTCGGCCTTCCATCAGCCGGACATGACGGAGGTGGCGCCGGACTATGGCTTCGACCACTTGACGACCCTGGCCGCCGATATTTTCGAAGCGCCCATCGCCCTGATTTCCCTGGTCGACGGCGACAACCACACCTTCATTTCGTCCCTGGGCGCGCCGGTCAAGGCGATCCCCGCCCACATCTCGTTCTGCGAGCACACGCTGAAATCGGGCGATGTCATGGTCATCCCCAACGCCTTGCGCGATGACCGTTTCGTCAACAATCCCTTCGTCACCGGCGACACCCATGTCCGCTTCTACGCCGGCGCGCCACTGCGCTACGAGGGCCAGTTGATCGGCAGCCTGTGCGTGCTCGACACCAAGCCCCGCGACGGCTTCGATGCGGTTGACATCGGCCGGCTGCGCAAGATGGCCGACAGTGTCTCGAGCGTCCTGGCCCTGTGCCGGACCGACGCGCTCAAGAAGACCGCCATTCGCAAGCTTCAGGAAACCCAGCGCAAGCTGGAGCTGATGGAAGAGGTGGCCGGCATCGGTTACTGGCACCTGCACGCCGAAACCCACACCTGTTTCTGGTCGCGCGGCACCTACGCCATCCACGGCAAGGACCCGGCGACCTTCCAGCCGGCGATCGACACCGCCATCGACCTGTTTCATCCCGACGACCGCGACAGTGTCAGGGGCTGTGTCGGCCAGGCTTTGCTGAGCGGCAAGGACTTCACCTTCGAGGCCCGCCTGATGCGCGCCGACGGCGAGGAACGCATCGTCTATTCCAAGGGGGGCGCCCAGCAGTGCGAGGACGGGTCGACCGAATTCATCTTCGGGATCCTGCAGGACATTACCGAACAGGCGCACCTTGAGGACACGCTGCGCGCCGCCAAGGAGAACGCCGAGGCGCACCAGCTGGCCAAGTCGGACTTCCTGTCCAATATGAGCCACGAGATCCGCACGCCGCTGACCACGATCCTGGGCTACGCCACCTTGCTCAACAACGTGCCCGGCCTGCCCGCCGAGGCGCGCCACAGCATCGCCCGCATCGACAAGGCCGGCGAGGCGCTGCAGAGCCTGATCACCGATATTCTCGACTTCTCCAAGCTGGAGGCGGGCCAGGTCGAGCTGGATCCCCAGGCGACCGACCTGAAGAGCCTGGTCACCGACATCGTCCATCAATTCGACGCCATCGCCCTTAGCCGCGGCATCGATCTCGACTTCGACTACGACACGGGCGCGCCGGACTGGCTGATGCTTGACGACCTGCGCCTGCGCCAGGTGCTGTACAACCTGGTCGGCAATGCCTGCAAATTCACCGAGTCGGGTTTCGTCCACATCCAGGCGGGCTGCGACGCCGGGCGCCTGCGCGTCGAGGTCAAGGACAGCGGTCCGGGCCTGACGCTGGAACAGCAAGGGCGTTTGTTCACCCGCTTCAACCAGATCGACAACAGCATAAACCGCAAATTCGGCGGGTCGGGCCTGGGCCTGTCCATCTGCTCGCAGATCGTCAAGCTGATGCAGGGCGAGATCGGCGTGGTGTCGCATCCGGGCCCAGGACCGAACCAGGGCTCGACCTTCTGGTTCGAAATCCCGGTCGATGTCACCACGGCGCCGGTCGTCGACGCTTCGGCCGACGATCTGCCGCCGGTCAGCCATGACGGCTGCAAGGTGCTGGTCGTCGACGACCATCCGGTCAATCGCGAGCTGATCCGCCTGCTGCTGGCCAGTTCGGGCCTGGAATTCTACGAGGCGTGCGACGGCCGCGCCGCCGTGGAAATCTGCGACATGGTCCAGTTCGACCTGATCTTCATGGATATCCAGATGCCGGTGATGGACGGCTTGATCGCCACGCGGCACCTGCGCGATTCCAACGGACTGAACCGGGCGACGCCGATCGTGGCGCTGAGCGCGGCGGCCCAGACCAAGCTGATCGACGACACAAATGGCCGCGGCTTTACCGACGTGCTGACCAAGCCGATCAACCTGACGCAGTTCTTCAATACACTGAACCGCTGCCTGGAAGCCCCCGCCGCGGCGCAACGCCTGGCCAGCTGACGTGCCAAAAACCTTTCCTCCCCTGCGAGCTCTTCGCGAAGCGGGGGAGGAGAGGCAATTATTTGTACCGCTTGCCCGGCGTGTCTTGCCCGCGAAGCCGGAAGACCAGCCCCGACACGCTGCCGTCCGGCTCGATATCGAATAAAAGCCGGCCGACGCCGCGGCGGAAGCAGAACTCCCCCTCACTGACTGGAATCATGTCGACGACATCGCCATTGGGAAAATGCGCGGTCAGCCCGTCCTTGCCGAGCGCGATGAAGACGCGCCAATGGGGTGGTCCGAACTCGCCGGTATAGCGCGGCAGAAGATCGGTGGCCAGGTCTACACCCGGCAGGGCCAGGGGCGCGCCACCCGGCTCGCGACAGTGCAAGGTGAGACTATAGGTCTTGTCCTCGCGCGTGAGCGTGGCGGTCAGGGCGGTTCCGGTCTCGTCCAGCGTGCCGGTCAGAACCATCTTCCTTATCTTGAAGGTGACGATATTGCCCTCGCGCTCGATTGTCTGGAGGGGAAGATTGTAACCGGAGTGGTCAGGGCTGTCGCAGATCCCATGCGTGCCATGCCGATCCGTTCCGATGCGAAGCACCAGCCGGGCCAACTGATCGTCAAACAAACCCTCCCAGATACCGTCAAGCCCGGTGATGGTCGGTGCCGGCGGAAAGACGCCCTTGTGAAAATCCAGCGAATGGTCGACACCATCCTGTCGCCAGGTGCCGCACCAGGCCTGCACATCGTCCGACCAGGTGCCCTGGAAGCTGCCGTTTGACCGCGGCAAGCTGAAGGTCATATGCCCCCCCGCCGTGTCGAAGCCTTGAACCGCGAAGCCGAAGCTACCGTAGTCAGGGCTGTCCATGACCGCGCCATGCACGCTCACATGCAGAGCCAGCCGCAGACCGAACGGCAAACGGCCGATCCAGTCGCCGGCCGCCTCCATATGCACCGCCGACGGCTGCTCCAACGCGGTTTTCAAGGCGCGCCAGCTGGCAAAACCGTATTCGCGGGCGAGCTCGAACTGAACGGTACTCAGCTTGAGGTCCGCATCCTTGGCGCGCTGGGCGGCCAGCCGCCGCTTGGCTTCGTTTTTCAGGTATTCGAGATTGGGGCGCGCGGGCATGGAGCGCGGCGACGCCTGATGGGACGATGTATTAGGCATAAGGCCTTCCTTCCAGAAAAGCCCGTTGTCCGCATGTCGGGCTGGAAGTCAGGTATGGAGAGACCTAACGCAGCGAGTGGGCTTTGCCCTTTACGCGGACCGTGGGCTTCCCGGAAGCCATCCCAAGGATAGGCGAGGACGGCCGCGAAATCAAGATTACACCGTCAAGTGGCAAGGGCCGGCGAACCGAGGTTCGTCGAACGACGGTCCTTTTATGCCGTTTGATTCTCATTAACCAAATGTATTATAAGTGTTTTCCAAATCGAATCCAAACGGATGAGACATAGTCAGGGGGCTCTTGTGACGATCGCTTCACCGGCCTGGTCACGGCTTTATGCACGCGTCAGTATCTTTCTGACCGGCGACGCCCCGCCCCCGTCCCGCAGGGGGACCGAGACCGAAGCGGTGACGGCGGCCTACGCCTCGGCGATGCGCGCCAGCATGTGCCACTTCCTGGTGTTCGCCGGCTTCTACTTTCTGGTCAATACCCTGTTCTACCGCGTCGCCGGCGACCCGGGCTATGTGCCCATCGTGTCGCTGCTGACCCTGGTCATGATCGCCGGCTTCTGGGCCTATAACCGCCGCGCAGCGTCTCTGGTGCGGCTGGAGATCACCGGCCACGTCGTCGGCCTGACCTTTATCGGCAACGCCCTGCTCGACATCGCCATGGAATACCGGCCGGTCAAGCTGATGTACCTGCTCCTGCTGGTGCCGGCCTTCGCCGTGTCGGGCGTACGTCCCCGCGTCATCTATTCGACCTCGCTGGTCTCGATCGCCGGCATGCTGATCGCCGCCTGGCGTTTCGACCGGGCGCAATTCGTCGACTGCATGTGGGTCGCCTTTACCGGCCTGGTCCTGGCCGTCGGCCTGGCCACGGTGACACGCGGCGCCATGATCAAGGCCGTCCACGCCCGCATCATGTCCGACCGCAGCCGCGACCAGGCCCTGTCGCTGGCCACCTACGATCCGCTGACCGGCCTGCCCAACCGCCGCGCCTTCCTCAAGGCGCTGGACGAGGCGCTGGCGCGGCCCGGCGCCTTTTATCTGGGCTTGCTTGACCTCGACGGCTTCAAGCCGATCAACGACATCTACGGCCATACCAGCGGCGACCAGGTGCTGGTCGAAGTCGCCCGGCGCCTGTCCGAAGCCTGCGGCGCCCGTGCCGTGGTCGCCCGCCTGGGCGGCGACGAGTTCGCGATCATCCTGCCCGGCCTCTACGAAAAGGAATTGCGCGCGCGCGGCGACGATTTGTGCGCCCGGCTGGCCGAGCCCTATGCGCTGGACGGCGAAACCGCCTACCTGTCGGTGTCCATCGGCTTTACCGAACGCGCGCCCGACGACGACAATGCCTCGCGCCTGCTCGAACGCGCCGACTATGCGCTGTACGAAGCCAAGGAGCGCGGCCGCGGCATGGCCGTGCTGTTCGACCGTGTGCACGAAGCGCTGGTCCGCTCGACCAAGGAAGTGGAACAGGCCCTGCGCGGCATCGACGGCGAAAAGGAGCTGACCCTCGCCTTCCAGCCGCAATACGACATCGACCAGCAGCGGACCACGGGCTTTGAGGCCCTGGCGCGCTGGCACAGCGAAAAGCTGGGCCGCGTCGCGCCGGACGTCTTCATCCGGGCGGCGGAACGCTCGGGCATGATCACCACCTTGACGCCGATGCTGCTGGAAAAGGCGCTCCTGTCTGCGCGGACCTGGCCCGACGACATGCGCATCGCCTTCAACCTGTCGGCGCGCGACCTGTTGTCGCCGAAAGGCGTCGACCGCCTCATCGCGGTGGTGGAGGCCTCAGGTATTGCCGCCACGCGCATCGAGTTCGAGATCACCGAGACCGCCATGCTGACCGACTTCGCCCAGGCGCAGAAGACCATTTCGCGGCTGAGCGAGATGGGCTGCCGCATCGCGCTGGACGATTTCGGCTCGGGCTATACCAACTTCACCTATCTGAACCGCGTCAAGGTCCACAAGGTCAAGATCGACCGCGCCTTCGTGCTGGAACTGGGCAAGGGCGACGCCGCCAAGGCCGACCAGGCGCGCAAGATCATCAAGTCGATGATCGAGCTGGCCGGCAATCTCGGCATGGGCCACGTCGTCGAGGGCGTCGAAACGGCCGAGGAACTGCGCGAGATCCGCTCCGTCGGCGCCACCCATGTCCAAGGCTATCTCTTCGGCCGGCCGATGCCGGCGGAGGATATCGCCGGCTTCCTGGCGCAGGAGACCTCGGTCAAGGAACACCTGGTCCAGGAAAAGCCGGCGAAGCGAAAGGCCCGCAGCCCGGCTACCAAGTAGGCCTTAAATCCGCACGTAGATGCGGCGCTTTTCCATCACATAGGCCACCAGCCAGCAGACGAACAGATAGACGACCGCCGCACCCAGCGCGCCATTGGCGCCGGGCAGGGCTTTCTGCATGATGTCCTTGCAAAACCAGGTCCAGGCGTCCGTGCCGCCGATGGGGACCAGTCCCAGCACGACGACGAACAGTTCCGAGAACAGGTAGATGGCCAGGGGATTGAGCCCCAGCGGCCGCAGCGCCGTCGTCCCGAAGCGCCAGCCCAGGCGGTCATAGACCTGGACGAACAAGGCCATGATCATCAGGTCGAGCCCGACGGTGAGGCCGACGAAGCTGGGCGTCCACAGCTTCTTGCCGATCGGAATGGCGACGCTTAACGCCAGGGCGGCGATGGCGATGAACAGGCCGAGGATGGCGAAGGTTGTGACCACGCGCCCGAGGTTCGTCGTCTTTTTCAGGAAACGGGCCGCCAGGTAGCCGGCGATGACATTGACGATCGCCGGCAGGGTGCCGAGCAGGCCTTCCGGGTCGAAGCCGCCGTCCCAGCGATAGAGGTGGTTCTGGCCGAACACGGCGCGGTCGATGACGTCGCCGACATTGCCCATCTTGGTCAGGGCCAGCGGCGGCGGCGCGCCTAACAGCAGGATGGCCCAATAGACGACGAGCAGGCCCAGCGACAGTCCGACCAGTCCCCTGGGGCCCATGAAGCGGGCGGCGACAGCGGCGATGACGTAGCACAGCGCCGTCCGCTGCAGCACGCCCATCAGCCGCGTGCCGGCGAACGGGATCATGCCCCAGTGGCCGGCGGCGTCATGCTGGACGAACGGAAACCAGTAGAGCAGCACGCCCAGCAGGAAGATGACGGCGCCACGGCGCAAGACCTTGGCCCAGAAGGCGCCCTGGCTCGTCTCGACGCGGCCGGTCAAGGCCAGGGCGCTGCCCATGGCGAACAGGAAGGACGGAAAGACCAGGTCCGCGCCGGTGAAGCCGAACCAGTCGGCATGGACCAGGACCGGATAGGCCGGCGCCCCCTCGCCCTCGGTATTGACCAGGATCATGCCCATGATGGTCAGGCCGCGAAACAGGTCCAGCGACAGGCGACGGGCTGGTGCCGGCGTGGGTGCGGTCATGTGGTTATCCTCCCAAGGATAGTCGTAGCCAGGGCGCGCGGATCGGACGGTCGGCGGATATCCGGCATGTCGCGCCGCTTTCCCCAGTCAGTATCGAAGGCGACAAGCTGCCGTTTTATCGCGGCGGCGTCAAATCCGGCGCCATCGCGTCGCAGGGCGTCGAAGTACAGCGTCCAGCGGCGGCGGTAAAAATCGTCGTAAAGCCCTTGCCAGGCCTTGGACGCATAGTCGTTGAGGACATTGTCGCCGCCCCACACGGTGACCTGGGCGAGCGCATTGTCGAGGTAATAGTCGGCTTCCGCAGGCGTGTCGCCATAACGGCGGGCGGCGTCGAGCCAGCTGGACAGCGTGTCCGGCTGCTCGCCCATCAGCAGGTCGAGATCGGCGATCTGGCGCTGGGTTGCGGCCCACAGGGCATCGCCCGACGCAACATCGCCCCGACCGTAGGCGGCCATGATCACCGTCAGGTCGCGGTCGATGGTCAGGCTGGCCAAATGGACCAGGAAGGCAACGGCGTCATGGCGGTACAGGACCTGGTCGCCATAGCGTGGCCAGAAATCGAGGAATCCAGCGACCGCCGAACGGTCTAGAGCAAGGTCGTCCGGATGCTTGGTCTGCGCCAATTCGGGCTTTGGGCGCTTGCACAGCAGGTATTGGCCGAAGCCGTTCTGCCAGCCGAAGTCCCAATTGCGCGTGCGGTAGAAGGCCTGGGCGACGGCGGCCAGCGCCGCATCCATCTCTGGTGACGTGTGGCCGTAACGGCTTGTGGCATAGCGGCCAAGCCACCGGCTGACCGGTTCGTCCGACGGCGTCCAGCCCTGGTCGGTCAGATAGGCATAGACGAGCGGGTTGGCGTGCAGGCCTTCCGGGAACAGGCCGATGCCCGACAGCCGACCGGTATCGTTGCGACCGGCCAGGCCGGTCAGGTCCTTGCGATAAAGCTCAAGGTCGCCGGTCAGCGGGTTATTGCCGCCGAAATTCTGCACGTAGCCGAAGATCCACGGCTTGCCGGCGTAAGCTTTCGCCCGCTCCCAGGTGCCGGGATAGGTGTCGTTGGCGAGGTCGAGGATCAGGGTACGATCGGCCGGCATGGGCGTAAGAAAGGCATCGATGGCGTCGGCCGTCCAGAAGCTCGACTGGTAGCTGAACATCCAGCCCTGCATGACGAAGACCGCGTCCGGCCGCGCCGACGACAGGGACGCATGCAGCGTTTCGCCATAGGCGGCCAGTTGGGTTTCGCGCGCCGGCGAGGTTGCCGGCACCGGCGGCAGCATCTCGTTGAAGGCGTCGATCAGCCAATGACCGCCCTTGCCATAGGTCGCTTCGTGGAGGTCGAGATAGCGCCGCGACAGTTGGCCAAACAAAGGATCGGCCGGATCGAGCCACCAGGTCTCGTGAAACCCGCCCCACGGCGTCATGCGGGTAATGCGCGCCTGCGGATGCTTGTCGGCAAAGGCCTTGGGCACGTAGCCGGCAAAACCCGGCAGGACCGGCGTCATGCCCAGCCCGCGCATCCGACCGAGGATGCGCGTTTGCAGATCGCGCTTCTTGCGGAAGAAGCTGTCGGGCACCGGACCGCGATAGCCCTCGATATTGCCCATGCGCTGCCACGGCATAAAGGCCGGACCGGAAAAATAGGCATCAAGCTCGGCCTTGCTTAGGCCCTCGCCGCGCCATAACTCCCGCCACACCCACTCCTGGCCTTCCATTGCCAGCGGCATATCCACGCCGTGGGCGGCCATCCAGTCGATCTCGGCCTCCCATTGCGCGAAATCCCAGAACGGCGTGGTGTAGCCATAGGTGCACGGATTGAGATAGGCGCGAAAGCGAAACGGCGAATGCGCTTCAAGCGGGGCGGTCAGGGCCTTCAGCGGTCGAGGCGCCACACGACGACCATCCCAGGCGATATGCAGCGCGCCGGCCCGGGTCAGCGCATCGCAGACGCCGCGCACCATCGCGACCGGACTTGACCCTTCGACGGCGACGCGTGCGCCTGGCGTCACGCGCCAAGCCGGCAGATCGGACTTTACGAGCTTGAGGTCCAGCCGGTCGGCTTCAGGTCCGATCAGCCGGCGCAGGCTATCGCGCGCGGCATCGGTGCCATCCTTGGCGCGGGCGGCCGAAGCCGCTGCCAGGGCGGCACCGCTTCCCAGCATTATCGCCCGGCGCGTGATCGGCATTTCGTCCCTTTTCGCTTTTTAATGGAAGCGTTTCCATTATCCATATCGCATGGTGGCCCGGCCGTCGAGCGCGCGCGACCGCACGGACCCGCACAATCGCGCATTCTTAACCTTGTTTTGGGCCAAAGATGACCAATCGCGGCGCTAACCACCCGTTTTACAAAGAGATATTCTGAAGACCTCAGTAAGGGAGGGGATTATGTCCATTCAAGCCAGGCAACGAAATCATCTGGAAGCGGCGACTATAGTGACGATTTGTGCGGGACTTCTGGCCATGCCGGCCGGCGCCGCGCCACGCATCGTCGGCCCGGCCTCGACGGAATGCCGCGACACTTTGGCCGTGGCCAACACGGCCTTTTACTCAACCGCGTTTCGGCTCGACGACGCGATCACCCTGCCCCGCAGCGCCGCGGTGCAGATTCTGTCCCAACGGCAGGCCGGCGATATCTCGGGCGGCAATGGTGTGACGGCGGACGCGGCCATGTTCAAGACCTTACCGGCCCCTAAGGGGGCGGGTCCGGACGCAATAGGTGTCCGCGAGCTCTACTGGCAGGTTACACCGACCCGCGGCATACGTTGGGTCATTGCCGATGAGCCGTTCAATTGGCGAGGCGATTTCTACACGCTCTTCGCCATAGATCCGAAGGTTGCGGAGACCAGTTTCGTGCCTCCCGCAAGCGACAAGGATCCACGCGCCATCCTGGCGAATAGCTGGATGCCGCCGCTGATGCTGCGCGACAAGCGGTCCGGCGAGGTGTGGGCCGTCGAGACCGAAAGCTACGATAGTCCCGGCGTTTGGCAGGTCTATGCTGCGGGCAAGAACGGCGTAAAGCCGCGCTGCACCCATCGTCTTCGGGCCCAAGGTCAAGACGGCCATCGATCTGCTGCCGGCGCCGGTACGCATCTGGGCCGCCGATCTCGACGGCACCATGGGTGACGGTCGCAATGAAGGGACGCTCGAGCCGACGGCGACGCTACGCGGCTTCGTCAGCCAGGCCTGGGTCGATACGGCTTTGCGTCCCTGGGCGGTGACCACTAAGCCTTACAACACCCGCCGCGACGCCGACGCCGGCCTGCGACGCTGGTCCTACGGCGCGGCCAGTTTCCGCGCGCTTTACCGACGCGTCCAGGCGGATTATCCGACCGCCGTCGATGCCCTGGCCGACCTTTATGTCGAACGCTTCGGCAAGACGTCCGTAGCCGCACGCAAATTGGCGATACAAAATCTGGACATCGCCTATCGCAGCCACTTCGTCTTCCCGCAGTATTTCATCCACCCCAAGCCACCGGCCAAACCGGTGATCGCGCCGAAACCCTAGGTCTTCGGCTTCACCTGACGCACCTCACGCAGGGTCGCGTCCGCCGCCAGGCCGGGTGCGGCCGTCTTCGGCACGGCGATGCGCTGCGACAGGTAGATGCCGGAATGGCCGCTGCACAGGTAGGCGATAAAGCAGGCGACCGCGATATAGATCCCGTAAGTGGCACCGAACAGCTCGATCCCCATCAGGGTACAGGCCAGCGGCGTATTGGCGGCGCCGGCAAACACGGCGACAAAGCCGAGCGCCGCCAAAAGGTCGACCGGCACGCCCAGGATCGGGCTCAACGCATTGCCGAGCGCGGCGCCGATAAAGAACAGCGGCGTCACCTCACCGCCCTTGAAGCCGAAGCTCAAGGTCACCACCGTGAACACCATCTTGAGCAGCCAGCTCCAGTCGTGGACCGGCGGCGCGAACAGGCTCGGGATGGTCACCGCGCCGGCGTGTTCGGACAGGATACCGAGGCCGAGATAGTCGCGCGTGCCGCAGAGATAGACCAGCGCGATGACACCCAACCCGCCGACGACCGGGCGCAGCGGGGCAAAGTCGATCGTCTTTTTGGCCCAGCCGCCCAGGCGGTGATTGGCTTCCGCGAAGACCAGGCTGGTCAGGCCGAAAGCAACGGCGGCAACGGCAACCTTGAGTAACAGCAGGGGATCGACCAGCGGATGCACCACGCCGGCCGGAATATTGATATGGTAGGCCGTATGGTGGATGCCCAGCGTCTGGCACGTCCAGTCGGCCAAGAGGGCTGCCCCCAGGCACGGCACCAGGGCGCGATACTGCACCCGCCCGACGGCCAGGACCTCCATGGCGAAGACGGCGCCGGCGATCGGCGTACCGAAGACCGCGCCGAAACCCGCCGCAATCCCGGCCATCAGGATAACCGGCATGCCGTCGGCGTCGAGCCTGCAGAGCTTGCCCCAGGCACTGGCCAGGCTGCCCCCCATCTGCACGGCCGTGCCTTCGCGGCCGGCCGAGCCGCCGAACATATGGGTCAGGACGGTCGCCACCAGGATCAGGGGCGCCATGCGAAACGGCACGCCGCCGCCAGGCTCATGGATCTGCTCGACGATCAGGTTGTTGCCGCCCTCCGCCCTGCCGCCGACCTTGAGATAGACCAGGCCGATCAGGAAGCCGGCAACCGGCAGCAAAAAGAGCAGCCACGGATATTGGAAGCGCAAAAGCGTCGCCTGGTCGAGCGCCCACAGGAATAGCGCGCACGCCGCGCCGACCGCCATGGCCAAGGGCGCCAGGATGGCCGTCCAGCGCAGGACGACACCGCCATGACGCAAACGGTCTGAGACAAAAGAGGTCAATTCAGCGCGCACGATTCCGCTCCTTGCATAATTGCAACCGAGTAGGAATCATCAGCCCATCTCGTGAGCGGTTCGGCGTAAGCTTGCCCGGCAGAAATCCATTACCGTGTATCCTTGATAGCGAAACCTCTCACCTGGCGTCAAGTGGTGAACTTTGTTCAATAAGTTGTTGAACGACGTTCACAACCTGTGGTATGGCATCGCTTCCGGGGCCGGAGGGATCAGGATGCGCACGCTGTTTGTCATGCTCGTTCTGCGGCCCTTGCTGTTCCTGTTCGCCCGCACCCGCGTCGGCGGCGGGGGCCATATGCCGGCGGCGGGCCCGGCCATCCTGGCGGCCAACCATAACAGTCATCTCGATACCCTGGTCATTCTCTGCCAGTTCCCGATCGGCGCCGCGCACCTGGTGCGGCCGGTCGCCGCCAGCGATCACTTCATCAAGTCGCCCCTGTCGAGCTGGTTTTACCGCCGGATGTTCGGCGTCGTCGCCATCGACCGCCGCGACGCCAGGAAGGGCACCGCCGTGCTCGACGAATGCCGCGCAGCCCTGGCGCGCAACGAAATCCTGCTGATCTACCCCGAAGGCACGCGCGGCGCGTCCGAGCGCCTGGGACCGCTAAAGGGCGGCATTGCCCGGCTGGCCATGGAATATCCCGAGGCGCCGGTCATCCCCGTCTATGTCCGGGGCACGAGCCGCATCCTGCCCAAGCGCGCCGTCCTGCCCGCGCCCGGCCCTTGCGCCGTGACGTTCGGCCGCTCGGTCTACTGGCCCGGCAGCCGCCGCGGCTTCATGCGCGGGCTAAGGTCCGCCCTGGAGCAGCTCCAGACCGACGTGCGCGCTTGATATGCAGCCGCGCCTGACCTTCGACATCTCATGGCGGCGCCTGTTTTGGGCAGCGTTCGGCGGCGCCGACGCCACGCCCTTGCCGGACGCGGTCGCCGGCCTGTCGGTGCGCACCCTGTTCGACGCCATACTCAGCGAAGCCGGCCTGCCGTCCGGTGCGCCGGTGTTGATGTCCGGCGTCAATATCCAGAACATGGCCGACCTGGTCCGCCTGCACGGCCTTGCGCCCTGCTTCGTCGACATCGCGCCCAGCACGCTTCTGCCTTCGGCCGAAAACCTGCTCGATACCCAGGCGCGCACAGGGGCAAAGCTTTGCCTGATCGCCCATCTGTTCGGCGCCCACGGCCCGATCGAAAGCCTGGAGGCGCTGCGGGCGCGTGGCGCGAGGGTCGTCGAGGATCTGGCGCAGGGCTTTTCGCCCGAGGCGCTGGCGGCCACGTCCCAGGCCGATGTGACGCTGTTCAGCTTCGGGCCGATCAAGCGCCGCACCGCGCTGGGCGGAGCCTTGGCCCGCTTTCGCGATCCGCGGCTTGCGGCCCGCGTGCAGGCGCGCCAGGTGGACTACCCCATGCTCAGCGACGGCTGGTTCCGCGGCCGGGCGGGCAAATACCTGGGGCTCAAGGCCCTGAGCCATCCCATGCTTTACGGTCTCGTCTTCGCGCTTGCCGGACGCGATCCCGACGCCGTCATCGGCAAGCTGGCGCGCGGCTTTTCCGGCGATGATCTGCTTGGCAATATCCGCCGCCGACCGCCGCCGCGGCTACTGGCGCTTCTGGCCAGGCAGATCGCCGAGGACCTCGCCCTCGTCGACCGCCGGCAAATTTGCGAAGCGTTTCTGGCCGGCCTGCCCGGCGGGTTTTGCATCGGCGGCGCCGCGTCGTCCCATGTCCACTGGCTTTTCCCTCTGGCCGTCCCCGATCCCGATGCTTTTATCGGCGCGCTGCGCGGGCACGGCTTCGACGCCACGCGCGGCGCCACCAGCCTGCGCGCCTTTACCGGGACGGATAGCTACGCCGGCGCGTTGATGGATCAAATCATCTACCTGCCGCACCCCGCCGACATGGACGCCCGGGCGCGCTCGAGATTACGCAACGCCACCTTGCAAGCCCTCACGGGTTCGCAACGCCAGCTGGGCCGCATAGGTGTCGATGCGCCCGGCGCGGCGACGCACCACGGCGGACAGGACCAGGCAGGCCAGCGCCAGTAGACAGGCGACGACCATCAGCCCGCCCCCGCCCCAGGACAGGGCGCGGTGCCAGGCGGCCGGTATCGCGGGAAAAGGCGTCGCGAAGTCGGCGCCCCGGGCGCGATACCCTCGCGCCGCCACCCAATCCCGCATGACATTCAGCCGATAGGCGCTGGTATAGGTGACCGGGACATGGCCGCGGTCGATGGCGTCGAGCTGGGCCTGGGTGTCCGCGGCTTGGCCGGCGAGATAGGCGCGCTGGGCCAGGATGTAGTGGATTTCGGGGGCGATCGAGGCCGCGCCGAACGTGTCGAGACTGCCCCAGCCGATGGGACCGTCACCGGGCTTCGATCCGGCGGGATAAAGGATCTGATGATAGACCATCGCCTGGCCCTGCGTCGTCTGCACAGCGGCCGCAAGCGTCGCGGCCACGGCGGGCGTGACGTCCCGGGCCTCGGCATATATTTCGGGCACCCCGCGGCGGCCGAGCCCCTGCGGCACGGCCACGCCGAGAAGCACCGCCAGCCCGATCAATGCCCTGCCGAGGCCAGGCCGGCGCCGAACCCAAAGCACAAGTCCAGCAACCCCCAGACCCAGGCTCGCCATCGTCCAGGCGACCTTCGGCCAGACCCCGCCGCCGGCTTCGTCCGCATGATGCGCCCTTGAGACGTAGGCGTCCCACCAAGTCTCGATATGCCAGTCGATGGCGATGTCGCGGAAAGCGGGGGCGCTGCCCCACCACGGCATCCAGAAAGCGACGGCCAGGGCCAATCCGGCCAGCCCCGCCAGGCCGGCGAACACGGCCAGGCGACGATAGAGGATAGCCCGGCGCCGCAGGATATCGGTAAGGCGCAAGCCCCCGTCCATCGCCTTCCCGGACGGCCCTGCCGGCATCTTCAGGCCTGCCGCGGTCCGGCGACTCGGCGATAGCCGACCGCCATCTCCTCGCGCAGGGTGGCCAATTCCCCGGTCAGGGTTTCACGCGATTTCGCCCCGGCCTCGTGGGCGGCGCGGACGTCGGCGAGCGTCTCCAGGACCTTGTCGTGGACATGGCGCAGGGTTTCGACATCGACCACCAAGCGCTGGTTGGCCTTGGCGGTGGCGACGGAGTTTTCGTGCAGCAGGTCGGCATTGCGCTTCATGAAGGCATTGGTGGCGTCGTCGATGCTGTTGGCCAGGCCGGCCGCTTCCTTTTGCTCCTCAAGCGTCAGCGACATCAGGAAGGCGCGCTTCCACGCCGGCAGGGTCAGGTTGCGCACGACGTGGAACTTGTCGATCAGGGCGACATTATTGGCCTGCATCACCCGCACCATAGGCAGGGTCTGCAGCGCGCTGTGCTGCAGCACCTTCAGGTCGGCGGCGCGCTTGGCCAGGGCCGAGCGCGACGACTTGAGCACGGCGGTGCGTTCGGCGGCGTCCAGGTCGGCCGGCGCGTCGCCGCGCGCCGCCAGTTCGGCGTCGACGCGTTCCAGGCACGCCTCGATGGCGGCGACATGGTTGTTTAAGCTATCGTGCTCGGCGCGGACGCCGTCATACATGGCCTGGAAATCGCCGCTGCGCTTTTCCAGGGTGCGCGTGGTCTTTTCAACCTCGGCGACCAGGCCGTCGACCTGGTCCTTTACCGTGGCGAAGCGCGACATCATCTTGGTCTTGCCGATGGCCAGCTTGCGGATCAGGCCGCCGACCACCGGCGTATGCGTCCAGCGATTGTCGAAGCTCGACATGTTGAAACCCTTGGCCGCGACGACGATGGCGGTCAACTGGTCGCCGACGCCGTCAAGGTCGGTGGTCCGCGCGGTGTTCAGCAAGGTGTCGGCATAGCCGGCGGTGCGGTCGGCGACGTCGCGGCCGAACTCCATGATCGACACCGGCGAAGCGACGTCGAGCGTCTCAAGCAGGCGCGCCACCTCGGCGGGATCGGCGGCAGCCAGGGTCGCGGCCGGCAGGGTCTGGCTATTGAGCGGTGTGGCGGGGCGCAAGGCGGGGGCGGAGGTCATGCGTTGGAACCTTCGGAAGGGTTTGATTGTGAAAGCTTGGCGAGAAGGGCGTCGTGGCTACGGATAAAGGCGGCGGCGAGCGGCGAGCCCTTGCGGGCCGGCACAGCCGATTGCGCCAGGGCCAGGGCATCGCGCTGCCACAGGGTGAACAGGGTACCGGAAATGTCCTCGATGCGGTCGGTCATCCGCGCCAGGTTGGCGTCGGCCATGCCGATCTGTTCGACGGTCAGCAGGTTCGAAGTTTCGAGCGTCGCCAGATTGAGCAGCCGGCGTTCGAACCGTTCGCGCAGCATGGGGTCGGCCGCGTCGTCCCGCGCCAGCACGCGCCGCGCCGTGGCCATGAGTCGCAGAAGCCAGTCGTGGTGCGCGCGGATGTCGGCGCCGGTCTGCCGCAGCGCCTGGCGCATGCGGCGCGCCTGTACCACGCGGGCGTCCAGGGCGCGGATATCGCTCGAAATTTCGCGCACTTCGAGCTCGAAGCGCAGTCGCGCCTCGATATCGGCGCCGGTCAGGCGGCCGAGCACGCCCTGGTGACGCAGGAGGCTGTTGACGTTAAGCGTACGCAGCCGGGCCACAAGACCGCCCAGGGACGACGACAGGTCACGTCCCGGCGTCTCGGTCAAAAGACGGGTGTCGATCGCCGGACCCCGCGCCGCCTTGCCCAGGAAGGCGACGCCATCCTCATCGACCGCCAGCTTGCGGCGCGGCGCGTCCATCGTTTGAGCCGTCTGTGACATCATCCCCTCATGCGCAACCGCACCGAGGGATTTGTTACACACCTGCAATTAATGGTGGTTTAAGCCGTGGCGCTTTTTGTCGTGAAAGTCGCCACCGCTCGCTTGTCTCTCAAGATCCCGCGCCCGGCCTCTATTTCTCCGGATCTTTCGCCGTGAAGGGCGAACAGCAGGGCGTGCCGATGGCGTGGAATTCCATGATTTCGGCGCGGGTGCCGTCCGGGTCGTAGAGGTTCAGCTGCCACTTGGCGTCGGCGCCGATCTTGGGCCCGTTATTGGGATCCTGGCCCTCCAGCCGGCCGCCGGTCCACAGCGTCGTATCGGTCGCCTTGATATCGGCGACGCCCAGCGAAAAGTGATCGAGGATGCCCGCCACCGCCTGGCTCATCTGCGGCGGAATGCCTTTGCCGTCGATCGGCTTTTGCACCATGTACTCAATCCAGTCCGTACCGTCCGGCACCTGCTGCGATATCCACTCCGGCGTCGGCGCCTTGCCGGGACCGCCGTACCAATAGGGACGGAAGCCCAGCACATCACGGTAGAAGCTGTCTTCCAGGGCGCGGTTATGGATGATGTAGCCGACGTGGATGATGTGGCTGGACAACGGATTGAGTGGCACGTCCGGCAGCTTGGCCGGCGCCTGGACGAACTCGACCCGGTTGCCTTCCGGATCGATCGTGTCGAACCAGGAACTGCCGTCGTTGCCCTTGCTGACATGGGCGGGCACGGTGATGTTTTTCGACGCCATGTAGGCGCGCAGCCCTTCCGCGTCGGTCGTGGCGAAGGCAACGTGATCGAGGCGGTTCTTCGGATCGGCCTCGGTCGCCGGCAGGGGCAGGACCTCGATGAATTGCGCGGGAGACACGTAATAGCGCACACCCGCCGGGTTTTCCGGATCGACGCCCTTGGTCGTGCCCAGGTCATGGACATAGAAGTGCTCGGTCTTGGCCATGTCGGCGGCATAGACGGCGATGTGCGACACGCCGGTAATGGCCGGACGTGGCGCGGCGACGGCCGGCAAGGCAATAAGGGACAGGCACGCGGCGACGGCGAGTGAGGTTTTCATTGGCATTCCCTGTGTGGCATTTATGTTATCGCTAACATATACCACCGCTCCGCCGAGGATGCGAGACCGTTTTTACCGCTTGTAGCGGATGCGCAGCGGCTCCTTCTCGGGGTCGGGCGCGAAGGTGGGATGCGGGCCATAGCGGTTGTCGCCCGGCGATCCGGGCAGGATATACAGCTCAAAGCCCAGCCACGCCCAGCCGATGACCGGCACGAAGGCGGCCAGCAACCACCAGCCGGTCTGGCCGCGATCGTGCAGCCGCTTGGCGGCGACCGTGTACGAGATGAGGACGATCAGGGCCAGGGTGGCGTAGTGCGTATCGCTGCGCGTCACCAGGTTCATCACATAGCCGTCGGTCGCCGTATTGGCAAAAATGTGGGCCTGGCGGGCCATGTCGCGCAGGCTCATGACCCAGTCAAAGGCGATGGCGCCCATGACCAGGGTAAACAGGTAGAACTCGCGACGGCGCACGCGGCCCTCGATGCTGAAGATAAAACCGATAAATTGCATGACCTGACCTGTCTCAATCGGGGATTGTGAGAGGTCGTTAGCAATTTCTAAACCACGTTGACGGGGAGGCTCGCGCCCGAAGGGCAAGTCGACGACGGAGGGGTCACTTTCCGTCGTCAAAGCATCCGCTATCGTTCGTAAGTGACCCTCGCCGGGCCGCGCCCTCCGTCTCGGACTTTGCGCTTCGCGCAAGCGCCGAGCCACCTTCCCATTTGTCCCAAATGGGGAGGAGAAGATTGTGCGAGCTTCCGCCTACTCCTCCGACGCCTTGTAGAACTGCGTGCCGATCTCGATGAACGGCCGGCCGCTGGCCTTGAGGTGGAGATTGGTGTCACGCAGCGAATAGATGCAGCCGCAATATTCCTGCTGGTAAAATTCTTCGCGCTTGGCAATCTCGATCATGCGCGACGCGCCGCCGCCCTTGCGCCAATTATAGTCCCAATAGCTCAGGCCTTCGTATGGCGTGACGGCGCGGCTACCGCAGCCATTGATCTGGGCCATATCCTTCCAGCGCGATATGCCCAGGCTCGAGGTCATGACCGGGAAGCCGTTTTCGTGGGCGTAGAGCGCCGTGCGTTCAAAGCGCATGTCGAAGCACATGGTGCAGCGAATGCCGCGTTCCGGTGCCGTCTCCATGCCCTTGGCGCGGGCGAACCAGTTGTCGGTGTCGTAATCGGCATCGACGAAACCGACCCCATGCTTCTCGGCGAAGCGGATATTCTCGTCCTTGCGCAGCCGGTATTCGCGCTCGGGATGGATATTGGGATTATAGAAAAAGATGGGGCCTATATACCTAACTAGCCAAATTTCCGATTAGCCACGGATTCCGGCTGAGCGTATTATGGCGACATGTATACGCCAGAGGGTATTGCGATGCCTGACGAATATCAAGACCGCTTTAAGGATGTAGACTGGTCCAAGTTTCCAGGGCTTGAAGACCTTGATGAAAGGATATCAAGGGAACTTGAGGCTCGGGACCGAAAGGCCATGCAAGAGAAGCTCCAGCTGGAGTCTGGCATCCCTACTCGCGACGGGAATGGTCTTTAGGGCTTATTGCTTTACGTATGCCAGCGTGTCGAGCGGGCCAGGCGAGTTACGTATTTGAAGATTGGCCATAAATAGCACGAGATGCTCAAGAGCTTTTATCCGGGCATCTTGGTCTGCTATATGCTTTTCGATATCGGTCATGATGATTCTCCGAGTGTGGTTAGTTCAAGTGTGGAAGCCTGAATTTACAACGATTCTCGGAAAAAGCGCGGGCCGGGGCGCGTAATCCCCGGCGACCATTTCTGGCTATTGAGTAGACCGGCGACACACGCGCCAAACATTGCCCTCGTAGCATGCTCCCATGTCTACCAGCTGCTGCCCCTCGGAATGCGCAAGGGAGCACGTTTGATAATCTGCGCCACGCGATTGTTCGCATAGCATTCTTCTCGTCGTCTGATCTTGACCAAGCTCCCCGATCTGCCTAGCCAGTCTATGTTGCTCCTGAAACGCCATAAGGCTCGCTGCGGCGGCAGAAGAAGAGGACGATGAGGCGCTGTCGGCGGCAGAACTTGAAGCGGCTTCAGCGCTCGCCAGAGCCGCTATTTGGGGCGAAGGCACATATTTCGGACTGGGTATGAGAAGGCAGGTCGCCAAGACGATTTCGCCGTCAACAAGTCCCCTATTGAAGCAATTCATCGTCACGTACTGACCGCGCCCTATGTTCGCGGCCACCTCTCGCGCCGGCACTATTCTATGGCTATTACCGTCTGACACCACTTGGTCAGCCCAAAGATTGGCCTTCACCGGCATTTGGTAGGGAGCGGCCATTTCTAAGGTAATGGTCTCCGCGTCTTCCGTAACAGCCACCACCGCGCCGTCCACCCGTATCTTTTTCAAATTGAATTGGTTATTGGCTGCTACTTGGTTGGAAATGTAGTCAACCGAGAGCATGGCAGTAGACACAGAAGCCCTCATGGGCTCTTGAAGTAGGTTTACCATGCCAGTGCACTGGCTTTGGGTGCCTATAAAGGCCTTGTCAGCAGCACATGGCCCGACTTTCCCCTTGTCCAGCATATCGGAAAGCGTGGCGGGAGGAGGATCGCTCGGCATGGGTGCCTGATCATTATCGGTGACCAATGAGACTGGTGTGTCCGACGATTGGTTATCTTCCGACGTCGAAGCGCTTCCCTTGTGCCCTCCGAAGATCACCACCAACAGGAACAGTACTACGCAAGTCCCAATAATGGGACCTATTCCAGGTTTCTTAGCCATGTTCGCCCCATATCGATTCCGGCGCGGGCGCCGGGCGGTTGAACACGCGCAGATATGGGTATGCACGCCCCACGTATTTCCCGCTCCAGGGCCGCTAAGCCCAAGAGTTTGTGAGGGTTTTACATTCCGTGGGCCACCCGACATATGCAGTCGGAACCCATATCTGAAGCGCGTGTGCGCACATTCCGTGGCTGTTCAAGGCTGCGGAATGCGAATAACTTATCGCATTTGAGGGTGCGGTTTACAACGCACGATTTTATCCGCGAAAAATCGGGAGGAATAATGTCTCTAAAATTTTCAGAGAATTACGCTGCGGGTGCAGGAATAGCTGCGTTTGAACTTCAAAGTGAAATTCTGTTGTACTTAGTCGCCCGTGGGCAAATCCCTAAATCTGATGCAATAGAACTTATCGATGCGGCTTTATCTAATGTTGAAAAACGGGAGGCGAGGATTATTCAGGCGGATAAAATCGATCAAGCAAATCAATTGCACGCCGCTCGTCTCCTGTTAAACTTGTCACTAGAAGCACATCGATTTCAGGATGGCCCTCTATAAGCTTTTCAGGCTTCTTGTCGGCGCGCGCGTTTTTTCTGGGTTTGGGCGCTTTGGGAGACAACCCTTTGGACGGACGCACCATCTTGGCGGCAACGGCGTCTAATGATCCGGAAAGCGGCGCGACTTCGTTCTGTTCCTTAGGCACTGATCAGCTCCTTATAGGAGATATGGCGGCCCTCCATCGCTAAAGCGGTGGCGCCCATGAAATCCAAGGTGCTCAGTGTAGCCGTATTCTTGCGATTGGAAAACTCCGCAACGTAGCGGTGCAGGTGCTTTACGCTCATGTAGTGGTAAATGCCGTAATAGCCGCGCTTCAGGAGCGACCAGAACGATTCGATAGCGTTGGTGTGAGCTTGCTGGTTGACGTATTCGCCGGCCGAATGGTTGACGGTCAGGTGGGTGTAGCCAGAGAGCTTGCGATAAGCGGCCCATTCGTCGGTAATGACGGTCGAGCCGGGCGTGACGTAGTGCTTGATGATGCCGTGTAGCGTCGGGCGATCGGTTGCCGGGATCGGGAAGGCGCGCACTCTGCCGGAGCGGTCCAGGATGCCCATAACGGGCATCTTACCTACAGACCCACGCCCCTTGTTAAGTTTCTTATTGGCGTGCTTGTTCGTCTCTTTGCCGCCGATATAGGTTTCATCGATCTCGACAACCGGGCCAAGGCCTTCGCTGTTGTCCATGTTATCGGCAAGCCAGGTTTCGCGGATGCGCTGGCAGAGGAACCAAGCCGACTTCTGGGTAATGCCCAGCTCACGGGCGACTTGCGTAGACGGGATGCCCTTGCGTGCCGTCGTCATCATGTAGATGGCCATGAGCCACTTGTGCAGCGGAAGGCGCGATTCGGCCAAGACCGTATCGGTGCGCACGCTGAAATGCTTGCGGCAGTCCTTGCAGCGGTAGGCCATGGGCTTGTGGTCTTTACACTCGGCAATCGACAGGGAACCGCAATGGGCGCAATATACGCCATCGGGCCAGCGCTTGGCTTCGAAGAACTTGCGAGCTGCATTCTCATCCGGAAAGCGCTTGAAAAAGTCGTACAGGCTCAGAGTTTCCGCGACGGCCATAGCCAAATCCCCTTACTTCCGGGATTTAGTTAGCCATAAATTGAAAAATTAGTCAAAGACTTTTTGGCTAGTTAGGTATATAGGCCCCAAAAAGATCGTGTAGTCCACGCCCGAGGCCAGCATGGCCTCCATGACCTCGCCCGAGCACGGCGCGCAGCACGAATGCAGAAGGACCCTTGTCTCCCCGCCAGGCGGCGTCAGGATTGGGCGGTCAACATGATCGGAGGATACGGTCATCCAGCCGCCAATTCCTTGCGGATGATGTCGGCACCGGCGCTGAGCGCCTTCAGCTTGCCGTTGGCGACGCGACGCGACAGGGGCGTCATGCCGCAATTGGTCGAGGGATAGAGCTTGTCGGCATCCACGAACTGAAGCGCCCGGCGCAGGGTGTCGGCGACCGCCTCCGGCGTCTCGACGGTGTCGGTGGCTACGTCGATGGCGCCCACCATCACCTTCTTGCCGCGGATGAGCTCGATCAAATCCATCGGAACGCGGGAGTGGTGGCATTCCAGGGAAATGATGTCGATCCTGGACTTTTGCAGATTGGGGAAGGTCTGCTCGTACTGCCGCCATTCGGCGCCCAGCGTCTTCTTCCAGTCCGTATTGGCCTTGATGCCGTAGCCGTAGCAGATATGGACGGCGGTCTCGCACCTCAGCCCTTCGGCCGCCTTTTCCAGGGTGTTGATGCCCCAATCGTTCGCTTCGTCGAAGAAGACGTTGAAGGCCGGCTCGTCGAACTGGATGATATCGACGCCCGCCGCCTCCAGCTCGCGGGCCTCCTGGTTGAGGATCCTGGCGAATTCCCAGGCCAGCTTTTCGCGGCTCTTGTAGTGGGCATCATAGAGCGTATCGATCATGGTCATGGGGCCGGGCAGGGTCCACTTGATCGGTTGCGTGGTCTGTTGGCGCAGAAACCGGGCGTCCTCGACGAAGACGGGCCTGGAGCGAGAGACGGCGCCTACGACCGTGGGCACACTCGCATCGTAGCGATTACGGATTCGGACGGTCTCTCGCTTTTCGAAATCGACGCCGTCGAGATGCTCGATGAAGGTGGTGACGAAATGCTGGCGCGTCTGCTCGCCGTCGCCGACGATATCGATGCCCGCTTGGCGTTGATCATCCACGGCCAGGCGCAAGGCGTCCTGCTTGCCCGCGACCAGGTCCTCGCCTTCCAGCTTCCAGGGCGACCAAAGGGTTTCCGGCGTCGCCAGCCAGGACGGTTTCGGCAAGCTGCCGGCGGTGGACGTGGGCAATAGTTTTTTCATGGGAAATGACCTGGTATTCTGATTAAGCGGCGTAGTTGGCGGACCATTGCTCAAGAATGGCCTTGTGCGGTTTGATGAAGTGCTCTTCGGCAAACCGTCCCTGTTCGACCGCCAGGCGGCTACGCTCTTCCCGGTCATAAACAATCTGCGTCACCGAATAGTCCTGATGCTTCAGGCTCGGCCGATACACGGTCCCGGCGGTGGAATTGGCATTGTAGATTTCCGGCCGGTAGATCTTCTGGAAGGTTTCCATCGTGCTGATGGTGCTGATCAGCTCAAGATTGCTGTAGTCGCCGAGCAGGTCGCCGGTGTGATAGAAGGCCAGGGGCGCCACGCTGTTGGGCGGCATGAAATAGCGGACCTTCAAGCCCATCTTGCCGAAATATTGGTCGGTTGATGAGAATTCATCCTGAAGGTATTCGACGCCCAATATCGGGTGGGAATTATCGGCGCGCTGATAGGTTTTGCTGCTGGAGGCGCTCAGGCAGATGACGGGCGGCTTGGCAAAGTGTGCCTTGTAGGCGCTGGAATTCAGGAAGCACTTGAACAGCTTTCCGTGCAGATCGCCAAAATTATCCGGAATGCTGAAGTCCGGCCTGTCCTTGTTGTGCTCGGGCAGTACGACGCTGAAGTCATAGTCGCGCACATAGGAGGAAAAATTGTTGCCGACGATGCCCTCGATGCGGTCGCCGGTCTTTTGATCTACGACAGTCGTTTTCAGGATTTCGATCAACGGGAAGGCGTCGCTTGTGTCCTCTCCGTCGATGGTCATCTCGACGGAGATGATATCAAGCTCGACGGCGTACCGATCGCCCTTCGGGTTGTCCCAGTGCGCCAGGGCGTTGAAACGATTATCGATCATCCGCAGGGCGTTGCGCAGGTTTTCCTGGCGGTTATTTCCCCGCGCCAGGTTGGCAAAGTTCGTGGTGGCGCGCGTATTGTCCGCCGGGAGATAATCCTCGTCGAAACGGATGCTCTTGATATTAAAATCGAACTCGTTGGCCATCTCGATCCGGCGCCCCATTCTTGAGATAAACTCTGCTGACAGGACGCGCCCCAACTCCGGAAACCGCACCGTCCCGATTGCGACGCAACATAAAGCAATCTTTATATGACAAAAAGTGACTTGTTTTCACCAATCAATGACTTTATGTCATAGAAATGCTCGACCTCCAGCACCTCGAAATCCTTCGCGAAGTTGATCGCACCGGCAGCCTGACGGCCGCGGCGGACCGGTTGAACCTGTCGCAATCCGCGGTAAGCCACGCGGTTCGGCGCTTCGAGGACCGTTTCGGCGTGGCCTTGTGGGAAAAGGAAGGGCGCGGCGTTCGCCTGACCCAGGCGGGGCAATATCTGTTGGCGGTGGCGGGCCGCGTCTTGCCGCAGATCGACCACGCCGAGCGCATCCTGCAGGAATTTGCGCAAGGGCACCGCGGGGCGTTGCGCATCGGCATGGAGTGTCACCCGTGTCAGCAATGGCTCACGCGCGTCATCGATCCGTATTTGAGAGACTGGACCGAAGTCGATATCGATGTGACGACCGCTTTCAAGTTCGGCGGCATCGCGGCACTGCTGGGTCACGAGATCGATCTGCTCATTTCCCCGGACCCGATTACGCACCCGAGCCTCACCTATGTGCCGGTGTTCGACTATGAACTCGTGCTCGCCGTGGCAAGGGACCATCCGCTGGCCGGCAAGGCCGTCGCCAGCCCGTCGGACCTCAGCTCAGAGACCCTGATCACCTACCCGGTGGCCGTGGAGCGCCTCGACATCTTCACGCAGTTTCTTGTCCCCGCGGGCTGCCGGCCCCGACGCCATCGCACGGTCGAGACGTCGGAACTTATGCTTCAGATGGTCGATGCCGGGCGCGGCGTCAGCGCCATGCCGGACTGGCTTTTACGCGAAATGCCCCTGGGGGCGCGCGCCCATGCGGTTCGGCTGGGCGAAAGCGGCATCCCCAAAAGCATTCATGTCGGCCTGCGTACGGACGATCTCTCGGTCGCCTATGTCGAAGGGTTTATCGACATAGCCAAGGCGACAAGCCGGTCATAACGCGACCTGGGATAAACACTCAAGCAAACGCTTGACTTTGAAGCGCCGTCACCATACTCAAGGATATGCTTGAGTATTCAGACCCCTTGGACAAGGCCTTTCACGCCCTGGCGGACGGCACGCGGCGCGGCATTCTCGACCGCCTGTCGCGCGGGCCGGCTTCGGTCAGCGAACTGGCCAAGCCCTACAGCGCTTCGTTGGCGGCGATCCACCAGCATGTCCAAATCCTGGAAGCCAGCGGGCTGATCCTGACGCAAAAGCGCGGCCGCACCCGCGAATGCCGCATTTCCAGCGAGGCCGTGCACCGCGTCGAGACCTGGCTCAGCGAGCGGCGCCTGTTGTGGGAAGACCGCTTCGACCGGCTGGGCCAGTGGCTCGAAGCAGACGAGGACAAGACATGACCATCCCGTTTTTCCACGGCACCTTTACGATCCGCCGCACCTGGGCGGCGACGCCCGCGCGCGTCTTCGCCGCCTGGGCCGATCCCGAACTCAAGGCGCAATGGTTCACCGGCCCCAGCGATCGCTGGGCCCTGATCCGCCGGTCGATGGACCTGGTCAGGGGCGGCAGCGAAGTGCTGGAAGGCCGCTTCACCGAAAGCGGCATGACCACCCTGTTCGAGGCGCGCTATCACCTGGTCGAGCCAGACCAAAGACTGGTCTATGCCTATGATTTGCACCTGTCGGGGCAGTTTCATTCAACAACCCTGGCCAGCCTGACACTGGCGCCCGACGATGCGCGCACGCACGTCGTCTATACCGAGCAGATCGTCTTCATCGACGGCGCGGACGGCACCGAAAGCCGCCGCCACGGCACCGGCCTGCAATTCGACGCGATTGAGACTGTCCTGAACCTTGACGGAGCCCATCCATGACCCCGGAACTCTATGGCCACCCCTTCGCCAACTTCGCCTGGAAGCCATTGATTGCGCTTTATGAACGCGACGTGGCCTTTACCTTCCGCATGATCGACGGCGATCATCCGGACAATGCCGCCCGCATCAACGAGTTGTCGCCGACCGGGCAGTTTCCGGCCCTGGTCGACGGCGCCGTGACGATCGCCGAAAGCAACGCCATTATCGAATATCTCGACCTCTATTTCGGCGACGCCCCGACCATGGTGCCGGCTCATCCCAAGGCCGCGCTCGATGCCCGCATGATGGCCGATATCTTCGACGACTATGTCGCCGCCCCGATGCAGCAGATCGTCGCCGGCGCCCTGCGCGCGCCGGGCGAAGCCGACCCGAAAGGCGTCGCCGATGCGCACCGGCTGCTCGACCGCAGCTATGCCTGGCTCGACAAGCGCTTGGCGGGGAACGATTGGGCGGCGTGCGAGCGCTTTACGATCGCCGATTGCGCCTCGGCGCCGGCCCTCTTCTACGCCGATTGGGTCCATCCGATCAGCGAAGCCTATCCGACGCTTAACGCCTATCGGGCAAGGCTGCTGGCCCGGCCCTCGGTCGCCCGTGTCGTCGACGAGGCCCGGCCGTATCGCCATTTCTTTCCGCTGGGCGCACCGGACCGGGATTAAGCGGCGTGCACGAAGGTGGCCGGGCGACATCGCTTCGGATGGATCGTTTATCATCTTGCATTTAGGGGATTTCGGCGCGCCGCAATCCTGCTATCGAGCGCAAACGCCATCCCGCCGAGAAAGAGACCGCCATGCCCGTCGTGACCCGTATCAGCAACGCCCATCTGACCGTCGATATCTCTTCGCTGGGCGCGGAGATGCAGGCCATCAGGACCGCGGATGGCCAGGATTGGCTGTGGAACGGCGAGGCCCAATGGTGGACCGGCCGCGCGCCCATCCTGTTTCCGATGGTGGGCCAGGCGCCGCACAACCGCCTGACCATCGACGGCCAGGCCTACGAGATGAACCAGCACGGCTTTGCCCGGCGCAGCGAATTCACCCTGGTCACCGCAACCGACGCGACCTGCCGCTACGAACTCGTGGCTTCGGAAGCAACGCGCAAGGCCTTTCCGTTCGCCTTCCGCCTGTCCGTGACCTACGCGCTGGACGGCCGCAAGCTGACCGTCTCCGCCGAGGTCGAGAATGGCGATACGCGGTCGATGCCGTTCGGTTTCGGTTTCCATCCGGCCTTTCTCTGGCCGATGCCCGGCGCGACCGGCAAGGCGCATACGATCACGCTCGACAACGGCGCCGAGCCGGCGATGCTCCGGTTGGAAGGCGGCCTGGTCAACCCGCAAAAGCTGCCCTCGCCCTTTCACGCCGGCAAGCTGGTGCTCGACTCCGCGCAGTTCGAAGCCGACGCCATGATGTTCCCGGAAGGGGCGGGCAACGGGCTGACCTATGCCGCCGACGGCGGTCCGGCACTGACATTCGCGTTTGAGAACCTGCCCAACCTGGCGATCTGGCAAAAGCCCGGCGCGCCTTTCATCTGCATCGAGCCCTGGCACGGCACGGCCGCCGAACACGACGGCTCAGACGACCTGGCTCAGCGGCCCTACAGCACGATCCTCGCGCCCGGCAAATCGGCGCGCTTTGCCTTTACGGTCGAGCTGCCGGCCTGAACATAAAGCGCGACAAGCCCCGCAAATATCATACAATGGCCCGCCGCATCACGAATGACGGCCAAAATGATAAAAGCGGGAGACGGCATTGCAGTATCTGAACACGCGGCGCGCAGCGCTGCCAAGCCTGGTCATGGCCATTGGCGGCCTTGGTCTCATCTGTCCGGCTTCGGCCCAAACCGCGCTGAACGGTTCCACGGTCCTGCAGCAGATGGCGCCAGGATGGAATCTCGGCAATAGCCTCGAAGCCATCGGCCATGGTCCGGCGACCGCGTCGCAGGAGACCCTGTGGGGCAATGCCGCCACGACCCAGGCCCTGATGGACGCGGTCAAGGCGGCCGGCTTCAAGAGCGTGCGCATCCCCGTCGCCTGGAGCCCCTATGCCGATAGCGACGGCACGATCAGCCCGGCCTGGCTTGCCCGCGTCGGCGAGGTCGTCGACTATGCGCGCAAGGACGGCCTCTATGTCGTCATCAACGTCCACTGGGACGGCGGCTGGGTGCAACCGACCAAGGCCCAGGAAGCCGCGGTAGACGCCAAGCTGGCCAAGTTCTGGACGCAGATCGCCAGCCATTTCAAGGACGACGACGACCGCCTTTTGTTCGCCGGCACCAACGAGATCGGCGTCGCCGGCCAATATGGCGCACCCTCGGCCGAAAACTGCGCTGTGCAGAACGGCTTCAACCAGGTCTTCGTCAATGCGGTGCGGGCCACCGGCGGCGCCAACGCGACGCGGTTCCTGGTCGTCCAAGGCTACAACACCAATATCGACTACACGGTGGCGTGCAACGCCAAGCTGCCGGCGGATCCCACGCCCGGCAAGCTGATGATGGAAGTCCACTATTACGATCCGTACGACTTCACGCTGAATACGAAAAACAAGATCTGGCAATGGGGCGCCAAGGCGACCGATCCCTCGGCCACCCAGACCTGGGCCAACGAGGCCTATGCCGACGGCCAGTTCCGCAAGATGAAGCAAGCCTTCGTCGACAAGGGCGTGCCGGTGATCCTGGGCGAATATGCCGCCAGCCTCCGGTCCGAATACGACCCAACGGGCCGTTACCGCACCTATTGGGACGCCTATATCACCCACGCCGCCTACAAGAACGGCATCGTGCCGATGTATTGGGACAGCGGCGCAACCTCGAACCACGCGTCCGGCCTGTTCGATCGCGGCCAGGCGACGCAAGCTTTTCCGGATACGATCAACGCCATCGTGAATGCGAGCAGACCCTAAACCTTCATCAAATCTAAAGGCAATTATTGCAGAGCTGTTACCGTCTCCGTCAAGAAATGGCGCCTGCGATGAATGTAACTTCCGCGACCCTGTCGACCGCGTATGCCCCGCTCCCGGCGCCGGCGTCGACGGACCCTGCGAACGACGTTTCGACGACACCGTCGCCACAGCCGACGGCCCCCTCTTCATCGGCGGACACAAGCGCGTCTTCCACGTCGGGCGCCGGGTCAAGCCCGGGCTTCGATGTGGAAAAGCAGCTTCAGGGCCTAAGCAAGGAAATGATCGCGGTCATGTTGATGACCGATCCGGTCGCCCGCGCCAAGGCGGCGGCGGCCCTTTACAAGCAGTTCGCCGCCGTGGCGAAGCAATATGCGGCTGCAACCGCGCCCGGTCGAGGCGCCGCGCAAACGCAAAGCCAGGAAAACCAGGCGGCGAACCAGCAGTATCTGGCCATGCTGCAAGCCCGCGCCCAGGGCGGCGATCCCGCGCAGGTTCTGGCCAACGCCACGCAACCGACGTCCCCCGACGCCAATCAGCAAGCCGACGCGGCGCTGGAGCAGCAAAACGCGCAAGCGATCGCGAGCATGACCCCTGGCCAGGCCGCCGATGCGGCGCAGAGCTTCACCAATGCCTCGGCGTCACCCGCTTCGTCCTTCATGGCGGATCAGGTCATGGAGGAAATCAAGTCGTTCGCCAATTCGGCGCAGATGGCCTACCAGGCGGCGGTTGAGGAAGCGCAAAAGAAGGGCAAGAAGGCCGACCCTGACCTGAAAAGCGCGATGGCCGACGCCAAGAAGACCCTGGACCAGGCGGCGACCGACGTCGAAGGCGCCCCGGACGCCAGCGCCAACGGGTACACGTCATCAGGCAGCGCCTCCGCGACGGGGTCGACATCGATGATAAGCGTCAGCGCGTGACAGCGCGCTCCGGCTAGCGGGACATCCCGTAGCCGCAGGTGAACAGATCGACCGCGCGGTCGACCGCAAGGGCGATCTCATCGGGAGTGATCGGGCCGCGCACGCCCTGGATATGTAGCCGCAGCGGTCCGCTTTCGCACAGGGCGATGAATTGCTCGGCCGCCGTGAAAGCCGGCACGCGCCTCATGCGTCCCTGCGCCATCTGCCGCTCCATGAAACCGGCCACGCGCGTGATCCCCATCAGAGGCCCGTTCTGGTAGAACAGCGGGCCCATGCCGGAGCGTGCGCCCTCGCCCACCAGGACGCGGCGAAAGGCGATCACGTCCGGCGTACTGATGGCGGTCAGGAAGGCCCGGCCGAAAGCCTTCAGCCCGTCGGCCAGGTCCGTGTTGTCTTCCAGCACCTGGAAGGCCGGCTGGATCATCCGCAGGCCGTATTCCAGCATGACCGCGACGAACAGCTCATCCTTGGACGGGAAGTAGCTATAGAGGGTCTGTTTCGAGCCGCCCGCCACCTTGGCGATTTCCGCCATGCTGGCCGCCTCGAAGCCGGCCGCCAGGAACACGTCCTTGGCCGCGGCGAGGATCGCCTGGCGTTTCTCTTCCGTCTTTACGCGCATTTCGGTTCCTGTATTGGGCCGTGCTTATAGACAGGTTCGGCCGATTGGCGATCAAAGTTTTTCTAGACCGTACGGTACGTTCATTATTGACTTGGTAAGTTTCGCGGCGCATAAGCGTACACATCAGTCCAGTTATGGATCCGCCAGATGTCGTTTGAAGCTTCGCCCCCCGCCCGTCCCGCTCCGGTTATCGTGCCTCAGCTGCATGGTCCTGCCCTGGCTTTGGCCGGGCTGATCCTGGCCATTGCCAACTTCCTGGTGGTGCTGGACACGACCATCGCCAATGTCTCGGTCGCCAATATCGCCGGTGCGCTGGCGGTGTCGCCCAGCCAGGGGACCTGGGTTATCACGTCCTATTCTGTGGCCGAAGCCATCACGGTGCCGCTGACCGGCTGGCTGGCCGGACGCTTCGGTTCGGTGAAGGTGTTCGTGCTCAGCATGCTGGGCTTCGGGGTGTTTTCCTTCCTCTGCGGCACGGCGACGTCGCTGCCGATCCTGGTCATGTTCCGCGTCATGCAGGGCCTGTGCGGCGGGCCGCTCATTCCCCTGTCGCAGACGCTTTTGCTGCGCGTCTTCCCGCCAAAACTTGCCCCGGCGGCGACCGGCATCTGGGCCATGACCACGCTGATCGCGCCCATCCTCGGGCCGATCATGGGGGGCTATCTCTGCGACAATATCGGCTGGAGCTTCATCTTCTGGATCAATGTGCCGATCGCCCTGGTCTGCGGCTGGGCCGGCTGGACCCTGCTCAGCAAATTCGATACGACCACCGCCCGCCAGCGCGTCGATGTCGTGGGCCTTGGCCTGCTGATCGTCTGGGTCGGTTCGCTGCAAGTCCTGCTCGACCTCGGCAAGGACGCCGACTGGTTCTCCTCGCCCCTGATCGTCACCTTGGCGATCATTGCCGCCATCGGCTTTGTCTGTTTCCTGATCTGGGAGCTGACGGACAATCACCCCGTCGTCGACCTGCGCGTCTTCCGCCATCGCGGCTATTCGGCCGCCGTGCTGACGCTGTGCGTCGGCTTCGGCTCCTTCTTCGCCGCCAACGTCCTGCTGCCGCTGTGGCTGCAGCAATATATGGGCTATACGGCCAGCTGGTCCGGCTATGTCTCGGCCCTGCTCGGCATCACCGCCGTCATCTGCGCGCCGTTCGTCGCCAATATGTCGGGCAAGGTCGATGCGCGCCTGCTGGTCTCGCTGGGCCTCTTCTGGATGGCGGTGATCACCTTCTTCCGCGGCCAGGCCGACACCGACCTCAACTATTTCGGCATCGGTCACTGGCTGCTGCTGCAGGGCTTCGGCATGCCTTTGTTCTTCGTGCCCCTGACCACCCTGGCCCTGGCCAGCGTCCAGCCCGCCGAGACCGCCAGCGCCGCCGGCCTGATGAGCTTTTGCCGGACGCTATCGGGCGCCTTTGCGACTTCGGTCGTACAGACGATCTGGGAAGACGGCTCAACCCACTTCCGCGCCGACCTGGTCGGCAATGTCTCCCCGGATGCCCTGACGTCTCTGGGGAACACCGGCCTGAATGCCGGGACGGCGTTGGGCACGCTCGACCGCCTGGTGCAGAGCCAGAGCGTCATGCTGTCGACCAATGCGGTGTTCCTGGGCGTGGCCTTGCTGTTCGCCTTTTCGGCGGCCATCGTCTGGCTGGTGCCCAAGCCGACCCGCAAGATCGCGGCCGGCCAGGCGCACTAAGCCGCAAGGTCAGCACTGTCGCATTTGGCGGCGTACATCCATCAGAATTCGCCCAAGATGGTTTTCGCCCGTGCCGTCCTGGCCGGCGCCCCAGAAATAATCGCCAGGCGCTGCCTCGACCAATGACCGCTCGTTTGTCGACAGAAGAAGTGCGCGAGGTTCGGCATGGGTCGTGAACTTCTTGAGCACGGCGGCCGCCATGATATCGACCTTCACCATCTCCCAATCGGCACGCAGCGGCATCGACCGGTCACGGCCCAGAGCCGCCGCCTGTTTCGGCGTCGAGACCTTGCGAATGCGTTCGCGAGCGGTGGCGTCATCGAACTTCTGAGCCTGAAAATAATGTTCGACAGTCGGCCACCAAAGACCGTCCATCTCGACGCCATGGCGCGAGAAGTTTGAAAAGGCGCCGTAGGCTTCATCGGGTGTATAAAAATAAATCGGCTCAAGCGTCATGCGCACAGGGCCCGGTTGAGATCGGTTGTCATCGTGTTATGATCGGTCTCATGAAACTGACGACCGAACAAGAAGCGTGGCTTACGGCGCATATCGAAAGCGGCGAATTTGCCTCGCCCGAGGATGCCTTGGCGCAGTTTATCGATGAGCGCATCGCCGAAGAATCGGACGATGATATGGCCTGGGCCAAGCCATACTTCGATGAAGGCATGGCTCAACTGACTCGCGGCGAGGCCCTGACGCTTGAAGAGCATAATGCCCAAGTCGACGCACAGTTTGCAGCTTTCAAATCGCTCAAACCATAGTGGCGCAGATTGCTATCACGCCGGCGGCTAGTGCAGACCTGCAAGAGATATATGCCTATCTGACATCCGAAGCCGGTATAGGCACCGCGATAAAATATCGACAGCGCTTTGACGCGCTTTACCGACATCTCGTCCTTTACCCGGAGAGTTGCCCGCGTAGACCAAAGCTTGATCCGGCCGCGCGCCTCGGGATCGTATCGCCCTACGTTGTGCTCTACACCTATTTGCCTGCCAACGACACGGTCTCCATCGTGCGCGTCCTGCACGGTCATCGACGAATCACCAAGAAGCTATTTCGCGAAGAGAAAAAGTAAGGCGGCCCGTTTCCGAGCCGCCTTTTGTTTTACGCGATCTTCGCTTCCTTCTTGGCGTGCAGAGCGAGGATCTCGTTCGGCATGACCTCGACGAAGGCCTTCAGGCTGTTGTCCCAGTCGTCAAGGATGGCCTCGGCCTTGGGGGAGAAGGTGCGCTTCAGGTGCTGTTCGATCAGCAACTTTAGCGTCCCGGCATTGGCTTCCGGCACCGGGCGCAGAGTGACGCCCTCGCCATTGACGCGCGGCTGGAGCGTGCGTTCGGGGTCGTAGACATAGGCGACGCCGCCGGTCATGCCGGCCGCGAAATTGCCGCCCGTCGGGCCCAGGATCACCACCTGGCCGCCGGTCATGTATTCGCAGCCGTGGTGGCCGATGCCCTCGACCACCGTCACAGCGCCTGAGTTGCGCACGGCGAAACGCTCACCGACCGAACCCGCGACAAACAGCTGGCCCGAGGTCGCGCCATAGAGGATGGTGTTGCCGGCCAGGGCCTGGTTTTCCTGCCAGACCTTGGGACGGATGACGATGGTCGCGCCCGACAGGCCCTTGCCGACATAGTCGTTGGCTTCGCCGACCAGGTTGATCAGCAGGCCCTTGACGGCGAACGCCCCCATAGACTGGCCGGCCGAACCGTGCAGTTCCAGGGTCAGGTGACCTTCGGCCAGGGTGTCCTTGTACTTGCGCACCAGTTCCGACGAGGTCCGCGTGCCGACCGCGCGCATGGTGTTGCGCACGTCGTAGGTCAGCTGCATCTTTTCGCCGCGATCGAGCAGCGGGCCGGCGTCACGGACGATTTGCGCGTCCAGCGTGTCGGCGACCGCATTGCGTTCGGTCACCGGCGTGACCGGCGCCGTCGCGTCCATCTCGACCTTGACCAGCAGCGGGTTCAGGTCGAGATCGTCGAGCAGGGCGCCGCCGCGCGACACCTGGCGCAGCAGGTCGGTGCGGCCGACGGCCTCTTGCAAGCTGCGCAGGCCCAGCGAAGCCAGGATTTCACGCACTTCGAGCGCGATGAAGGTGAACAGCTCAATGACCTTTTCCGGTGTGCCGGTGAACTTGGCGCGCAGGCGCTCGTCCTGGACGCAGACCCCGACCGGGCAGGTGTTTGACTGGCATTGACGCACCAGCAGGCAGCCCATGGCGATCAGCGACGCCGTGCCGATGCCGAACTCCTCGGCGCCCAGCATGGCGGCGATGACGATGTCACGGCCGGTACGCATGCCGCCGTCGGCGCGCAGGCGAACCTGGCCGCGCAGGTTGTTCAGCGTCAGCACCTGGTGCGCTTCCGACAGGCCCAGTTCGAACGGCAGGCCGGCGAACTTGATCGACGACAGGGGCGAGGCGCCCGTACCGCCGACATTGCCGGCGACCAGGATGGTGTCGGCCTTGGCCTTGGCGACGCCGGCGGCGACCGCGCCGATGCCCGATTGCGACACCAGTTTCACGGTGACGCGGGCGGTCGGGTTGATCTGCTTCAAGTCATAGATCAGCTGCGCCAGGTCTTCGATCGAATAGATGTCGTGGTGCGGCGGCGGCGAAATCAGGCCTACACCCGGCGTCGAGTGACGCATGCGGGCGATGAACTCGGTCACCTTGAAGCCGGGCAATTGCCCGCCCTCGCCGGGTTTTGCCCCCTGCGCGACCTTGATCTCGATCTCCTGGCACTGGTTCAGGTATTCCGCGGTGACGCCGAAGCGGCCCGACGCGATCTGCTTGATCGCCGAGTTCGGGTTGTCGCCGTTGGCGCGGCGGACATAGCGGTCCGGATCCTCGCCGCCCTCGCCCGACACCGAGCGGGCGCCGATACGGTTCATGGCGATATTCAGCGTCTCGTGCGCTTCGGGGCTGAGCGCACCCAAGGACATGCCCGGCGTGACGAAGCGCTTGCGGATCTCGTTGACGCTCTCGACCTGTTCGATCGAAATCGCCTGCTCGCGCGGGTGCCAGTCGAGCAGGTCGCGCGGCGAGGTCGGCGTGTCCTTCGACATCTTGGCGACCAGGCCGGAATATTGCTTGAAGGTCGCGTAGTCGCGGCGCGTCGTCGCGTCCTGAAGCAGGTGGATCAGGCGCGGCTGGTAATAGTGGGTCTCGCCGGCGGCGCGCAGCTTGTAGAAGCCGCCGATGCTGACCACCGGGCGCGCGGTTTCCCACGCGCTCTCGTGCAGCTCGGCCAGCTTTTGCTCGATGCCCGACAGGCCGATGCCGGAGATGCGCGAGGTGACACCCGGGAAATATTCCGCCGTCAGGGCGCGCGACAGGCCAAGCGCCTCGAACTCATAGCCGCCACGATAGGACGAGATGACCGAGATGCCCTTCTTGGCCAGGATCTTCATCAGGCCGGCCTCGATGGCCTTCTTGTAGTTGATGAAGGCCTTGTGCTCATCCATGCCGGGATAGTGACCGGAGGCCAGGCGCTCCTGCAGGATTTCCAGCGACAGGTAGGGGTTGATCGCGGTCGCGCCAACGCCGACCAACAGGGCGAAGGTGTGCGGGTCCATGGCTTCGGACGAACGCACGATGATCGAGACGAACGAACGCAGGCCCCTGGCGACCAGGCGCGAATGCACGGCAGCGGCGGCCAGGATCGACGGCACGCCCATACGTTCGAGGCCCAGGGCCTCGTCGCTGACCACGATCATCGAGGCGCCGTCCTCGACAGCCTTGACGGCTTCGGCGCGCAGGCGTTCCAGCGCGCCTTGCAGACCGGTGCCCGGGCGGGCGCCCGGTTGCGGCACCTCGAAGGTGGCGTCCAAGTGCGCGACCACGCCGGCGGTGTCGAACTTGATCATCCGCTCGTACATCAGCGTCGTCAGGAACGGGCTTTCCAGCACGAAGACATTGGTCTGCGCTTCGTCGGTGACCAGGATGTTGCCGAGGTTCTTGAAGCGCGTCTTCAGCGACATGCCCGACGCTTCCCGCAGCGGGTCGATCGGCGGGTTGGTGACCTGGGCGAAGTTCTGGCGGAAATAGTGGGCCAGCGGGCGCCACTGGTCCGACAGCACGGCCAGCGGCGTATCGTCGCCCATCGAGCCGATGGCTTCCTTGCCGTCCTTGACCATGGCGTCGAGCACGCTGTCGAGATCTTCGACCGTAAAGCCGGCGGCGATCTGGCGGCGCTTCAGGTCCTCACCGAACAGCTTGCGCGGCTCGGGGCCGGGCGCGATCAGCGGCTCCAGCTCGACCATGTTTTCGATCCAGCCGGTATAGTCGTGCTTGGCGGCCAGGGCGTCGAGGATTTCGTTCTCCTCGAAGAAGCGGCCTTCCTCCAGGTCGATGGCGATCATGCGGCCCGGCGCAATGTGCAGACGGCGCAGGACGCGGTCTTCCGCCACACCGGTCATACCGGCTTCGGAACCCGCGATCATCAGGCCATCGCGTGTCTCGGTGATGCGCAGCGGACGCAGGCCGTTACGATCCTTGCCGGCGATGACCCAGCGGCCGTCGGTGGCGCAGATCGCGGCGGGACCGTCCCACGGCTCCATCACGGCGTTGCAGTAGGCGTAGAGCGCCCGGTGGGCGTCCGACATGGTCGCTTCTTCCTGCTTCGACAGGGCTTCCGGGATCAGCAGGGCCTTGGCCATCGGCGCCGAACGGCCGGCGCGGACCAGCAGTTCGAAGACGTTGTCGAGCGAGGCCGAGTCCGAGCCGCGCGGCTGGATCACCGGCTTGACGTCGGCGTCGTCGCTGCCGAAAGTCGCTTCGGACATGCGGATCTCGTGCGACTTCATCCAGTTGACGTTGCCGCGCAGCGTGTTGATCTCGCCGTTATGCGCCAGCATGCGGAACGGCTGCGCCAGGCGCCATTCCGGGAAGGTGTTGGTCGAGAAGCGCTGGTGGAAGATCGCCACGCTCGAAACAAAGCGCGGGTCCTTGAGGTCGAGATAGAAGTCGTCGACGAGCTCGGCGCGGAACATGCCCTTGTAGATCAGGGTCTTGGCCGAGAACGAGCACAGGTAGCAATCGAGATTGGCTTCGTCGACGCGCTTTTCGATGCGGCGACGGCACAGGAACATGGCGCGTTCCAGCGCTTCGCCGTCCAGGCCGTCGGGCGCGGCCATCATGATCTGTTCGATTTCCGGGCGCGTCGCCATGGCGCGCGTGCCCAGCTGCGTCACGTCGACCGGCGCCTGGCGCCAGCCGTAGAGATAGAAGCCCGAGCGCAGGATTTCCGACTCGACGATGGTCCGCGCGGCTTCCTGGGCGCCGAGGTCGGCGCGCGGCAGGAAGACCTGGCCGACCAGGACGGGGCCCGAACGCGGCGAATGGCCGATATTGCGCACCTGCTCGCGGAAGAAGTCCTGCGGCACGTTGATCATGATGCCGGCGCCGTCGCCCGACTTGCCGTCGGCGTCGACCGCGCCGCGGTGGAACAGGGCCTTCAGCGCCTTGACGGCCAGTTCGACGACGTCGCGACGCGGCGCGCCGTCGATCGAGGCGACGAAGCCGACGCCGCAGGCGTCCTTTTCGGTGGCCGGATCATAGGCGTTGCCGTCGATCAGGGCCTGGCGGTTGCGGTGATAGAGTTCGTAAGAAGAATCGGCCATGTTATTCCGCGGCCCCCACTGAAAGCGCTGCGCCGTCGTTCGCGGCCGCAAGCAATTGCGTCTTGAGATAGTGATGAATGCCGGCGGCCGCATCCTGGCCTTCGCGCACGGCCCACACGACCAGCGAGGCGCCACGCACGATGTCGCCGGCGGCGAAGACGCCCGGCAGCATGGTGTGGAATTCCCCGGCCATGGTGCGCAGCGTGCCCCAGCGTGTGGTTTCCAGGCCCGGCGCGTTGAACATCACCGGCAAGTTTTCCGGCTCGAAGCCCAGCGCTTCGATGATGAGATCGGCGGCCAGGTCGTTTTCAGCCCCGGCAATGTCCTCGATACCCTGGCGCCCCTGGGCGTCCGGCGGCGTCAGGCGCATGCGCTGGATCTTGAGACCCGTGACGGCGTCGGCATCGCCAAGTACCGCCTTGGGCGCCGACAGCCATTCGAAGCGCACGCCTTCTTCCTCGGCATTGCTGACTTCGCGGTCGGAGCCCGGCATGTTGGCGCGGTCGCGGCGGTAGACGCAGGTCACCGACTTGGCGCCCTGGCGGGTCGCGGTGCGCACGCAGTCCATGGCCGTGTCACCGCCGCCGACGACGACGACGGTCTTGCCCTTGGCGTCGAGACGGCCGTTGGTGAAGTCGGCGATGTCATCGCCGAAACCGACCTTGTTGGCGGTGATCAAATAGTCGAGCGCGGCGACCACGCCCCTGGAGCCGCAGCCCGGCACGCTGAGACGGCGCGCCTTGTAGACGCCGGTGGCGATCAGGAGGGCGTCGTGCTTTTCGCGCAGCTCGTCGAAGGTGACGTCATTGCCGATATCGCAGTTGAGGACGAATTCGACGCCCGACTGTTCCAGGCGCTCGGTGCGGCGGGCGACGACCTGCTTTTCCAGCTTGAAGGACGGGATGCCGTAGACCAGCAGGCCACCGGCGCGGTCGTGGCGGTCATAGATGGTGACTTGGTAACCCAGGTTCCTCAGACGGTCGGCGGCGGCGATGCCGGCCGGGCCCGAGCCGATGATACCGACGCTTTGGCTGCGTTCCTTGACCGGCACGATCGGCTCGATCCAGCCCTGGTCGAAAGCCATGTCCGATAGGTAGCGTTCGACGCTGCCGATGGTGACGTTTTCCCAGCCGGACTGTTCCAGCACGCACGAGCCTTCGCAAAGGCGGTCCTGCGGGCAGATGCGGCCACAGATTTCCGGCAGGGTCGAGGTGGCGGCCGACAGTTCCCAGGCTTCGCGCTCACGGCCTTCGGCGGTCAGGCGCAGCCAGTCGGGGATGTTGTTCGACAGCGGACAGCCGTGCTGGCAGAACGGCACGCCGCACTGGGCGCAGCGCGACGCCTGATGCGACGCCTGTGTCGGTTTGAAGTCGGCATAGATCTCGTTGAAGTGACCGGCGCGAGTCTTCGCGTCCGTCTTCTGCGGAGTCTTTTTGACTTCAATCACAAAGCGGTTCGTCTCAAGCGTCATGGCTCTAACTATCCCTATCGTTACTCTTAGTTGATGCCTCACGTTTGTCCCAAAAGATGCGCGATGGCATTCGTACACTTTTGGGCGCGAGGCTCAGTTTACACGGCTCTCGCATAAGCAAAAAGCCGTCGCGGATAAAAGGGTCTTCACGTCGTATTGCGTCATTTGACCGAATTTTTTCGGTTTTCATGACTAAATTACACATTCTGGTATCACCAGATACCAGTTCAGCTTCATCACCAAACATGCGAACCCCCTCGCCGGCCGGGCCGTGAGGGGGAGAGCGTCTCGGCTTTGGCGTTTTTGCCCTTAGCCGTGCAGCGCCTCCCCGTGCTGCGACATATCGAGGCCTTCGATCTCCTGCTCCTCGGTCACACGCAGGCCTGTCGTGTATTTGCAGATCATCAGAATAATGAAGGTCAGCACGCCGCTCCAGGCGATGACGCAGACGAGGCCGACCAGCTGTTTCCAGATCTGGGCGCCGTCGCCGGCGGGATTTATGGTCTTGTCGGCGAAGACGGCGGTCAAGAGCGCGCCGAAGAAGCCGCCGACGCCGTGCACGCCGAAGGCATCGAGGCTATCGTCGTACTTGAAGAAGTTCTTGAGGTAGGTGGCGCCGACATAGCAGACAACGCCACCGGCCAGGCCGATGACCAGGGCCCCGCCCGGGGCGACAAAGCCGGCGGCCGGCGTGATGGCGACGAGGCCGGCGACCATGCCCGAGATCATGCCGAGCAGGGTCGGTTCCTTGCGCTCGATCCATTCGACGATGATCCAGCCCAGGGCGCCCGTCATGGTGGCGACGATGGTGTTCAGCGTGGCCACCGCGGCGATGGCGTCGGCGGCCCATTCAGAGCCGGCATTGAAGCCGATCCAGCCGACCAGCAGCATCGAGGCGCCGATCATGGTGTAGGCCAGGTTATGCGGCGGCATGAAGTCGCGACCGAAGCCGCGGCGCTTGCCCAGCACGAGGGCGGCAACCAGGCCGGCGACACCGGAATTGACGTGGACCACCGAGCCGCCGGCGAAGTCGAGCACGCCCATCTTCTGCAGGAAACCGCCGCCCCACACCCAGTGGGCGATCGGCGCGTAGACGAAGAGGCTCCATAGCGCCGTGAACAGGCAGAAGGCCGAGAACTTCATGCGCTCGGCCACCGAGCCGGCGATCAGGGCCGGCGTGATGATGGCAAAGGTCATCTGGTAGGCGACCCAGAGGAATTCCGGCAGTTGCGGCGCGGCCGTGTAGGCGGTCGTCATGGTGACATTGCGCAGCCCCACGGCGTCGAAGCTGCCCAGCACCATGTTCAGCGCACCCTGGGCCACGCCGAAGGTCAGGCTGTAGCCGGCGATGATCCAGATGACGGTAGCGATAACGGTAACCGCCACGGATTGCGCCATGGTGCCCAGCAGGTTCTTCTTGCGCACCATGCCGCCGTAGAACAGCGCCACGCCCGGCAGGGTCATGAACAGGACCAGCGCGGTGGCGACGATCATCCAGGCGGTATCGCCCTTGTTCAGCGCCAGCGGCACCTGATGCGCCATCAGGTGCGGCAAGGCGTCGCCGGGGGTCACGGTGACCGCCTGGACGCTGCTGGCAATGGCACTGGAAGGCGCGACCGTCATGGTGTTCCGTAAAAATCCTGGTTGTGTTTTTGGGGTTGCCGCCCGCACCACATGCGCACGCCCGCACAGGTTGGTGTGCGGGCGCGAATTGTGACGCTTTGGCGACCTCCATAACCGGAAATTTTCCGGAATGGAAGCCAGTTTTTTGCGTCAAATGAAGATTTTTTAGGAAATTTTCCTAAAAGCTTAAAATATATTGCCTCTCCTCCCCTGCAAGCGCAGCGCAGCGGGGGAGGTGGCAGACGAGGCGTGTACGCCTCGGATGACGGAGGGGGCCGCGGTGCACTGCCCCTTGCACTGCAATGCTTTCGTTCGCTTCAAGGCCCCCTCCGTCGCGGGGCTTCGAGCTACGCACTCGCTCCCGCGCCACCTCCCCCGCTTCGCAGGGGAGGAGAGGCACAAGAGTTACCCGTTAAAGCTCAGCACCGCCGCGACGATCTCGTCCTGGGTTTCGGCCGTCAGGTACGGACTGAACGGCAGGGCAATCACCGTCTTCGCCTTGGCTTCCGAAACCGCCAGGTCCAGGCCGCCCGAGCGATACATCTCGTAGCCCGGCTGCTTGTGCAGCGGGATCGGATAATAGACGGCCGATGGCACGCCGGCGGTCCGCAGGTGCGCCTGCAGGCCATCGCGGCTTGCGTGCTCGATGGTATATTGCGCCCAGGTCGAGATGACGCCCGGCTTGACGTGCGGCACGCTCAGGACCTTGCCGCCCAGCTTTTCGGCATAGCGATCGGCCACCGCCTGGCGCAGGTCTATCTCTTCGCCAAAGATGGCCAGCTTTTCGACCAGCACCGCCGCCTGGATCGTGTCGAGGCGTGAATTCATGCCGATGCGGACATTGAGATACTTGGTCTCGTGCTCGAACTTCATGGTGGCCGCGTCGGTCGGCGTGGCGCCGCCGTGGACGCGGAACGAGATCAGGCGCTCCATCAGGGCATCGTCATTGGTCACCACCGCGCCACCGTCACCGTAGCAGCCCAGCGGCTTGGCCGGATAGAAGCTGGTCGCCGTGGCGACGCAGTATTCAAGCGGCTGCTTGCCATTGATCGTCGTGCCGAAGCCCTGGGCGCTGTCGCAGATCAGGTGCAGGCCATGCTTCTTGGCGATGACCGAAAGCGCCGGATAGTCGGCCGCCTGGCCGAACAGGTCGACCGCGATGATGGCGGCGGGCTTCAGCCGGCCCTCTGTCTTGACCGCTTCGATGGCGGCTTCGAGCTTCTTCGGGTCGATATTGTAGGTGTCGGCTTCGATGTCGACGAAGACCGGCTCGGCATTGGTCATCGGCACCACTTCCGCCGTGGCGACGAAGGTGAAGGCCGGCACGAAAACGGCGTCACCGGCGGTAACACCGAGGCCACGCAAGATCAGCTCGATGGCGTCGGTGCCGTTGGCGCACGACAGGCAGTGCTTGGCGCCGGCAAAGGCGGCCATATTGGCCTCGAACGTCTTGACCTCGGGGCCCATGATATAGGCGCCATGGTCGAGCACGCGCTTCACCGCGCTTTCGATAGCACCGCCGATACGCGCCTTTTGCGCCGCGAGATCAATAAACGGAATGGCCATGGTTGGAATGCCTTTACCCTAAAAAATACCGTGCATTGGGCTTTATCAGAGTAAGGATGCAATGCATCTCAAAAGGCATTTCCCAAAGTTTCATGAGCAAAAGTTTCATAGGCGTGCCGCAAATTCTATCTATGCGCTGACCGCAATCGGCCCTATGACCCGCGCACCGACAGTGCGTGCGGCCTTGAGTTGGGCTAATTGTCAGACTATACAATGCCACGCCTTAAGACCTTGATAGCGCTACCACAAGCGCCTATAGAGCGTCCAAACCCACCTACCGCCCCCTAATATATCGCGAGGAATTCATGGCCGATACGCAAAGCCCTGCCACCGTCTACGGCAACCTGATCAATGGCGAATGGGTCACGATCGAAAAGACCTTCAACGACATCAATCCGTCGGACACCAATGACGTCATCGGCGTCTATTCGACCGCCGGCGAACCCGAAGTGAAGGCCGCCATCGCCGCCGCCCGCACGGCGTTCGAGACCTGGCAGTATTCGACGCCGCAGCAGCGCTTCGACGTGCTCGACAATGCCGGCACCGAAATCCTGGCCCGCAAGGCCGAACTGGGCGCCCTGCTGTCGCGCGAAGAAGGCAAGACCCTGCCAGAAGGCATCGGCGAAGTCACCCGCGCCGGCCATATCTTCAAGTATTTCGCCGGTGAAGCCCTGCGCGCCCATGGCGAAGTGCTCGACTCGGTCCGTCCGGGCGTCAAGGTCGAGATCACCCGCGAGCCGGTCGGCGTCATCGGCCTGATCTGCCCGTGGAACTTCCCGATCGCCATCCCGGCGTGGAAGATGGCGCCCGCCATCGCCTTCGGCAACACCGTCGTCTGCAAGCCGGCCGAACTGACCCCGGCCTGCGCCTGGGCCCTGGCCGACATCCTGCACCGCGCCGGCCTGCCCAAGGGCGTGCTGAACGTCGTCTTCGCCCGCGGTTCGGTGGCCGGCCCGCTGATGATCGACGGCTGCGACGCCATCTCGTTCACCGGCTCGGTGCCGACCGGCACGCGCGTGCGTGACCAGGCCGTCGCCAAGGGCAAGCGCGTCCAGTGCGAAATGGGCGGCAAGAACCCGGTCGTCGTGCTCGACGACGCCGACCTCGACAACGCCGTCAACTCGGTGATGAACTCGTCCTTCTTCTCGTCGGGCCACCGCTGTACGGCTTCGTCGCGCATCATCGTCACCGAAGGCATCGCCGACAAATTCGTCACGGCGCTGGCCGCCGCGACCAAGGCGATCAAGGTCGGCGACAGCCGCGCCGACGGCGTCCAGATGGGCCCGATCGCCAGCCAGGAACAACTCGACATCGCCCGCGACGCCGTCGCCAAGGCCAAGTCGGAAGGCGGCGTGGTGCTGACCGGCGGCGAAGACCTGACCTTCGGCACGCCGGGCTACTATTATGCCCCGACCCTGATCGACCAGACGACCCCGGACATGGACATCAACAAGAGCGAAGTCTTCGGCCCGGTCGCTTCGGTCATCCGCGTCAAGGACCTGGACGAAGCCATCAAGGTCGCCAACGACACCGAATTCGGCCTGTCGGCCGGCATCTGCACCAAGTCGCTGAAGGCGGCGGAAACCTTCAAGCGCAAGATCCAGGCCGGCATGGTCATGGTCAACCTGCCGACCGCCGGCGTCGACTATCACGTGCCGTTCGGCGGCCGCAAGGCGTCGTCCTTCGGCCCGCGCGAACAAGGCGCCTACGCGGTCGAGTTCTACACGATTGTCAAGACGGCTTACCAATTCCCGTTGTAAGGCTGGGCTTGAGCTAAGACATTGAAGCGGTCATCCTCGCAGGTGGCCGCTTTTTTTATATCCATTTGCCATGGTCTCGCCGCAGAGCCGCAATAGTGACATCTTACCTTCACAGGCGGGTGGCGCACATGACATCGACTTCGACCTCTTTGGAACCCTTGCTTATCAGGTGGTGGAGCTTGGTAGCACTGGTCGCCTCGCTTGCCATGCTGGCGGCGGCCTGGTCGTTCCAGCTGTTCGGCCACCTGATGCCCTGCCATCTGTGCCTGCATGAACGCGAAGTCTACTGGCTGGCGGCCACGGTCGCCGCTGCGGCGACGATCTGGATGATGATCCGCCGCCTGCCCCATCCGCCGCGCGTCGTGCTCTTCATCATCGCAGCCGTCTTTGCCGGCAGCTGCATCCTCGCCGCCTACCATGCCGGGGTCGAATGGCACTGGTGGCGCGGCCCCGAAGGCTGCACGGCGCAGGCCGGCGGTGTCAGCGCGGCGCAGATGGCCGCCTTCCTCGGCGGCGCCAAGACGCAGAGCGGCCCGATGTGCGACCAGGCGGCCTGGACCATGTTCGGCCTGAGCATGGCGGGTTACAATGCCCTGATCTCTCTGGGTCTGACGATTGTCAGCCTCGGCGTTGCCGCCCGGGCGAAGTAGGCGACCGCTTTCGCTTTAACTCAACTTGCGATAGGATGCTGCATCCGCGAAGGAGATGCAGCATGGCCTTTTCCTGGTTTGATCCGAGCACGTGGCCTTCCAACACCTTCAACCAGTCCATCCTGCCCGGCTGGTCGCTGTTTACGGTCAACGAAAACAACTCATCCGACCCGGCAACCGAACAACGCATCGTCGCCGGCAATTCCTACGGCCGTCAGATCGGCCGCATGATGGACGTGCTGGATGCGCTGGTCAAAGCCGACTCTACAGTCAAGAATAGCCCCGCCGGCACGGCTTTCGAAAAGCTCTACCTGGAGGTCCAGGACGTGAAAAACGACGCCCGTACCGACCGCTTGAAAAAGCTGATGGACGACCTGAAGGCATTGAAAGAAGACGATCCGCAGGCCTTCAAGGATCTGATCGACGGCGCGTCTAAGTAAGATAGAACTGCCGGTGAAAGGCGTACATGTCGTCGAGCCGGCAATATTCCGGCGCGCCGAACTGGATTTCGGGGCATTGGCGGGCGATCGCCAAGCGCCACGCCGCCATCCGGTCTTGGAAGTCCCGGTCCTCGCCCTCGTCGAGCCATTGCAGCGAATAGCCCAGCGTCGTGTGGAACTGATATCTATCGATGCCCGGCGGGATAATGCCGAGCGTGGCCGATAGCCGCGCGATGAGCGTGCGCAGCTTGGTGTCTTCCTGGGCATCGACCGGCAGCAGGCGCAGAACGAACGGCGCCTCGCGCGGCGGATCGAGATCGATCTTGAAGCGCAGCGGCAAGGTGCAATCGAGCGAAAACGCCTTGAGCTGCCCGGCGACCCAGTCGTTGCACCCGCTCATGCTGGCATCCAGCGGCACGGCTTTCGGCCACAGGCCGGGGCGGCGTTCCTGGTCGTTGGCGCCGCCGAAAATCGTCACGTGATAGCTGGACGGCGGCGTCAGGGCGATTTTCCTCGCATAGGGCAAGACGACCGCGTCGCGATAGATGTCGAGCAGGGCATTGAAATAGCCGGTATTGTCGCCCTGCTGGGGCGCATGACAGATGATCGTGTTGCCGGCAAAGGGCCGAACGCGGCCATTGGCGAAGAACTTGCGCCCGACATCGGCGGGCACCGGCGTCGCATGGGCGACCTCGGCCTCGGCGGCGCCAGCGCCCGCCAGGTAGGCCGTCGAGGCGGCCGCCAGTTTCAACAGATCGCGCCGGTTCGACGTCATGGGAAGGCCTCTTATTGGATTGGCCGCCTCCGTTCCCGGAGACGGCCGCTTTCTCTTAGTTCTTGAACTTCACGCCGAACATGATTTCCGTCGGCAGCTTCCATTCCGATTGCAGCAACGCCTGCGAGACGCCGTAGTGGTATTTCATGCCCTGGGCCGTCAGGTTCAGCGCGTCGACGCTCAGGCTGATATGACGGTTGACATCGTACGAGGCCTGGAAGTCGACATTGTTCGTCGCCGCCTGGTAGCGGTTGGCGTAAAAGCCCGACGGCGTGAAGTTGGGGAAACGGTCGTCCCATAGCTGGCCCAGATGGTTCCAGGCCAGGCGGCCGTGCCAGCGATCCTTGTCGTAATAGATCGAGGCATTGTAGATGCGCGGCGCCTGTTCGGGCAGGTTCTTCATCTGCACCACCGTCACACCGTCCGACAGGATGATGGGGAATTTGGCGGTGGACAGCGTCGCATTGGCGCTGACGCCGAAGCCGTCAAACGGCGACGGCAACATGTCGAGGTCGTGGCTGAAGCCCAGCTCGACGCCGGAGGCATGCACCTTGAAACGCGAATTCTGCGCCTCGGTGACCAGGACCGGCGTCGCCACGCCGTTGACGCTCAGGGTCTGGGCCTGGCCATAGGTGAAGATGTCGTCGCGGATCGTCTTTTCGAACAGCGCCACTGACAACAGGCCCTTGCCCTTGTCGAGGTACCATTCGTGCGAGATGTCGAAATTGTCGGATTGGCGCGGCTTCAGGTTCGGATTGCCGGTCGACAGCGTATCGGGCGCGGTCGTCGTATTGAGCACGCCGCCATGCAGGGCGAAGGCGCCAAAGGTCGGCCGGCTCAGCGTCTCGCTGAACGAGAGCTTGAGCTTGGAGCTATCGCCGGTATCGATCACGCCCAGGATCGAGGGCAGCAGGTTGCCATAGTCCTTGTGCGCCTCGACGGGCTGATAGACGCCGTTGACCGCTTCGGTGCTCGACGAGCCGTCGATTGTGCCTTCATAGCGGAAGCCGCCCAGGATGAAGACGTGGTCCCAGCGGTATTGCGCCTGGGCATAGAGGGCATTGACCGTTTCGTTGACGTGGTAGGTGCCGCCGGCTTCGGAGGCAAAATCCTCGGTGACCGTGAGATGTGCCTTGTTCTGGGCGAATTCGCCGTTGGCCAGGGCTGGATCGATCAGGGTAATGGGCGTGTCGCACTGATAGCCGCAGAGCGTCTGGCCCGAGACGACATTGGCGAGGGTGTAGGCATTGCCGGAATAGCTTAGCCGCGAAAAGCTGACAGCTTGTTCGGTCGTGTTCGAGCGGGCGCCGAAGGCCAGGCCCAGGCCGCGATCGTCCTTTTCGCTGTTATAGGTCAGGTTCAACTGCCCGTCATAGCGGTCTTCGCCGAGCGTATAGAGCTCCTCGCGGTGATAAACGAGCGCATACAACGCGTCGTTGGCGGCGTTCGTGGGATTAACCGCGGTAAAGGTCGGCGAGGCGCCGCCGGTATTATAATTGAACGCCATTTTCGACTGGGCGAAATTGTCCCAGGTCTGCGGGTTCCACACGCTGGACTGCGACCAGCTCATGCCGCCGTCAAGCTTCCAGCCGCCACCCAGGGCCTCGCTGAAGCGGCCGTAAACGCCGGCAACGTCGCGGTTCCAGCGCAGGCGGCCCAGCTGGATCGTCTGGGTGACGTTGGTCAGCGTACCGGTCGTCGCCGTCTGGTTCAGGTCCTGGGCCGCGGACTGCACCGCGGCGTTCAGGTCATTGCGGTCCGCCTGTTCTTCCTGGTGGAAGTCGTAGGCATTGACGTAGGCCGAGAAATTGGCGTTCGGGCGCCAGTCGAAACGCGCTTGAAGGCCGGCACGTTCACGCGAGTCCTGGTAGTTGTAATAGAGGCGCTGCGACGGAACGGCGAAGCCCGTGCCGCCGTAAGGCGTCGTCAGGGCGCCGGTCGACGTGTACCAGTTGCGCGTGCCGCCCGTCTCCTCCTGGGGCACATTGACTTGGCGGCTCCAATAGGTGGCAGACAGGTAGAGGCCGAACTGATCGTGGTCGCCGAAGCGCTGCGCCGTGGACAGCTGGGCTTCGCCGGTAAAATGGTCGCCGCCGTAGTTTTGCGACGACAGGGTCTCGCCGCCGCGGACCGCGACCGAGACCGTTCCCTTGCGGAAATCAAACGCGCTGGGCGTGACGAAATCGACCAACCCGCCGACGAAATTGCCCTCGGTCGCCGGGCTGGCCGCCTTCAGCACATCGATGTGCGAGGCGAGGTTCGACGGCAGGACCTCCATCGAAATCTGGCGGCCGCCGAGATTGGTGGTGCCCTGGTTGACGTCGGTCGAGGCCAGGGTGAAGCCGTCGATCAGGGTATCGTTATAGTTCTCGTCGAAGCCGCGGGCGATGACGAAGCGCGGCTCGCCCTGGTACAGCAGGGCATTGACCCCGGTCACCCGCTTTAAGGCATCGCCGGCATTGAAGTCCGGAAGCTGGCCGATCTCGCTGGCCGACACCGTGTCGAGGATCTGGTCCGAAGCCTTCTTGATCTTCACGGCCTTCTGGTTCGAGGCGCGCACGCCGGTCACCACGACCTCTGTCGGGGCGGCGGCTTGCGTTGCGGCTTGGGCATGCGCCAGCACCGGCGCGGTCAGGGTCGCGGATGCCGTCATCAACAGGACGGAACGGAAAATCATACGTTTGGACGGATTGGACATTTTACCCCAAGCTCCCTTTTGGCTGCCCCAGGGCCATAGACCCGCTTCGTGACAGTTTATTAAACTCGGTAGGTTTATTAAATATTTTTCTTACATGGGCGTGCTTTATGTTGCCGATCCGCCACGATCGATCCGCGGATTCAGAAGAAATGGTACATGAACGGCAGGGCGGCGGCGCCGAAAGCGACGGCGTCTCCCTTGGTTTGCGAGGCCAGGACGGCGGGAAACGGCCGCTCCAGTTCGCGCACCGGCACTTCATAGAAGGCGGCGCGGGCGATCATCCGCTCGACAAGCTGAGGCGGCAGGCGGCCGCCGATGACGATGGCCTGGGGATCGTGGACCGCGGCGACGGAAGCCAGAATCTGGGTGAAGGCCGGCCCGATGCGCTCCAGCCAGGCCTCGACGCCGGGCCATGAGGGGTCAAAATGCGTGTCGATCGTGCTCAGGTCGGCGTCGGCCACGCCATGGGCACGCAGGATCTCCATCAGCAAGGGCACGGTCGGCCGGCTCGAACGCACATCCGGCGGCAAGAGGCCGGTGAACTCACCGGCATTGCCATGGGCGCCGCGCCACAACCGGTTGCCGGCGACCACGCCGCCGCCCAGGCCCTGGGATATGTAGACATAGGCGAAGTCGGCATAGCTCAGCCCAAGCCCGTAGAGGTTCTCGCCGACGGCGGCGGCATTGCCGTCATTCTCGACCCAGACCGGCAAGCCGAAGGCTTCGGACAGTTCGCCTTCCAGGTCGCGCAGCGCCCAGGCTTCCAGCGCCTTGGGCGCGTTGATCTGGCCCGGGCGGCCGACGAAGAAGCCCGACGCGGCAAAGCCGATGCTGAACAGCCGGTCCTGGCGGATCTTCGTGCCGTCGACCTGCGCCGCCATCAATGCGCGGATCGCCGCCAGGGTGCCTTCGCGGTCCGCCGCATCGACCGCAGCCTGATCCTCGGCCAGGATGTTGCCGGTCAGGTCGGTCAGGACGACGGTGCATTGCGACGGATACAGGGAAACGCCGAAACCGAAGGCGGCATTGGCGGCCAGCGACATCGGGATGCTGGGCTGGCCGGGTCCATTGACCACGGGTGCGCCGGCGGACACCAGGTCAAGGGCCAGCAGATTATCGACAATCTTGATGACGGCCTGGGCGCTCAACCCCGTATGGCGCGCCAGGTCGGCCCGCGACAGCTTTTCATGCTGGCGCAGCAGCGACAGCACGCGCTTTTCACTGTCCGTGAAGCTCTTTTCCGGCCGGCGGCGCTGAAAGGCCGCCGGGATAAACTGGCTTTTGTGATCGTTCATGCCGCCGGTTTATCAGAAAAGATTTATAAACCTACAGAGTTTTTCGCGGGCTACGCCTTAAGCTCGGCCGCCTTTATCGGTTCCCCTTCCGGGGCGCCGCGGTGCAGGCGGTCGGGCAAGGCCTGGCCTTCCGGGACGAAGTCCATGGCGACCGAGTTCATGCAGTAGCGCAGGCCGGTCGGGCGCGGGCCGTCTTCGAAGACGTGGCCCAAGTGGCTATCGCAGCGCGCGCAGCGGATTTCCGTACGCACCATGCCGTACGAGGTGTCGCGGATATAGCGGATATGGTCAGGGGCGATGCCCTGGTAAAAGCTGGGCCAGCCCGAGCCGGAGTGGAACTTGGCGCGGCTGTCGAACAAAGGCAGGGCGCACAGGTTGCAGACATAGGTGCCCTCCTCCTCGTACTCGTCGAACTTGCCGCAGAACGCCGCCTCGGTGCCGTGGTCGAGCAGAATGCGGCGGGCTTCCGGATCGAGGTGTGTGGCCAGGCTTGTGATCTCGTCGGCGGTGGGGGGCGTCAGGTCGAAACCGAGTTCGGACTTTTTCATGGATATTCTTCTTTCCCTGCCCGGCAGGTCTTTGGAGACATTACCCTCTCCCCGAGCAACGGGGAGAGGACGAGAGCGGAACGAAGTGAACGCGATCGGGTGAGGGGCTAGATCGGTTGCCGCATTGGCCCCTCACCCGCCCACCTGCGCCCTGCGGGCTTGCTGAGCGTCCTCTCCCCGTTTTACGGGGAGAGGGTTTTCAGGGCCTGTTATCGTCCGTGGTTAGTCGCCAGTATATACGGTCTTTTCGCCGTCCCAGTTACGGTCATCACCGAATTTTGTGCGAAACGCCGCCCATTCGGCCGCCGACTGTTCGACGATATGCAGGTCGTGGCGCACCCCGTCCTTCAGCGTATGGTCCTTCAGCACGCCGACATGACGATAACCGTTGAACTTTTGCAGGCGCAGCGTGCGCTCGTTCCAGGCGATGATGTGGTTGACCAGCTTGTGCAGGCGCATGGTGAAAAAGGCATGGTTCAGCGTGCCGACGAAGTTGAAGACGGTCAGGGCCTTGGGCGCCTCCAGGTCGCCGATATAGGCGCCGATTTCGCCGATGCCCGAGCGCGCATCGGTGACGGTGATCGAGGTATAGCCGACGTCTTTGCCCTCGACCTGGATGATGGCGTGCTTGTAGTCGTCACGGCCGTTGCAGCGCTCGATCCACACGCGCTGGCGGTCGATATCGTAGGCGACGTCGGTCAGCATGAATTGCGTGATATGGGGCGACGTGCGCCAATCGAGGAGCAGCTTGGCGTCATCGGGCGTCGGGCGGCGATAGCTGAGATAATCAAGCACCGAACAGAACCTCCACGATACGTTTGGCGCCTTTGCCATCGACGATTTTGTGCGCCTTGTCGGCGATGGCCTTCAGCCCCGCCGGATCGTCGATCATCGCCTTCGCGCGGGCACCGAGATCGGCCGGCAAATCCTGACGCGCATCGATCACAGGGAAAAGGCATTGCTCAAGGGCGGCCTTTTGATTGTCGTAGAGCACCAGGACCAGGGCGGCCAAACCCAGGGCGGCCATCTCGCCGATGCTGCCGCCCGCTGCGGTCAGGACCAGGTCGCAGCCGGCCAGAACAGCGGCGACCGACGGCGGATCGACGTGCAGCTCGATCAGGGGATCGGCCGCCGCCAAGGTGCGCAGCTCATCGACATGGACATGGGCCGGGCCGGCGACGATAACCAGGCGCATACCCGGCATGGCGGACCGCAGCATCCGCGCGCAGCCGCCGGTCAGTTGGCGTGGATCGCTACCGCCGAACATCACCCCGACCGCCGGGCCGGCGCCGGCGTGCGCCGTGCGAAATTCCTTGCGGATCAGCGCATAGGCCGCACCCAGCAGAAGCTTCGCCTGGGTGCGGGCGCGATAGGTCGACTGCGAGGCGGACAGGGCCGGATTGATAATCAGGTCGCAGTCGTAGCGGGACAGGGCGGCCAGGTCATCGATCACCGCGACACGGGCCGCTTTGTGCAAGGTCGCGACATAGTCGGCCGTCGCCGCATAGCTGTCGATGACCAGCCAGTCCTCGGGCTTGAGCATGGCGGCGACGCGGCCGGCGTCTTCACCCGGCAAGGAGCCGGTGGCGCGCGCCGTGGCGCCGATGCGCCGGCAACGCTCGGCCACCGGATCGCTAAGCGCGCTGACGACGAAGTGGACCTCGATGCCCCGCCCCCGGGCCTCTTCCGCGATGGCGAAGCAGCGCATGAAATGGCCCATGCCGACCGCATTCGACGCCTCGGTGCGAATGAGGAGCCGGCCGCTCATGGCACGCGAACGATATCGTGCACGCTTGGCGCCTGCGTCGTCCACACCACGGTCGACCACGACCAGCCGACGCCGAAACCGCATAGCAAAAAGCGCTGCACGCCGCTGACCGGCCGCTTCGTCAGATGGTCGCAGAGCGCCAGCGGGATCGAGGTCGACGAGGTATTGCCGTAGTCCTTGACGGCAAAGACCATCTGGTCGTCGCGCGCCTTGATCTTATGGCCGAGCGTCTTGATCATCATGGCATTGGCCTGGTGCAGGACGACGTGGTCCATGGCCTCGATCGATGCGCCCGCCGCCTCCAGGGCACGCGCCACCGACGGCGCCACCTGCTTCAGCGAAAAAGCCATGACCTGGGTGCCCTCCATGAAGAGTTCGGGCGCGCCGGGCTCGACCAGGCCGCCGGTCTTCGAGATCAGGTAGGGCGCGCCGGTGCCGTCGGAGCCCAGGTCGAAGGCGAGCGTCGCCTGATCGTCCAGTTCAAGCGCCGATGCCGCCACGGCATCGCCGAACAAGGGGGCGAGCGAGCGGTTGCTGTCGGAGATCATCCGCGTGGTGATGTCGCCGGCGACCAGCAAGGCGCGCTTGATGCCGGCAGCCTTCATCATCGCCGTCACCACCGACAGGCCGTAGACATAGCCCGAGCAGCCGAGGCTGATATCGAGCGCCGCGGTCGAGGTGGCGAGACCCAGCTTTTGTTGCAGGACACAGGCGGTCGAGGGCAGCGGATAGTCCGGCGTCTGGGTGACGACGACGATCAGGCCGATCGAGTCCGGCGTCCAGACCAGGCGGCGCATCACCTCAAGGGCAGCGACCTGACCCAGGTCGGAGACCGTGTGGGTCGTGCTGACCGGCCGCCGCTCGATGCCGGTGGCATTGATGATCTTGGCCATGGTCTCGGCGCCGAAGGCCTCGCCGAGCGTCGTGTTTTCGCTCACGGTTTTCGGCATGGCGGTGACGATGCCGCGTAGCGCGACGCCGGATGTGGCGTAGGCCGTCACGAGGTCAGCCCTCCGTCGACCGTCAACACCTGGCCCGTGATAAAGGCCGCGTCCTCTGACAATAGAAAGCGCACCAGGTGCACGACGTCGGACAATTCGCACAACCGACCCAAGGGTGTCCGCCGCACGATCTGATCCAGTTGCCGCTCGTCAAGCCCCTCGCTGAGCGCCGTCTTCATATAGCCGGGCGCCACCGAATTGACGGTGATGCCGACGCGGCCGACCTCGCGTGACAGGGCGCGGGTAAAGCCGTCGAGCCCAGCCTTCGACGCCGCATAGGCGGTCAGGCCGGTATAGCCGCGCGACCCGGTGATCGACGAGATATTGATGACTCGACCGGCCTTGCGCGTCTTCATCATCTGGCGCAACGCCGCCCGCGACAGACAGATGGCGCCGGTCAAATTGACCTGCAAAATCCGCTCGATGTCGCGCACGGGCAGGGTCGACAGAATGCCCTCGACCGACATGCCGGCATTGTTGATGACGCCCCACAGCCGGCTTTCCGGAAAGGCGGCCTTGGTCTCGGTGACGAAGGTTTCAATCGCCGCCGTATCGCCCATGTCGACTGCCTTCCACCAGAAGGCGCCCGGGTGATTGTCGCGCAAGTCCTTCAGGTCATCGTTGAACGTGGTGCTGCAACCGGCGACGCCGTAGCCGCGCGCCAGCAGGTCGCGGGCAATCGCGAGGCCCAGGCCGCGGCTGACCCCGCTCAGGAGCACCCATTTGGCAACCGTATCGGTCATGCCCTATCTTTCATGGTGTCTGGCCTTCTTGCCCGTGGCGCCGGTCGCGATGGCGGCGACGAAATGCAGCGAGGCTGGACGCTGGGCGCGCGGCAGTTCATTGATGTGGGCCCTGATTTCAGCCTGATGATCGCCCGGCAAAGGTTTCAAAACAATGTCGGCGACCAGGATGGCGCCGGTAATCGGACTGGCCTTGGCCGTCACGCGCGCCTCCTGCACCCAGGGCGAGGCCAGGATGTGGGTTTCGACCGTCTCGGGGAAGACCTTGACGCCGCCGACATTGACCATGCTGTCGGCGCGGCCGCGAAACAATACGCGATCGCCGGCCAGCTCGACGACGTCACCGGTGTCCCAGATGCCGGTGCGCGCCTGGGCGCTGGCGCGCGGATTTTCGACACGCAGGGTGTCGCGGTCGGACAAGGTCAGCTTCAATCCATTCAGCGGCGTATAGAGCCAGTCACGCGGGAAGCCGGCGCGGCCGTCGGTGACGGAAAAGACCGCGCCGACCTCGGTCGTGGCATAGATATGGCGCAATTGGGCGTCGGGGAAGCGCGCCTTCAGCGCGTCGAGAATGCCCTGGTCCGGCGCTTCGCCGCCCAGGGTCACGCCGCGCAGGATCAGCGGTTGGTCGCCCAGCGCCATCAGGAAGGCGCGCCAGAAGGTCGGCGTGCCGGAAATATGGGTGACCTCCGTCTTGACCGCGGCGCGCGCCATATCGGTCACCGAGGCGTCGGGGCGCGAGGCGACCAGGGCGTGACCGCCCATCATCGCCGACAGGATGACCTGGACGCCGGCGAAGCTGGCCGGATGGAAGGTCAGCAGCCAGCGGGCGCGCTCCCCGCCCCCCTTTTTGATCCCGGTCTTGATTCGGGCCTTGAGGTCAGCCAAGGCATAGCGCGACCATTTCGGCGCGCCGGTCGTGCCCGAGCTTTGTATCCAGATCTCGCCCGGCGCCGTCTCGGCCGGGGGGGTGACCGACGCATCGCGGCGCAAGACGGCTCCTTCGCCGGCCTCGGCCGCCAGAAGCCCGCCGATCACACCGCGCGAGCCTTCTTCGGCGACGTCGATCAGGCCTGGGCGCGGCGACAAGGCCGCGGCGTCCAGGGTCGTGCGGCCGATCAGCTCGAATTGCGGGTGAAGGACGCCGGTCATATCAGCCGCCGAACAGCTCGGCCAGTTCGCCGGCCGTATGGAATAGCACAAAGCCCTGGGCAAACGGCGTCTTGCCGGTCTGTTCTTCAAGCGTCACGACCAGCGTTGCCAGGTCCAGGCTGTCGATCTCCAGCGGCCCGTTGAGCAGCAATGTGTCATGGGCGATGACCGGGGCGACGGCGCCCTTTTCGACCAGGGCCTGGGTCAGTTCCTGTTGGATCAGCTCGAATGCGGTCATATTGGAAAGTCCTTGGACAAGAAGTCCTTCAGGTGGGAGACGACGATGGCGGAGGCCTCCATGTGCGGCAAGTGGCCGGCGCCGTCGATCAGGTGAATGCTGGCATGGGGCGGCAGGCGCCGCGCCTCGGGCAAAGGGATCAGGCGGTCGTGGCTGCCCCAGATCACGCTCAGCGGCACACGGATCTTCGACCAGTCAAAGCCTTCAGGCCCCATGACCTCGTTGAACTGGGCCAGGCCAAAGGTCTTCGACTGGCCGAGCAGGCGCGCCAAGGCATCGCGACGCACGGGATCGGCCGCCTGGCGCAGGGATTGGGCCAGGGATGGAACGAGCGCTTTGCCGCGCGGTCCGACCAGTTGTTCAGCCAGGATTTCGGCGTGGTCCGGGTCATGCAGGAATTGGTCGAGCGTCTCGTGGTGGAAGTCGCCGCCGAGGCCGGCGGGCGAAACCAGGGCCAGGGACGCCACGCGCTCGGGATAGGCAAGCGCAAAGCCGAGCGCGATCTTGGCGCCCATCGAATGGCCGACGATCCGCGCCGAAGGGATGCCGAGCACATTGAGCGCTTCGTCGAGCCAGTGGATCATGAAGCTTAACGATGCATCGCCGACATCCGGGGCGCTACGGCCATGGCCCGGCAGGTCGAGGGCCACGACGCGGTACCGGGCCGCCAGGGGGACAAGACACAATTGCCAGGTCAGCAGGTCGGCGCCGAAGCCATGTAAAAAGACAACGCAGGGCGCGTCGGCGTGGCCAAGCTCGAGATAGCCCATCGCGCCGTGGCTGTGTTCGGCGGTCTTCAGGGCGATCTTGCGGGAAGCCTGAACCCTCGTCACGCCAGCAATCCTCCGTCGACCGTCAGGACCGAGCCGGTGATCCAGCGCGAGGTGTCGGCCAGCAGGAAGGCGATGGCCGCGGCGACGTCGTCCGGTTGCCCCAGGCCCAGCGGGTGCATGTCGACAACGCGCTGGAAATTCTCTTCCGACAGGACCGAGCGGAAGCGGTCGGCCATCGGTGTGTCGATCAGGGCCGGCGCCACCGCATTGACGCGGATGCCGTCGCGGATCAGCTCGACGCCCAGGCCGCGCGTCGCCGAGAGGATGCCGCCCTTGCTGGCGGCATAGACGACATTGCCGGGCGCGCACTTCAGCGCCGAGGACGACGAGACCAGCACGATCGACGCGCCACGATGATGGCAGGGCTTGGTACGAAAGGCGTGGCAGAGCATCAGGGCCGAGGTCAGGTTGGCGCTGAGCATGTCCGCGATAAAGCTGGGATCGACCATCTGCAGCGGCTTGGTCGTCTGGATGCCGGCGCAATGGACCATGCCGTGCAGCGGGCCGGTCTCGGCGCAGACGTCCTTGAGCCATCCGGCGATGCCGTCCAACTGGGCAAGGTCATAGATCGCGCCGACATGGCCCTCCCCCGGCAAACGGTCGAGCACAGCCTGCAGACGGCCTTCGTCGCGGCCGCTGGCGACGATACGCGCGCCCAGCCGCGCCAGGTAAATGGCCGCCGCTTCGCCGATGCCGCTCGAGGCGCCGGTCACCAGGACGGTGCGGCCGGTCATGTCGAGGGGGTTGAATACCTGCGCGTCGGCGGGCTTTGTCGGATGCAGCAGGGTCATGTGATCTTCCCCTGCATATGCGCCATATAGGCTTCCTGGAAGTGCTTGGTACGGCCTTCGATCTCGCCCAGCATCGGCGGGCGGATGGTTTCGACGTCTTCGACCCCGTCCTGGTTGATGGCCAGGATTTTCTCGTCGTCGTCGCGGACATGGGCGGTGAAGGCGCGCAGCGCCTCATGCACCACCGGGCGCGCCGCCCCGCCGCGGTTTTGCGCCAACCAGGCCGCCGTCTTGATGACGAAACGGTCCGGCGCCACCGGATCGAAGGTCTGGAACGTCATGAAGGCGCCGTAGGAGAAGGTGATGATGATATTGGGATAGATCAGGAAGCTGACATAGTCCTGATATCTTTCCGAGCGCGCAACGCCGATGCTCTTGCACACCCCCGCCCACCACTTGATCGAGCGCTCCTTGAGCGTGCCGAGATAGCGGCTGTGCTCTTTTTCGGTCGCGATTTCCAGGTCCAGATTGAGGATAAGCTGGAAGTTTTCCGAGTGGACCAGGGGCACGTGATAGGCCTCGCCGGAATTGTCCATCGACAGTTTCCAGTTGCCGCGCCACTCGAAGCGTTCGTTCTCGACGCGGTCGGTGCAGACGGCGCTTAGGTGCTCCAGCTCTTCGTAATAGGCGCCGAGAAAGGTCTTCAGGTCCTCGCCCCCGGGCACCATGCGCACGAAGACAAAATTGCCGACGATGGCGACCTCGTATTGATCCAGCGCCAGCCTCGCCTTGTCGGCCTCATCGAACTGGAAGCTCTGGCCGTTCATCGGGATGCCGATCGGCTTGCCCGCGCCGTCATAGGTCCAGCCGTGATAGGGGCAGGTCAGCGGGCGGTTGCCGTGGGCATCGCACTGGATGCGCGAAAAGCGGTGTGAGCAGACATTGCGAAAAGCGCGGATCTCGCCCTTCATGTTCTGCACGACGATCGAATGCTTGCCCAGGCGCGTCGTCAAAAAGTCGTTGGGATTTTTCAGATCTTCGGTGAAGCCGGCACAGACCCAGGCGGGCTTGAAGACATGCTCGATCTCCGCGTCCAGCACGTCGGCGCGGTGATAGAAATCGGCCGGGATGGCGCCCTGGCGCGCTTCGAACATGGACATGGGTCTTCTACTCGTAATCGTCGATGGCCGGGCGTGGAATCGGCCCCAGCGTCAGATGCATGGCGCTCCACGACCAGCCGACGCCAAACCCCATCATCACCACGCGTTGGGGCTGCTGGAGCGCTTCGCCCAGCCGCGCGCACAGGGTCAGCGGGATGGAGGCCGACGAGGTATTGCCGTAGAGCTCCATGGCCACCGGAACCTTGGCCTCGTCAAGGCCGGACTTCTTGCGCAAATGGTTGATCATGAAGACATTGGCCTGGTGGAACAGGACATGGTCGACATCGTCGGCCGTCACACCCGACGCCTCGAGGATCGCCTTGACCAGCAGCGGTACGTTCTTCAGCGTGAAATTGAACACTTCCGCGCCATTCAGGTGCAGGCGCGAGGCGGCGAACAGCTGTTCCGCGGCCTCCGGCTCAAGGGCGCCCGGCGACGGCATCAGCGGCATCCGTGTACCGCCGGCTTCGATGAAGATGTGACGGGCGCCGGAGCCATCGGTGCCGAAGACGCCGGTCATGATGGGCGCGGCCGCATCGATTTCCAGGGCGGTGGCCGAACCGGCATCGCCGAACAGGGGCACCGTGCCGCGATCGCCGGGCCGCAGGCGCGGCGTGGTGACGTCGCCGGCCAGGACCAGGGCGCGCGCCGGGCGTCCGTTGACGCTGAGCGTCTTCAGCAGGCTCGACGCCGTCCACAGGCCATACGGATAGCCGGAACAGCCGAGATTGATGTCAAACGCCATACAATGGGTGCCAAGCCCCAAACGGTCTTGCAGCAGGCAGGCGGTCGCCGGCACGACGTGGTCGGGGTTTTGCGTCACCAGGATCAGCACGTCGACCGTGTCGCGCGGCCAGTCGAGCTGTGCCAGCAGGCGGTCGGCCGCCATGAAACAGAGGTCCGACGTCGTCACCCCTTCAGGCGCGACGCGGCGCTCGCGCACTCCGATCGAGCCGACCAGGCGGTCGCGTTCCGCCGGCTCGAAGCCCAAACCTTCGTCGTCGAGCGTTCGCGACTGGGCCGGCACACAGGCGCGGACGCCGCAAATGCGCACTCCCTGCAAACTGGCTTCGGTCATGGCGTTGCTCTCCAAGCCTCGTGCCGAAAAGTGCCTGAATGGTTGAGGCGCACTTTTCGGACAAACATGAGGCGTCTATCCCGTCAAACGATTCGGCAATCTAGCGCCGCCGGCGTTAAACAAGGTTAAAATCGTCGCGTATTTTAAGGAAAAATTGACGAAAGCAACCTTTCCTTGAAGCCGGTTTCCCCCTGTATGGGGAGTTTTTACTTGGTCGCGCAATCGGAAAAGTGGTAGCCCCTTCTCAGATTGTGCATGGAGACGCGTTTCATGGATAAGCCCGCTTTTTTCGCCGCCGTCGCCGAAATCCTCGAAGCCGATCCGGCCGGACTGACCGGGGCTGAAAAGATCAGCGACGTCGGCAATTGGGACAGCCTTTCGGTCATTTCCTTCATCGCCATGGTCGACAGCGACATGGGTAAAATCGTCGACGGCGAAAAGCTGAAAGATGCCAAGACGCTGAACGACCTGGCGGCCCTGGCGGGTCTCTAAGCCATGCCGAGCTTCGCGGAGCGCTTGAAGACACGGGTGCCCGACTGGCGCCGCTTCATGGCGCGCGCCCGCGAAGACCATCGTGCGATCGCCTACGACCTGCTGCCGGCACTCGATTTCGGCCAGCGCCAGGGCGTGGCGCGCACCGTGGCGGCCTTCCGCCCCAAGACCCCGCATTTCGCGCCGTCCGAAGCGGCGCGCGCCCTGGCGCTCGACTTGCGCAATGATGGCGTCACCGCGATCCAGCCGCCTGTTCGACACGAAGAGATGCTGGCCTGGTTCAAGGCGACGCCTTGTCATGATCCCTATCGGCCGCACCTTGGCACCTTCGCCTGGGACCAGGTGCCGTCGGACGAGGTCAATATCGGCTATTTCACCGCCGAAGAGGTGATCCGGGCGCCCGGCCTGCTGGAAATGGCCAACCATCCCGATATTTTGGCCGCCGCCGAGCTCTATTTCGGCTGCAAGCCGGTGATCGACAACATTGGCGCCCTGTGGTCGTTTCCGGGCCGCGACACGGCCAAGGGCGTGCAGCGCTTTCACCGCGACTACGACTGCGCCGCGTCGTTCAAGCTGTTCCTCTACCTGACCGACGTCGACGAGGCGGCCGGCCCGCACACCTACGTCAAGGGTTCGCATCGCCGCGCCGAGCTGACGACCGGCCGCGCCCAGGCCGATGCCGACATCGTCGAGACCTTCGGCGTCAATGCGGTGACGCGCCTGATCGCGCCGGCCGGTTCGTGGTTCCTGGAAGACGTCTACGGCTTTCACAAGGGTCAGTTGCCCAGGAGCAAGCCGCGCCTGATGGTCGCCATCGAGTACAATCTCTACCCCTCGCCACTGGCCCCCAAGGCGCCGATCTTGCCGCGCGATGACAGGTTCGATCCGTACATCAACCGCGTGTTTATGTCCTGAAATGATCGCCCCGAGGAGATGGCCCATGCAGAAAGTCGCCATCATCCCGGCGCGCGGCGGATCCAAGCGTATCCCACGCAAGAACATCAAGCCGTTCATGGGCCGGCCGATGATCGGCTATTCGATCGCGGCCGCCCAGGTGTGCGGGCTGTTCGACCGCATCATCGTCTCGACCGACGACGAGGAAATCGCCGAGGTGTCGCGGGCCTGCGGCGCCGAGACGCCCTTCATGCGTCCGGCCGAGCTATCCAACGACCATGCCGGCACCGGCGCCGTCGTCATCCACGCCCTGCAATGGCTGATCGATGCGGGCACGCCGGCGGACGCCTGCTGCTGCATCTATGCCACGGCGCCCCTGCTCGATCCGGCACGCCTGCAGGAAGGCTGGGACAAGCTGCAGCAACCGGGACGGCGCTTTGCCTTTTCGGTGACCTCCTACGCCTTTCCGATCCAGCGCGCGTTGAAGCAGACCGCGGACGGATCGGTCGAAATGTTCTGGCCGGAAAACCTGATGACCCGCTCGCAGGACCTGGAACCGGCCTATCACGATGCCGCGCAGTTCTACTGGGGCTGGGCCGATGCGTTTTTGAAGGGTGAGATCACCTTCTCGCCGATCTCGGCGCCGGTCGTCCTGCCGCGCACCGAGGTGGTCGATATCGACACGCCCGAAGACTGGGAAGTCGCCGAGCTGACCTACAAGGTGCTGAAGGGCGGGTAACGCCAACAACATCTCCTCCCCTGCGCAGCGGGGGAGGTGGCGCGAGTGCGAGTGCGCAGCGCGAAGCCTCGCGACGGAGGGGGCCTTGAAGCGCGCGAAAATTGACAATAGGGGGCCTTACGGTGCACCGTGGCCCCCTCCGTCATCCGAGGCGTAAACGCCTCGTCTGCCACCTCCCCCGCTACGCAGGGGAGGAGCGGGGCTTTTTCTTACCAGTGACGGTGATAATAGGGGCGGTAGTAGTACGGACGACCGTAATAGCCGCGCGGGCCGCCGCCGATCCACACCACGTCGCTATAGTAGGCTTCGGGGGGCGGGGCGTTGTAATAGACAACCGTGTAACCGTCGGGCGGGGGCGGCGGAGCATAGTAGCCGTTGCTGTAGGCGTAATAGTGCCCGTTGTAGCACTGGACCGAGCTCTTGCCGACCTGGTTGCCGATGAGGCCACCCAGCAGGGCGCCGGCAACGGTCGAACCGCCGCGGTTCCAGCGGTTGGACACCGAGCTGCCGATCAGGCCGCCGGCGACCGCGCCGATGATGGTGCCGCTGGCCTGGGCGTCCGACTTGCGCTCGTAGCAGTAGCCGTCATATTGCGGCCCGCCCGGCGGCGGACCACCGGCGCCCGGAGGCGGCGCGCCATTGGCGGCGTAGCTGTTCGGGCCGGTCTGGGTACCAGGCGGCGGCGGGGGCGGAGGCGCGCCCGTGGCGTCGGGACCACCGCTATATTGCGGCTGACCGGAATATTGTTGCGGCGGCTGCTGATAGCCTTGCTGGCCCTGCGGCTGGCTGTAACCCTGTTGGTTATAGCCTTGCTGATTGTAATCTTGCGGCGGGGCCTGCTGCGCGTCGGCGACGATCGGCGTCGCAACCATCAGTATGGCGGCCAGCGCGCCCGCTGTTTTAAGCGGGGATGTCTTGGAAATTTTGATCATGATACGCATCCGGGACTGGAGATGACCTTACTACTATCTCATTACGGCTGAATGGAGGCTGAACAAAAAGCGGCGAGATTCGGACACACCTTTGCAAGAAATCTATAATGAAGGGTGTTTGCCAAATCCCGGCAGGCGCAGGTTGAACACGATCGCGCAGGCGCGCAACCCAAAGGCCGCCAGAAAGGCCACGATCGCCGCCGGCCAGAAGGCCACATTGAGTTGCTGAAGCGCGGCAAAAAGCCCCGCGCCCAGAAGGGCCGCGGTGATGTAAATCTCCCGCCGCATCAATAGGTTGGGCTCGCCGGCCAGGACATCGCGGATGATGCCGCCGAACGCCGTCGTCAGCACCCCCATGACCATGGCCGAGAAGGGATGAACGTGCAGGCTGAGCGCCTTGGCCGTACCGACCACCGCATAGGCGGCCAGGCCAAGCGCATCCAGCCACAATAGCGCGCGAAACCGCCAGCCGCGATCGCCCAGCAACCAGATGCCCAGCGCCGCCGCCAGGCAGACCATGATATAGCCCGGCCGCGACACCCAGAAGACCGGCGCGCCGATCAGCAGGTCGCGCATCGTCCCGCCGCCCACCCCGGTGATCGCCGCGAAGAAGCCGAAGGTGACGATATCCTGGCGATTGCGCGCCGCCGCCAGCGCGCCCGTCATGGCGAAGACGGCGACAGCGGCATAATCAAGCCAGTAGAAGGCGGTGTGCAGGGCATCCATGCTTGCGCCCTTATCACGTCGCGGCGTAGTTTGGCAGGCCTGCTTTTGTGGAGATTTTCATGGAAACGAAGCCCATCCTGCGCGTTCACGAGGCCTATCGCGACGACATCGCCGACCTGGTGACGCGCCGCCCCCTGCCCGGCCAACAGATCGACAAGCTGGGCGCATTTCTGTTCCTCAATCATCACGGCCCGCAGGTCTATCCGCCCAACAACCGCGGCCTGCCCTTCGGTCCGCACCCGCATCGCGGCTTCGAGACGGTGACCTTCATGCTGGAAGGCCCGCTGGCCCACCGCGACAGCGCCGGCCACGAGAGCATCATCACGGAAGGCGGCGTGCAGTGGATGACGGCTGGCTCAGGCCTCGTCCACGCCGAGGTTTCGCCCGAGGATTTCAAGCGCACCGGCGGGCCGCTGGAAATCCTGCAGCTCTGGGTCAATCTGCCGGCGCGGTTGAAGATGACCGCGCCCGCCTATACCGGCGTCCAGGCCGACCAGATCCCACAAGTCACGGCGAATGGCGTCACGGTCAATGTCATTGCCGGAAACTATCAGGGCGTCACCGGTCCGATCATCTCCCTGACCGGCATCTTCATGACGACGTTGGAGATGGCCATGGGCGGCCGGGTGGCCTTCGACGGCTTAAGCGGCCGCGACGTCTTCTGCTATGTCGCGCGCGGCGAGGTCGCGGTGAACGGCCAGGCCGTCAAGAAATGGCACCTGATCGAGTTCGGCGACGGCGATATGGTCGACCTGGAAGCCTTGAGCGATGCGGTCCTGGTCTTCGGCCACGCCGAGCCGATCAATGAGCCGGTCGTCTCGCACGGGCCGTTTGTCATGAACACGGTGGCGGAAATTCACCAGGCCTATGCGGACTATCAGGCCGGGAAGTTCGGGTAAATGCGGGTCGACTTGATAACCCTGCTTGCGCAACAGAGCATTCGACATCCGACACGCTTCGTTGCTTGCGCGCTCGAGGCAACGCAGTTGCGCCTGACGTTCGAGGGGACACCATGGTGGAAGATGAATATTTGGGCGCCCGGAGACGAACAAATAAGTTTGGTTTTCGAGGGCATGGTTTCAGGTCATCTTGACCTTTCACTTCTCGAGTCGCTGGGTAATGACGACGCCGATGAAGTGCTTGAAACCTTTTCAATCGAAGCTAACACACCAGGCGATTGGACCGATGGCAGGGAAACGGCAATTTACGCTCAGGCACCGTTGCCTGATGCAGCCAGGGTATTCGTGAATCTCCATAGCCATCTTCAGCGCTTGCAATCCTCTCGTGGACCTCGGGATTTCCTGAATTACCCGCATGGGAAATTGAAAGGTTTCGAAGAGCTCACACAATCGTCGCTCTATTTATTCGCACGCGCGCCAGCAGATATTGCTCGGTTTCTGGGAGCCGAACTTAATGCGCAAGGCGTCCCATTTTATACAATGAGCGATTCCGGGACCTTTGTTACCAAGCGCATAGTGCGATGGATGGATACGGTATTTGAATGCGAAGCCGCTTTCGCGGAATTCGACTAACCCACCATCTCGTCGCTCAATGGCTCCCCGCGCGCAATGTCGCGCGAGGCCGGCTTGCCCAGCACGTCCCAGAGGCGCACGGGCGGCAGGCCGAGGCCCGGGCGGATCGAGCGGATATTGGCTTTCGTCAGCAGCTCGCCTTTCTTGACGTCCTCGACCACGTAAAGCGAGCGGCGGAAGGTCTTGGACCCACGCTCCGAACCCAGGGTGTCGTAATGGACGTGGCCGAGTGCGCGCCAGGCGTCCTTGCAGTCGCGGGTCAGGGCCGTGAACTCGGCCGGCTCCAGCGAAAAGGCGCTGTCGGGGCCACCGTCGGCGCGGGCAAGCGTAAAGTGCTTTTCGATGACGCAGGCGCCCAATGCCACCGCCGCGACCGAGGCCGCCGTGCCGAAAGTGTGGTCACTCAGGCCCGAGGGACATTGGAATTTCGCGGCCAAATCCGGAACGACGCGGACATTGGCGTCGGCGATATCGGCCGGGTATTCCGAGACGCAATGCAGCAGCACGAACTCGCCGGTGCCATACTTGCGCGCGGTGGCGACTGCGGCTTCGATCTCGGCGGCATTGGCCATGCCGGTCGACATGATCAGCGGCTTGCCCTTTGACGCGGCATAGGCGACCAGCGGCAGGTCGATCAGCTCGAACGAGGCGATCTTGAAGGCCGGCGCGTCCAGGCCGTCCAGCAGGTCGACGGCGGTGTCGTCAAATGGCGACGAAAACAGCGTCACCCCTCGCGCCTTGGCACGTTCAAACAGGGCCGGATGCCAGTCCCACGGGGTGTGGGCCTCCTCGTACAACTCATGCAGCGAGCGGCCGTCCCACAGCCCGCCCTTGAGCTGGAATTCCGGCCGGTCGGACTTCAGCGTGATGGTGTCGGCCGTATAGGTCTGCAGCTTGATGGCGTCGCAGCCGGTCGCAGCCGCCGCGTCGATCATCGTCAGCGCCCGGTCTAGCGAGCCATTGTGGTTCCCCGACAGCTCGCAGATGATGTAGGGTTCGTGGTCCGAACCGATCTTGCGGCCGGCAATCGAAATCTCATAAGCCATTCAAGACCTCACTCAGGGCCGCGATCACCCTTGCCGGATCGTCGTCGGCCATGTCGGCGAACAGGGGCAGCGACAGGGTATTGCGATAATAGGTATCGGCGCCCGGGAGCTCACGCTGGCCCAGGGCGTGCTTTTGCCAGTAGGGCTGCCGGTGTACCGGAATATAGTGCACCTGGCTGCCGATGCCACGGTCGCGCAAACCCTGCATCACGGCCGACCGCGTCGTACCCAGCCCGGCAAAGTCGATCGTGACGGCGAATAGATGGAAAACCACGTCATCCTGGGTCGGCGTCCAAGACACCGGCAACTGAGTGGCGGCCAGGGCGTCCTGATAGGCCCTGACCAAGGCCTTGCGCTTGGCGGCGAAGTCCGGCAGGCGCTTGAGTTGCGAAACACCGAGCGCGCAGTTCAGATCCGGCAGGCGATAGTTGAAGCCGAGCGCCTGCATCTCGTAGACCCAGGGGCCGGTATCGTTGTCGTCGCCAAACCCCAGGCCGTCAAAGCGCGCCGGATCGCGCTCGATACCGTGCGAGCGCAAAAGCCGCAGCCGCCGCGCCAGGGCCGGATCGTCGGTGGTCACCGCCCCGCCCTCGCCGGTCGTCAGGGTCTTAACCGGATGGAAACTGAATACCGCCATATCTGAAGCTTGGCAGGCGCCGATTGGCCCATCCGGCCCCGTCGTGCCGATGGCGTGGCAGGCATCCTCGATGACGAAGCCGCCCAGCTCATCCGAAATTCTGGAAATATGGCCAAGTCCGACCGGTCTGCCCGCGTAGTGCACCGGTATGGCCCCGGCATATCGGTGATTTGGCTGGGTTTTTCGGAAATGATCGAGGGCTGCGTCAAAGGTCTCGTCGGTGATCAGGCCGGTCGCGGGATCGACATCGGCGAACACAACCTGCGCCCCGCAATAGGCGATGCAGTTGGCCGAGGCCGCGAACGTCATCGACGGCACGATGACGACGTCGTCCGCCGTGAGGTCCTGGGCCAGCGCCGCCAGGTGAAGTGCGGCGGTGCCGTTGGCGCAGACCACGGCCTCTTTCGCGCCGACAGCGGCGGCCAGGTCGCGCTCGAAACGGTCGACATAGGGCCCGGTCGTCAGATAGTCCGAACGCAACACCTCGACCACAGCGTCGATATCGGCGTCGGTGATCGACTGGCGGCCATAGGGAAGAAACGAGGTCATGAGAAAACGCTCCTCCCCATTTGGGACAAATGGGGAGGTGGCATCGCAAGCCCGAAGGGCGCGTCGATGACGGAGGGCGCGGCCCGGCGAGGGTCACTTACTGGCAGAAGTGCCCCTCGAATGTCCGAAAGTGACCCCTCCGTCGCGGACTTCGCCCCAAGTGGGGCGAGCGCCGCGCCACCTCCCCATTTGTCCCAAATGGGGAGGAGAAGTTTGAGGGCACTCATTCCAAATACGCCTTCATCATCGCCCGGATGCCAGCGGCATCGAGCTGTTCAGGATTGTTGTCCGAGGCATAGGAAAAGCCTTCGGCGACCTTTTTCGAGCCGCGCACCTTGGCGAAGGACTTGCGCGTATATTCGACGAATTCCGGCTCGATAACATAGCGGTCGTCAAGCTCATAGGTCGAACGCGAGTCGTCCGCCGAAATCATCATCTCGTGCAGCTTCTCGCCCGGGCGGATGCCGACGATGTTGTGCCTGGCCTCGGGCGCCATGGCCGTTGCCAGGTCGGACACGAGCGTCGCCGGAATCTTGGGCACGAAAATCTCGCCGCCCTGGGTCAGCTCCATGCACGACAGCACGAACGCCACGCCCTGGTCGAGCGAAATCCAGAAGCGCGTCATGCGCGGATCGGTGATCGGCAGCTCGGTCGCGCCATGGGCCAGCAGGCGCTTGAAGAACGGCACCACCGAGCCCCGCGAGCCGACCACATTGCCGTAGCGCACGACGCAAAAGCGCGTGCCGATGTCGCCGGCCATATTGTTGGCGGCGACAAAGATCTTGTCGGACGCCAGCTTGGTCGCGCCATAGAGGTTGATCGGCGAGCAGGCCTTGTCGGTCGACAGGGCGACCACGCGTTGCACCCGGTTGGACAGGCAGGCGGCGACGACGTTTTCGGCGCCGTTGATATTGGTGGCGATGCATTCCGACGGGTTATATTCGGCCGCCGGCACCTGTTTCAGCGCCGCGGCATGGATGACGATATCGACACCGCGAAAGGCCAGCAGCAGACGGTTGCGGTCGCGCACATCACCCAGGAAGAAGCGCATCCTGGCCATCTTGTCCGGGCCGAAGACCTCTTCCATCTCGCAGCGCATCTCGTACTGCTTGAGTTCGTCGCGCGACAGGATGATGACCTTCTTCGGATCGAAGCTGGACAGCAGGGTGTTGACCATCTTGCGACCGAAGGAGCCGGTGCCTCCGGTGATCAGCACCGTCTTACCCTTGACGGGATCGATCTGCGGCGCGAAATCGCGCAGGGACGGGAGGCTCATGGGCAGGCACCACAATACGCACGGCGGAATCACCGAGGCCGCATGGTGCTACGCCGCGCTTAAATGGTGGTTAATAAGCATTTCTTCGCTCAGGCGCCGCGAGGCTCCTCGCATAAGCTCGGGCGCGCAGTCGCGCTTGCCAATGCCCAGGGCATCGGAATTACATTTCTTCGCTCAGGCGCCGCGAGGCTCCTCGCATAAGCTCGGGCGCGCAGTCGCGCTTGCCGATGCCCAGGGCATCGGAATTACATTTCTTCGCTCAGGCGCCGCGAGGCTCCTCGCATAAGCTCGGGCGCGCAGTCGCGCTTGCCGATGCCCAG